>ERZ777305.1712-NODE-1712-length-23246-cov-7.024535_pt1 | contig 23246 bp, 13 predicted proteins | sample MGYA00374965_ERZ777305 | MGnify/ENA primary metagenome ERZ777305 (study PRJEB29328, sample SAMD00013331) | mouse gut metagenome | study: EMG produced TPA metagenomics assembly of the Metagenome analysis of fecal microbiota from mouse which was promoted... | reverse complement strand
TATTCTGCCGATTGGCGGTGAGCCAATCCGGCAAGAATTGCCGCGGGCGACTTAATCGCGCGCCGACGCCTTAAAAGGCGATTCAACTATTTCGGCGCAAGCCGAATATAGTTTGAATCGACAAAGGCGCGCGGACAGAGAACTGAACGAAAACTTGGGCTGAGCAGAAAAGTGGAAATGCGAAGCATTTCCCGTCCACGGGACGTGGGGCCCGCGCGGCCCGAGCGCAGTCCCCTCCCGTAGGACCGACGCGCGCCACGCCTAAAGGAGCGATAGCGGAGCCGCAGGGAGGCGAAAACAGGACTGTGCTTTTGTTCGGGTTTTGGGCCGAGCTTCTGCGGCTCGCAGAGCCGCGCAGTTCGCCGCCACCCCATGCGGCGGACTGCAACTCGACGAGGCTCGTTGCACTCACCGCTGGCGGCGAACTGCTTATAGGCCGAGAGCGAGTAGCGCGATTCCTACGGAATCGCCGGCCTCGGCTTAGGGTAGACACGGCTGGTTTTCGAGTGCCGAGCGGCACCGCGCCGAGGACGAAAGGGTTAAGAATTGAATAGAGTGCTCCTGCGACCCGCAGGGTCGCGCGGGCCGGAGCCACCCCAGGCGTAGGCCCGCAACTCACAAAGCTCGTTTTTGAGCCCCGCAGGCTTCGGCCCGACAAACCCCGCCCCGGGCTACCGCGACGCAGGCAACAATGGGCGGTTAGGCGATCTGATGCACGTCGGAGACTACGGATACAGTTGGTCGTCCGCTGTCAGCGGGACTTACGGCGTGTTCTTGCTCTTCGGCACGCAGGCCCTCCTTCCCAGCAACGTGTACTACCGTGGCCACGGTCTTCAGTTGCGTTGCCTCTCGCACCCACAGGGTATTTTATTGGCAGCCTCTACCCCAACAGGATAGAACTGGCCTCAGGACGGCCGGGCCCCACTAATAAGGCAAAGACAACCCTAACAAAACACCCTGTGGGTGCGTGGACGGGAAATGCTGCGCATTTCTGAAGCAGCCTCTCCCCGAAAAGCTACCCCGACCAATAAGCGCCTCTACCCTATTACGCCCCAGCCTCCGAGCCGCTCGAACCGAAAACGAATCGGCCTCGAGAATTGCACCCCTCACCACGCAATTCCCCCTCCGAATCGCCGGAAAATATTACCTTTGCCAGCGAAAAACACCCGTTGCCCTATGAACAAAACGGCCGACTACCGCTTCACCATCATCATCCCCGTCTATAACGAAGAAGACAATATATATACCCTCGAAGAACGGTTGCGGGCCTACCTGCCCGCAACCGCAGCAGGAGGGCAGCCCGCCTGCGCGCTTTTCGTGAACGACGGTTCGAAAGACCGCTCCGGCGAGCGGCTCCGCGAGATCTGCGGACGCAACCCCCACTTCTACTGGCTCGACCTCGCGCAGAACAGCGGCCTGAGCGCCGCCATGAAAGCCGGCATCGACGCCACCTACTCCGAATACGTCGGCTACATGGACGCCGACCTGCAGACCGCCCCCGAAGACTTCGACCTCCTGCTGCCCCACCTGGGCGAGTACGAGATGGTGATGGGCATCCGCACCGGCCGGAAAGACTCCTTCGTGAAGAACATGTCATCCCGGATCGCCAACGGCTTCCGTCGGATGATGACCCACGACGGCGTCGAAGACACCGGATGTCCGCTCAAAGTGCTGCGAACCGACTACGCCAAGCGGATCCCTTTCTTCACCGGCATGCACCGGTTTCTGCCCGCGCTGATTCAACTCCAGGGCGCCCGCGTGAAGCAGGTGCCCGTCAGACACTTCCCCCGCGTCGCCGGACAATCCAAATACCACCTCTGGAACCGGCTCGTCGGGCCCTTTATGGACTGCTTCGCCTACCGGTGGATGCGCAAACGCTACATCGACTACCGCACCGGAGAGACCAACCTGTAACCCATGCACCCGCTCGCCATCGACAGTTTAGGTTACCTGGCCCAGCTGCTCTTCTCGGCCCGGTTTTTCGTCCAGTGGATCCTGAGCGAACGCGCCCGGCGCGTCCTCTCGCCCACCATCTTCTGGCAGATCAGCCTCGTCGCCTCCTGCATCTTCTGCCTCTACGGCTGGCTGCGGAACGACTTCTCCATCATCCTCGGCCAATTCGTCACCTACTACATCTACATCTGGAACCTCAACGCCCGGCAAGCCTGGAAAACCCTCTGGCCCCCGATCCGCTGGACAATCGCCGCCTTGCCGCTGGCCGGAGTCGTGTGGATCGTCCTGAACTGGAGCGACTTTCTCGCCCACCTGTTCGTTGAGAGCGACATCCCCGGGTGGCTCATCGCCCTCGGCACCGGCGGGCAGATAATCTTCACCCTCCGCTTCGTCTACCAGTGGTGGTACTCCCGGCAGCGTGGCGAATCCATGCTCCCGCTCGGCTTCTGGCTCATCAGCCTCACCGGCTCGACCCTCATCATCACCTACGCCTTGATTCGCGGCGACATGTACCCCCTGATCCTCGGGCACATCACCGGCGCCTTCGTCTACACCCGCAACATCATTATTTCCAACAAGCAACGCAACGCACAGGCCACACCCCCCGACAGCAACGACCGACCATGCGAAAACACCTCGACACGATAGGCACCGACTGGAGCCGCTACCTGCTTCTTTTTCTCGCCGTTCTCCCCCTCTTTCTCTTCCGCGACCTCACCCGGAACAACGAACTCCGCTATCTGAGCATCGCCGACGAAGCCCTTCGCGACGGCCACCTCTTCACCTTCTACAACCACGGCGCAGCCTATGCCGACAAGCCCCCGCTCTTCCTGTGGATGCTGATGCTCGGTCGCAGCCTCTTCGGCCACAACCTCGGCGCCCTGATGACCTTCATGAGCCTCTTTTCGGCCGTACCCGCCTTATTGATACTCCGCGTGATGAACCGCTGGGTGCGCCCCGTCGTGACCGATCCCCGAGCCCGACTCGCCGGACAGCTGATGCTCTACACCAGCGTCTACTTCCTCGGCGCCGCCGTCATCCTGCGGATGGACATGCTCATGTGCCTCTTCATCGTCCTCTCCCTGCACACCTTCTGGCGGTTGTACAGCGGCGCCTCGGCCGGCGAAGGACACCTGCGGCGCGACCGATGGCTGTTTCCCGTCTGGATTTTCCTCGCCATCTTCTCCAAAGGCCCCGTCGGGATACTCGTCCCCTTGGTGAGCGTCATCCTCTTTCTGGCGCTCCGCCGCGACTGGCGGGCCATCGGACGCTATTGGGGGTGGCAGACCTGGGGCATACTGCTCGGTCTCTGCCTGCTTTGGTTCGGCGCCGTGTACCTCGAAGGCGGCACCGCTTATCTCGACAACCTGCTGGTGAAACAGACCGCCGGCCGCGCCGTCGACGCCTTCCACCACAAAGCGCCCGTATGGTACTACGCCGTTTCGATCTGGTACTCCCTCGCCCCGTGGTCCCTGCTCGCCATCGGCGTCCTCGTGTGGGGCCTCTGCCGTTGGCGGCAGACCTCCGCCACCGACCAGGAACGCTTCTTCCTCGTCATCGCCCTCTCGACCTTCGGCGTCCTCTCCCTCGTCAGCTCCAAGATCCAGATCTACCTGCTGCCCGCCTTCCCCTTCTTTATCTACCTCGCCCTGCTGTGGATCTTCCGCCAGGGCGTCCGCGGCTGGATGCGCTGGTCGGTGGGGATTCCTGCGGCCGTACTGGCCCTCGCCTTCCCCGCGTGGCTCATCGCCGGCTACCTCGCCCCCACGCTGCCCATCCGTGAATCCCTCTTCGTGCCCATCGGCACCGCCGTTTTGTCCGGCGCCGCCGTGTGGAGCCTCATCCGCCTGTGGCGCGGACACTTCTACACCGCCATCACCCTGCTCGGCAGCGGGATTCTCGCCACCCTCTTCCTCCTCTCCTTCGCCCTTCCCCGCTTCAACAGCTATATCGGGATGGGCGACGTCTGCGGCGCCGCCAAGACCGTCGGCGACGCCGCCGGCATCGACCGCTACTACACCTACGGCATCAGCCGCGCCGAAAACATCGACGCCTACCTGAGCCTTCCCGCCGCGAACCTCCCCGCCGAATCCCTCGACACCCTGCGACACGGCATCGTCATCACCTACCGCGACCGGATCGGCTACGACGAAGCCCTGACCCGCGCCTTCTCGGGCCAGGAAGTACACCGCGTGGGCAACTACGCCTTCTGCGTATTCGACCGGCCCGAAACAACGGATCAACCATGAAGATATTAGTAACCGGTGCCGCCGGCTTCATCGGCTTCCACACCGTCCGCCGCCTCTGCGAGCGAGGCGACGAAGTCGTCGGCCTCGACAACCTGAACGACTACTACGCCGTCGAGCTGAAACACGCCCGTCTGGCCGCCTCGGGGATCGCCTCCGCCCCCGCCGACCGCCGTTTCGCCTCCAGCACCACATTAGCCGGCTACCGGTTCGTCCGGGCCGACCTGACCGACAAGTCCTTTCTCGACCACCTCTTCGCGACCGAGCATTTCGACGCCGTCGTCCACCTCGCCGCCCAGGCCGGCGTGCGGTACTCCATCGAGAATCCCGACGCCTACATACAAAGCAATATCGTCGGATTTCTGAACATGCTGGAAGCCTGCCGCCACCATCCGGTTCGCCATCTGGTCTACGCCAGCTCCAGCAGCATCTACGGACTGAACGAGCAGGTTCCCTACGCCGAGAGCGACATGACCGACCGCCCCGTGAGCCTCTACGCCGCGACCAAGAAGTCAAACGAGCTGATGGCCCACGCCTACTCGAAGCTCTACCGGATTCCGGTCACCGGCCTGCGTTTTTTCACCGTCTACGGCCCGTGGGGCCGTCCCGACATGTCCCCGTGGCTCTTTCTGAGCGCCATCACCGAAGGCCGTCCGATCCGCGTCTTCAACCACGGTCAGATGGAGCGCGACTTCACCTACATCGACGACATCGTGACCGGCGTCTGCGCCGTCGTCTCACAGCCGCCCGCAGCGAACGGGAACGGCGTGCGGACAGCCGTTTATAACATCGGAAACAGCGCTCCGGTTCCTTTGATGGAGTTCATCGGCGCGATCGAACGGTCGGCAGGCCGCGAAGCCGTGAAAGAGTTCACCGAAATGCAGCCGGGCGACGTCGTGCGTACCTATGCCGACACCTCGGCTTTGGAGCGGGACTTCGGTTACCGTCCCTCGACCCCGCTGCAGGAAGGCATCGACCGATTCTGCGCCTGGTACCGCACCTATCACGCAAAAGAGTAAGGTGCGCGCCGGGCCCCTCCTTATCACTACATATAGCGATTGCCCGCCAGCGAAGTAAGTCCTTTCTTTGCGGTCGGAACCAGGAACCCCCACCGCATGAGACGTTTTTCCCTTTTTCTGCTGATTCTCAGCCTCCAGATCGCCCTGCAGATACACGCCGAAGAGCGCGACACCACCCGCACCCTCGAAACCGAAGAGATCGTCGTCCGCTCCTCCCCCAAAGAGACCAACGCCCTCCAGAGCCTTCCCGAAGCCGTTTCACTCATCACCCCCGGCCGGATCCACAACCGCGGGATCGAATCCGTCAAAGACCTCAGCGCCTTCGTGCCCAACCTTTTTATTCCCGACTACGGTTCCCGGATGACCACCCCCGTCTACCTGCGCGGCGTCGGCGCCCGGAGCAGCGGCCAGAGCGTCGGCCTCTACGTCGACAACATCCCCTACATGGACAAATCCACCTTCGACTTCGACTTCCTCGACATCCAGCGCATCGAAGTGCTCCGCGGCCCCCAGGGAACCCTCTACGGCCGGAACGCCATGGGCGGCATCATCAACGTCTACACCCTCTCCCCCCTCGAATACCAGGGCCACCGCCTCTCCGTCGGCGGCGGCAACCACGGCAACTGGCAAGCCCGCATCTCGAAACTCGCCCGCTTCGGCCAACGGGCCGGCCTGAGCGTCGGCGCCTACTACGACCGCGACGGCGGCTACTTCACCAACCGATTCACCGGCCGGAAAGCCGACCGCGGCCAATCCGCCGGCGGCCGTCTGAAATTCGAATGGCAGATCAACCCCCGCCTGAAAGCCATGCTCGCCGGCGGCTTCGACTTCACCGACCAGGACGCCTTCGCCTACGGCCTCTACGACAAAGAGAGCGGGAAGATCGCCCCCGTAGACTACAACGACCCCGGCCGCTACCTCCGGCGGATGAGCAACAACTCCCTCCGGTTCGAATACCGCACCGACCGTCTCCTGCTCACCTCCAACACCGGCTACCAGTGGCTCGACGACGACATGTCCATGGACCAGGACTTCACCCGCCGGAGCATCTTCACCATCGACCAGCGCCAGTGCCAGCACTCCGTCAACCAGGAGCTCGTCCTGCGCTCCGTCCGCGAAGACCGCCGCTACAAATGGTCCGTCGGCCTCTTCGGCTTCTACAACGCCCTGACCACCGACGGCGACGTCGTCTTCAAGGAAGACGGCATCCGCGACATCCTCCAGCCCGTTTTCGACGGCCTCCCCATGCCCGTCCGGCTGACCATCCTCGACGACCGCATCCCCAATCCCGGCACCTACCGCACCCCCGCCGGCGGCATCGCCCTCTTCCACCAATCCACCGTCGACGACCTGCTGACCCCCGGCCTCTCGCTGACCCTCGGCCTCCGGGTCGACTACGAGCGTCAGACCCTGAAATACAACACCTCCATGTCGCTCGACCTGCGGGCCGAGAACCGACCCGGCGGCCCCCAGATGCTCCCCCCCGGCGGCATCGAGATGCCCCTCGCGAAGACCCTGACCGGCACCGACCGGCAGGACTTCTGGCAGCTCCTGCCCAAAATATCGCTCAAATACGAATGCACCCCCGACATCATGACCTACGTCACCGTCGCCAAAGGGTATAAAGCCGGCGGTTACAACATCCAGATGTTTTCCGAAGTGATGCAGGACAGCCTGCGCTCCTCCCGCCCCTCGATGGGCGGCGGCGGCCGTCCCGGCGCTTCGAGCGGCACGAAAGCCGACGACGCGGCCCGAGACGGGATCCGGAACGCCCTGGCCTACCGTCCCGAGACGACCTGGAACTACGAACTCGGCACCCGCGCCCGACTCTTCGGCGGCCTGCTGGATACCGAGCTCGCCCTCTTCTGGATGGACATCCGCGACGTGCAACTGACCCAATTCGTGAACGGCGGCAGCGGGCGCATCCTGACCAACGCCGGCCGCGGCCGGAGCTACGGCGTCGAGCTCTCCGCCTGCGTTCGCCCCGTACAAGGGCTGAGCTTCGACCTGAACTACGGCTACACCCACGCCACCTTCCGCGACTACGACGGCGGCATCGGCCCCGACGGCCAGCCCGTCGACTACCGCGGGAAACGCATCCCCTACGTACCCCAGCACACCTTTTCGGTGGGCGGCGCCTACTCCCTGAACCTGCCCGACCGGTGGGTGAACCAGCTGACCTTCGCCGCTCAGTACACCGGCGCCGGCCCCATCTGGTGGAACGAAGCGAACGACGTCCGGCAAGACTTCTACGGCCTTCTGAACGCCAAAGTCACCCTCCGCCACGACTTCGTCCGGCTCGAGCTCTGGGGCCGCAACCTGCTGAACACCGACTACGGCGCCTTCTATTTCGAATCCTTCGGCCAGTCGTTCGTCCAGCGCGGCAAACCGCTGACCTACGGCGCCAACCTCGTCTTCGCCTTTTAGAGCAGCCCCCTCTCCGCGAAGCTGAACGACTCGCGATCCGAGACAATCACATGATCCAGCAGCCGGATATCGAAATATCCCGCCGCCCGCTGCAACTTCCGCGTCTGCTCCGCATCCTCCCCGCTCGGCGAAGCATTTCCCGACGGATGGTTGTGCACCAGCACGATTCCCGACGCATTCCGGTCCAGCGCCCTCCGGATCACCACCCTCGGATCGACCACCGACCCCTCGATACCGCCCTGGCTGACCCGGAACCGTTCGATGACGCGTTTCGACCTCGAGAGCAACATCGCCCAGACCTCCTCATGCGGCAGATCGGCCAGCAACGGCTGGAAAATCGCGACAATGTCGCAACTGCCCGAGATATAATCCTGCACCGGCCTTTCCGCCGCCCCTCGCCTGCGTCCCAGCTCCAGCGCCGCCGCGATGCTCACCCCCCTCGCCAGCCCGATCCCGTTGAAGCGCTGCAGCTCCGCCAGACTCTTCCGCCCCAGCTCCACCAGATCTCCCCCCGCCGCATCCAGCAGCCTTCGGCCGATCTCCACCGCCGAGCACTCCACCGTTCCCGACCCGATCAGCACCCCCAGCAGCTCCGCATCCGTCAGCGCCGACGCCCCCCGGCTCATCAACTTCTCGCGCGGCCGATCCTGCTCATTCCACTCCCTGATCGGCCGCCGCGCCTTGTTAGGCCACTCTTCCATAATCCATAGCGACAAAAAGGTTACAAATTCAGTTCCCTGACATACGTCGGCATATCCTTATCCCCCCGTCCCGAGACATTCACCACCACCACATCCTCCGGCCGGAAGTCGATCTGCGGCAGCGCCGCCAGCGCATGCGCCGACTCGATCGCCGGGATGATCCCCTCGAGCTGCGCCAGCTCCAGCGCCGCCTCCAGCGCCTGCCTGTCCGTCGCCGTGAGCACCGTCGACCGCCCCGTCTGCGCCAGATAGGCGTGCAGCGGCCCGATCCCCGGGTAGTCCAGCCCCGCCGAGATCGAATACGGTTCCCTCACCTCCCCCTTCTCGTCGAACAGAATCATCGACCGGCTGCCGTGCAGCACTCCGAGCGTCCCGCACGTGAGCGACGCCGCATGCTCCGTTCCGTCGATTCCGCGCCCCGCCGCCTCGACCTGCACCAGCCTCACCTCCTCGTCCTCCAGGAAGTGGTAGAACGCCCCCACCGCATTGCTCCCCCCACCGATGCAGGCGATCACGTAGTCCGGTTTTTCCCTTCCTTCCTGTTCCGCCAGCTGCTCCCGGATTTCGGCACTGATCACCGACTGCAGCCTCGCGACGATGTCCGGGAAGGGATGCGGCCCAACCGCCGACCCCAGCAGGTAGTAGGCCTCCGGATGCGAGACCCAGTAAGCCAGCGCCTCATCCACCGCATCCTTGAGCGTCGCCCCCCCGCTGGTGACCGCCTCGACCGTCGCCCCGAGCATCTTCATCCGCGCGACATTCAGCGCCTGCCGTTCGACATCCACGGCCCCCATATAGATCGTACACCGCAGCCCGAGCATCGCACAGACCGTCGCCGTGGCCACCCCGTGCTGTCCGGCCCCCGTTTCCGCGATGATGTGCGTGCACCCCATTTCGCGAGCGAGCAGAATCTGTCCGATCGCGTTATTGATCTTGTGCGACCCGGTGTGGTTGAGCTCCTCGCGTTTGAGGTAGATCCGGGCTCCGTACTTTTCGCTGAGTCGGGGTGCGAAATAGAGCGGCGACGGTCGTCCGGCATAGAATTTCAGCAGATCGGCGAACTCTTTCTTGAACTTCGGGCTTTCGAGAATCCCGACATACCGTTCGGTGAGCTGGTCGATATTTTCCCTGAGCTCCTCAGGGACGAACGCCCCCCCGAATTCACCGTAATAACCCTTTTCGTCTACGTGATAGTTTTTCATGGTATTTGTGTGTTTTAGTTGACTCCGTATTCGTGTTGTGCAGAGGTGTGTCTGAAAAGCAGGAAAGGCCGCCGGTGAGTCCGACAGCCTTTCCGAAGTATTTTTTCAACTTGAAACAAAGGTGTAAAGCGGTGCCTCACGCGAATCGATTACGAGTCGTGCGCCACCACCAAGCCTGTGCCAAATTCATGGTTTTCATAAGATTTACCGTGTCCTTTTCGTGTTTAGGAACACACAAATATACATAAAAAATCGAATTTCCAAACGAATTTTCGTTATCCTTCGATTTTCTGCACGAGAGTTTCCGCGGAGACATAGGAACGCAGCGCACAGTAAAAGAGCGAGTCCTGCGGAGCCTAAGGCGCGCGGACAAAAACGGGGTGAAGGGTTGGGCTGAGGCTGCCGCAGCGATGCGTAAGCATTGCCCGTCCCCGCACCCGTTGGGTGTTTTGTTAGGGTTCTCTTCGCCTTACTAAGTGGGGCCCGCGCGGCCCGAGGCCAGTTCTATCCTGTTAGGGTAGAGGCGGCCCTGTCGGAGTGCCCGTAGGCACCGCGCCGACACCTAAGGAGGCGATTCAATTGTTTCGGCGATGAGCCGAAACAGTTGAATCGCCCAAGGCGCGCATAAGGTAGACACAGCCAATAAAACGCCCTGTGGGCGCGCCCCGGGCTACCGCGATAGAACTAATGGCAGGCTGACTGGCGGCGGCAGCAACGGGCACAGCTGGGCATCCGGAGCCAGCGACATTTATAGTTTACACTTAAGCTTCAATCCTCAATATCTCTTTCCCCATTACGCCTATTACCGTGCCCACGGTCTTCAGTTGCGTTGCCTCTCGGAATAAACGGATGCCTCGACTGATTGGGGAACTTCGAACCCGGGCTTGGGCTTGAAGTACTTCAAAGATTTTGCGCCCCTAATGGGGCGCCCGGGCCGGAGCCACCCCAGGCGCAGGCCTGCAACTCGACGGTGCTCGTTTCCGGCCTCGCTGGCGCCGACCCGCTCCAAGGTTTAGCCTAATTCACAGCCAACAACTCCGCTCTATTCGGCCTGTCGCCCATCCCCCCGAAGCCGCTACGCGGCTTGGGCGACGAGGCCGGCGGTTCTCCGAACCGCAAAAGCTTTGCACAAGGAGCGGCCAACAGCTCCATCTCTGCCCGTTCGTCCTCGGCGTCCCCCCCTCGAGCCGGTGCCTTCGGGCACTCCGAAATAGCAGCCTCTAACCCCAAGACCGAGGCCGGCGGCCCTACGGGCCGCATCAGCTAAGAACAACGCACAGCCAGCAGCTCGGCCCAATTCTCCGCTTTTTGCGCAGCCCAGCGCGGCGCGAAAACCGCAACCGGTTTTCGCGTCCGGAGAACAATCACAGCCCAAAGCACCGCCCCGTGTCTACCTCACTGCGGCTCCGCTATCGCTCCGCCGCTTACCGTCGCCCGCTGGGATTTCATCTCGATTTTGCTCTCCGCAAAACGAGCGAAATCCCTCTTCAAGCGGGCGGGCGACGGATTTTTTGCATTGTTTTTGTTCGCGCGCCTTGGAAAATCTGATTCAAAAGCGCTCCACGCTTTTGAATGATTTTCCTCCTAAGGCGTGGCGCGCGTCGAGCTTCGAGTCGGAGGAAACTGCCCTGCGCGGGCGGCGTCCGGGTGACCCCGGCGGGACGGAGCGATACTGCGTATCGCTTACTGGTTCACTGCACCCTGTTCTCTGTTCGCGCGCCTATGCGTGGCGCGGTTATTTATTGTCTGAATAACAACGGCCCAAATCTTCACCCCATTCTTCGCCCGCGCACAACTTCAACTCAACCCGGCCCCTACCTGTGCATTCTGATTTTGTAATTCAGCCCCAGCGTAATCGCCATCTGATCCGCCGGCGACCGGAACGGATTCCCCTCATACTTCGTCACCCCCTTGTAGACGTCCGACAGACCGATGTTATAGCGGAACTCCGCCGAGATCGAGAAGCGCCGGATCGCCACCAGAAACCCCGCCCCGAACGTCACCCCGTACTCCCAGCGGTTGTCCCTCGTCGGATCATACTCGTATTTTCCCCGTTCGATCACCTCCCCCGTCACCTCGTTGAACTCCTTGAAACGCGAATCGATCGCATAGCTCACATACGGCCCCGCGCTGAGGTAGAACCTCGATCCCCCCTTACTCAGCGGCAGGTACGGCTGCCAGAGGATCGGCACCTCGATCACATTCCAGACCCGCTCCGAGACCTCCTCCGAGTCGAAATACCGATGCACCCTGTACCCCTTTTGCGACCAGTTGACATCCGCCTCGATACACCCCACATACTTCTGCGCCGGGACATCGAATTTATAGGTTATCCCCCCCACCATCAAGCCCATCTTCATTTTGGTCTGCCTCGTCGGTTCGAACCGGATCGACCCCATCGCATATCCCCCCCTCACCCCGATGTAGTGCTCCACCTTGACCGGCGCCCACGCCGCACTGAGCGTTTCCGACGGCACCCCCCTCTGCTGAGCCCGCACCTCCCCCGAGCCCCCCGCCAGCCAGAGCGCCATCCCCGTCAACAGATATGTAAACCTTCCGTGTTTCATTTCCTGTACCATCAAAACCCGCCGAACAACTCATCCACATCGACCTCGACCCCCACATCCCAGTTTTCCTTCGTCAGGATGTCCCTTCCCGAGACCGGATGCTCCCAGATCCGGATCCTCTCCGGCTGCCTGCGTTCGACCAGACTGCCCGTATCCCACTCCCCGTTTCCGTTCCGATCCTCCGTCACCCGGAGCCGGTAGCGGTTCGGCGGCAGATACTGCAGCTTGTAGACCCCTCCCCTCACCGCATGCGTCACCCTCCTGACCGTCTTTCCGTCCCTCGTCTGCCACTCCAGAATATACTCCCTCCCCGACGCACTATCCCCCTCCGCACGGCCCGACAGCCGGACGATCGCCGTCGCGAACCGGCTCGTATCCGCCACCCGGAACGTCGATTGCAGCGTATCGTTCGCCTGGTAAGCGATATCGAGAAAGACACTGTCCGGAATCAGCAGCGCATACTCCTCATCCGGCCTCCAGTCCGCCCGGATCGTCACCCTGCGTCTCGACACCGTATCGAACTCGACCGTAAACGGCTCCGGCACCTCCACCTTCTGCACCTCCGCCGCCACCGTCTGCCGGTCCCGGCTCGGCCCCGCCGCCGCCCCCGCCGTGAGCCTCGTCAGGCGGATCCGGCTGCTGTCCACCCTCCTCAGCGGATAGTCGAACACCATCCGGATATGGTTTTCCGGAATCAGCGGATTGTCCGCCAGCACACTGAACCCGAACGGATTCGGCGCCGTCGGCTCCTCCGCCTCCCGCGCCGGTTTTTCGACCTGCGTCGTATCGACATCCACCTGTTTGAAGAGCGTGCTGTCCGCCAGCAGCTCCGCATCCGTCCGTTTCGGATCCCCTCTCCGCCGGCTGATCACCCTCGCTACCTTGAGCCATTTTTTCTGCAACCGCTCCGCCCGTTTCGCCTTCCGCCGCTCCTCCCGCACCTTCCGGACACTATCCGCATAGGCCGTATTCGACCGCTGCCCCCTCCTCACCGCCTTCCGGTCGTAGACCCGGTGGACGAACGTCAGCCGCTCCTCCCTCACCTGCGGCTGCCAGAGACTGTCCTGCGTCATGTACTCGATCCTCACCCTCACCGTATCCGGCAGCTCCTCCGCCTCCCGTTGCGTCGGCGGCTCGATCCAGTACCAGACCGTATCCCCCTTGATTCCGTCCTCCCTCCTGAGCCACGTCGAATCGATCCCCTCCGGCACGAACGATACGATCCTCTGCCGTTCCCTGTTGTTGAAGACCATCTGCAACAGCTGCCTGATCGGCCGTTCCGACTCCATCATCATCGTCCGCTGCTTCGGCTCCTCCAGGAAGAGCTCGAAGAGCAGCTGCGGCGGTTCGATTCTCCTTCGCGGCCCCCTCCGTCCCTCCGCCGGGTCGATCCACATGTCGAAATCCGGCATCCTCGTCGGATTGTAGACCGAATCGAGCATCGCGATATAGTCCTTTCCCGGTTCGTAGCGTTGGTTCCCGTTTTTGTCCAGCATCGCATAGACCCTGTAATCCCTGTCCCGCAGGATATCGGCCAGAAACAGCCCCGAGCTGTCCGTCCGGAAGATCGCCCTCGCCCGCGCGTTGAACATCACCGAGTCGTAAGCCGCCACCGAATCCGCCTCCGCATCGAAGAAGAAGACCATCGCCCCGACCACCGAGTCCCTCGTCTGCGCATCGACCGCCAACCCGCTCATCATCAGCGTATCCAGCTCCGCCCCCGTCGAGAAGACAAAGGCATAGTTTCCCAACCTGTTTCCCTCGTTATTGTCCGCGATCGAGTTTCCGAAATCGACCCGGTAAGTCGTCCCGCTATCCGGTTTCTCCTCGAAATCGACCACAATCGACCGTCCCCTGACCGTCAGCACCGGTTTTTTGCCCGTCACCGACGGCGGCGACACCAGCAGCTCCTTCTGCTGATCGCGCAAAGCGACATACTCGTTGAAATTCAGCACAATGCGTTTTCCGTCGAAATTCACCACCCGCTGTTCCGGCACGGTACCGACCACCAGCGGCGGCAGCGAGTCCCTCGGCCCCCCCTGCGGCTGCGCAATCGACGCACACCGCACGAAGATCGTGCAGCCCAACAGCACGAAAAACAGATCCCGAATCCGAAACTCTCTCATCCGCGTATAATTTCCATTTTCAGTCAAGTTTCCGCCCCCTCTCCTTACCCCCGCACCGGCCCTCCCGCCCCCCGCGCTGCCTCACCCTCCGTCCGAACAACAAATATAGGTATATTTTCCAAGCCCCGCACCGTGCCTGGCCGCCTCACCCCGAAAAACAGAACGGCGACCGCCCTGAAAGCCAAGCCCTCAAGCCGGTCGCCGTCCCGGCGCAGGGAGCGGCCGCTCCCCCGCCGTGCAAAACCCGATACCTACATCCGCCCCCCGCCGAGCGCCCTGTAGAGCGAGATGACACTCTGAATTTCCGCGAAACGGTTGGCCACCCGTCCCAGCTGCGCCGACAGCAGCGTCTGCTGCGCCGTCAACACCTCCAGGTAGGTCGTATTCCCGTGCTGCATCAGCAGCTGCGTACTTTTGGTCGCCGTCTCCAGCGACGCCACCTGTTTTTCATAGTAATCCGCCTTCGCCTTCGCCGTCTGGTACTGCTCCACCGCCTCGTTCACCTCTACCCCCGCCTGCAGGAGCGTCTGTTCGAACGTCAGCTGCGCCACCTCCTGCTCCGCCTTCGCCACCTTCAGGTTGGCCCGATTGGCCCCCCGTGCGAAGATCGGCTGCACCAGCTGCGCCACCGCCGAAGCGACGAACTTGGCCGGATTGACGATCATGCTCCCCGCACTGTTCGTCCACCCCGCGCTCCCGCTGAGCGTGATACTCGGATAGAACGCCGCCCGCGCCGCATTGGTCGTATAGAACGCCTGCGCCAGCGACAGCTCCGCCGCCCTCACATCCGGCCGGTTGGCCAGCATCTGGATCGGCACCCCGACCGAGAGCATCTCCGGCATCCGCTGTTCCGCGATCCGTCCCCGCGCAATCCCCTGCGGCGTGCGCGCCAGCAGAAGGTTGATCGAATTCTCCGCCTGGTTGATCTTTTCGGCCAGATCGAGCACCTGCGTACAGATACTGTAATAATTCGCCTCCGTCTGGGCCAGCGCCGCCTCGGTCACCATCCCGGCCTTTTTCATCGCGCGGGTCGTTTCGACGCTCTGTTTCCAGATCGCCTCCGTTTCGACCGCAATGCGGTGCTGCGCATCGAGCATCAACAGCGAGTAATAGGCATTGGCCACTCCCGCCACCAGTCCCGTCTTGACCGCCTGCTCATACTCCTGACTCTGTTCGAATCCCGCCTTGGCCTTTCGTTTGGCATTGGTGAGCTTGCCGAATATATCGACCTCCCAGCTCGCCGCCACCGGAATCGAATAGGTTTGCGACGCCCGCTTCATATCGAAGCTGCTGACGGCCGCCTCCGGCGTGAAAGCCAGCGACGGCAGGTACGACAACCTCGCCGCCCTGAGCGACGCCTCCGCCTCTTCGACCCTCAGGCTCGCCGTCCTCATATCCGTGTTTCTCACCAGCGCCGAGTCGATCAGGTCTCTCAGGTAGGGATCCGTAAAGACCTCCCTCCACGACAGGTTCCCGAAACTGGTCGTATCCGTCCCCCCCGAGAGCTCCGCCCCGTACAATCCCTCCGGCACCGAGTCGGCCGGTTTGTATTTGTTATAGATGCCGCAGCCGCTCAGGGTCAGAGCCGCCGCCAGCATCGCGATGATTCTCTTCATACTTGAAATTTACTTGCTTGGTTTTGAACGCACTCCGCAGTCTACTTTTTCGACGTGTCGATCCCGGCCTCCAGCAACTCCTTCTCCGTCTGCTCCATCTCCTCCTGGATCTGCCAGTCCTCGGTGGGTTCCGTCTGCAGCGGTTTGATCTTCTCCTGGAGCCACTGGAAAGCGATGAACAGCGACGGCACCACGAAGAGCATGGCGAGCGTCCCGATCACCATCCCCCCGACGACCCCGCTACCCAACGAGCGGTTTCCGTTGGCGCCGACCCCCGTAGCCGCCATCAGCGGCAGCATACCGAAGATCATGGTCAATGCCGTCATCAGAATCGGCCGCAGACGGGCCTTCGCCGCACTGACCGCCGAAGCGATCAGACTCATCCCCGCCTGCCTGCGTTCCGTGGCATACTCCGTGAGCAGGATCGCCGTCTTGGCGATCAGCCCGATCAGCATGATCAGCCCCGTCTGGAGGTAGATGTTGTTCTCCAGCCCCATGATCTTGGCGAAGAGGAAGGTCCCCATCAGCCCGCACGGCACCGAGAGCAAGACCGCGAACGGCACGACGAAACTTTCGTACAGCGCGCACAGGATCAGGTACACCATCAGGAAACAGATCGCGAAGATAATCCCGGTCTGTCCGCTCTGCTGGCTCTCCTCGCGCGTGATCCCGCCGAAGTCATACCCGTAACCGATCGGCAGCGCCGCCGCCGCCGTCTCCTCGACCGCCCGGATGGCATCCCCCGTACTGTATCCCTCGGCCGGCATGGCACTCACCGCAATCGAGTTGTACATATTGAACCGGCTCAAGGTCTCCGCCCCGTACACCCGCGTCAGGGTCACGAACTGGCCGAGCGGCGCCATTTCGCCGTTCGCCATCCTCACGAACGTATTGTTGAGCGACTCCTCATCGAGCCGGTGCTCCGGATCGGCCTGCATCATCACCCTGTACACCCGCGAGAAGCGGTTGAAGTTCGATACATACTGTCCCCCGTAGTACCCCGACAGCGTGCTGAGCACCGCATTGGGCGTAATCCCCGCACGCTTGCACTTCGCCGCATCGACATCCACCATCCACTGCGGATAGCGCACATCGAACGTCGAATAAGCCATCGCGATCTCCGGCCGCTGGTTGAGCGCCCCGAGGAACTGCTGCACCGTTCCGTAGAAGGTATTGATATCTCCCCCCGCCTTATCCTGCATCTGAATATCGAGCGAGTTCCCCATCCCGTATCCCGGGATCATCCCCGGCGACATGGCGAAGATCTGCGCATCCCTGATATCCGCCGTCCGGGCATAGATCTGTCCGATCACCGCATCCACCGCATCCGCATCGTCCGGCCGTTCATCCCACGGCTTGAGCTTGACGATCGCCATCCCGAACGCACTCCCCTGCCCCGAGATCAGCCCGTAGCCCGACACCACCTGCAGGTTTCTCACCTGCGGAATCGCACTGATTCTCGCCTCGATCTCCCTCATCACCTTGTCCGTCGTCTGGAGCGAGCTCCCGGGCGCCAGACTGACATTGACCATAATCGTCCCCTGGTCCTCCTGGGGCACGAGACTGGTTTTCGTCGTCCTCATCAGGAAGACAAGCGCCACCACCGAGCAGACCAGCAGCCCCCACGTCAGCCACTTGTGCTTCACGAAGACCAGCACGATCTTCTTGTACTTCTCGCTGATCGTCCCGAACGCCGCATTGAACGCCTTGCGGAACTTCGCCGCGAAATTGTTTTTCTGCGTCCCGTCCTCATTCAGATAGGGTTTGAGCAACAGCGCACACAGCGCCGGACTCAGCGTCAGCGCGTTGACCGCCGAGATCCCGACCGCCACCGCCATCGTCAGCCCGAACTGCGTATAGAACGTCCCCGACGTCCCCCCCATGAACGACACCGGAATGAACACCGCCATGAAGACCAGCGACGAGGTGATGACCGCCCCGCTGATCCCCTTCATGGCATCGATACTCGCCATATACGGCGACCTGTAGCCCACATCGAACCTCGCCTGCACCGCCTCGACCACGATAATGGCATCGTCCACCACCGTCCCGATCACCAGCACCAATGCGAACAGCGTGATGAGGTTGATCGAGAATCCCGCCAGCGCCATGAACGCGAAGGTCCCGATCAGCGAGACGATGATCCCCACCAGCGGAATAAACGTCGACCTCAGGTCCTGCAGGAAGACATACACCACCAGCGTCACGAGAATGATCGCCTCGATCAGCGTCTTGATCACCTCATGCATCGACGCGAAGAGGTAGTCATTCGAGCTCATCAGCTGCGTCATCGCCACCCCCTTCGGAAAACTCTTGACCGCCTCTGCCAGGAAAGCATCGATCTTCTGATTGACCTCCGTAGCATTCGATCCCGCCGTCTGGAAGACCATACAGGCGATCCCCGGATGTCCGTTCAGCTGCCCGTGGAACGCATAACTCTCCTGCCCCAGCTCGATATCCGCAATATCCTTGAGTCTGAGCACCTCCCCGTCATCGGTCGACCGGATCACGATCTCGCCGAACTCCTCCGGCGTAATCAGCCGTCCCCGATACTTCATCGTATACTGGTACGTCTCGTCCGAATTCTCGCCGAACGACCCCGTCGCCGCCTCGATATTCTGTTCCGCCAGCACCTGCGCCACATCCGACGGGATGAGCTTATACTGCGCCATCACATCCGGCTTCATCCATATCCGCATGCTGTAATCCGCCCCGAGCACCATCAGATCCCCCACACCGGTAATCCGCAGGATTTCCGGTTTCAGGTTAATGTTCAGGTAATTGGCCAGGAAAGTCTCGTCATACGAATTATCCGGGCTATAGAGCGCGAACATCTGCAGGATACTGGTCTGCCGCTTCGAAGTGGTCACCCCCACCTGCGTCACCTCCGCCGGCAGCTGTCCCGTAGCCCGGGCCACCCGGTTCTGGACATTGACCGCCGCCATGTCCGGATCGACCCCCTGTTTGAAATAGACCGTAATGGAGACCGACCCCGCATTCGACGCCGTCGACGTCATGTAAGTCATATCCTCCACCCCGTTGATCGCCTCCTCCAGCGGCGCCACCACACTCTTCTGCAGCGTTTCGGCACTCGCCCCGAAATACGTGGCGCTCACCTGAATCGTCGGCGGCGCAATATCCGGATACTGTTCGACCGGCAGCGTGAAGAGCCCGATAATCCCCACCACGACGATCGTAATCGAGATCACGGCCGACAACACCGGTCGTTCGATAAATTTTCTCAGATTCATGCAATTATTCCTCCCCGGTTGATATTAAAAACTCCTCTCTCCTCCGAACGATTATTCGTTATCCGTATGTTTCCGGATCGCCTCCGCCTTCGCCTCATCGTCCTCCGCCACCTGCGCCTGTTCCTCCGGCAGTCGAGCCTGTTGTCCCTGATCGGCCTCCTGCGGCTGCTGCGCCTGCGGTTGCTGTCCCTTCGGCACGATCGGCGTCCCCTCACGCAGCAAGCCGACCCCTTCGACCACAATCACATCGCCCGACACCAGCCCCTCGTCCACGATGAACTCCTGGCCGCCGTTGACCTTCGTCACCTTCACCGGCGCCGACTGCGCCTTTCCGTCCACCACCTTGTAGACAAAGCGTTTGTCCTGGATTTCGAACGTCGCCCCCTGGGGAATCACCACGACCCCCGTCCGCGTCACCGGCACCACCACATTTCCCGTACCGCCCGAGTGCAGCAGCCCCTCCTTGTTCGGGAAGACCGCCCTGAGGCTCACCGCCCCCGTCGCGCGGTCGATCACCCCGCTGATCGACTCGATCCGCCCCCCCTTCGGGTAAGCCGACTTATCGCTCAGCGTCAGCGTAATCTCCGGCAGCTGTTTCAGCGCCGCATCCTTCGACCCGTACTCCCGGATCAGATCGAGCAGCTGATTTTCCGTCATCGAGAAATAGACATACATGTCCGAATTATCCGACACCGTCGTCAGCGGCTGCGGCATATTGGCACTCACCAGCGCCCCCACCCGGTAGGGCAGCGTCCCGACCACCCCGTCCGCCGGGCTCTTCACCACCGTATAGGAGAGGCTGTTGCGCGCATTGACCTCCTGCGCCTTGGCCTGCGCCAGCTGCGCCTTCGCCGCCAGCAGCGTATTCTTGGCCGTATTCATATCGAACTCCGACACGACATTCTCCTTGAACAGCTCCTGCCGGCTGTCATAATTCAGCTGCGCCGTAGCCAGCTGCGCCTCCGCAGCCGCCACATTGGCCGTCGCCGTCTGCAACGCCGCCCGGTACGGCACCTGGTCGATCACGAAGAGCGTCTGTCCCTTCTTGACCCGCTGCCCCTCCGTCACCGCCACCTGCGTCAGCGTCCCCCCCACCTGCGGATAGATATCGATATCCTGCCGTCCGCGGATCGACGCCGAATAGGTGCTCGACAGCGTTCTGTCCGCCGGTTCCACCGTCATCACCTCATATTGAGCCACCATTTGCGCCGGCGGAGCCTGTTGACATCCGACCGCCGCCACCGCGCAGAGAGCCGCCAGGCCCACCCGCTTCAGCATCATGCAAACCATTTCGTTCATCATGTTCGTTCCTGTTTGGATTTATAGAGAGTGCAAAGATAAATTTTTTCGGCCCAGAAAAAACCGATTAAACAGCTTTTATTTTGTTGATTTTCGGAACAACCCCCTCCGTCCGTTTCCCGGAAAACGCTATTTTTGTTGTCAATCTGAAAAATCGAGCGGCTATGAAATGGCAAAATTCGGAAACGATCCTCGTACAAAACACCTTTTGGGCCGGTCCCTTCCAGCTGAAAGGCTCCTCCTCCTCGCGCCTGCGCAAACTGGAAGGCGGCCTCTTCCTCTTCTTCCGCCAGGGCCGCGCGACCTTCCGCATCGACCTGCAATCGTACACCGTCACTTCCGGCACCTACGTCATGCTCCTCCCCGGCTCGATCGTCCAGCTCGAACAGATCAGCAACGACTGCAACGTCTCCGCCTTCAGCTTCTCCCGCGAGATGTTCGCCCAAGCCTCCCTGCGGCTCGAACTCGGCTTCTTCGCCTTCCTGAAAGAACACCCCTGCTACACCTCCTCGGACGGCTCCACCGAGACGATGCACACCCTGCTCCAGACCGCCGCCGCCCTCTACGCCGACAGCGAGAACCGCTTTCAGGAGACTATCGCCCAACAGCTTCTCCGCGCCCTGTTTCTGGAGATCTACGACAAATCCCACCGTAGTTTCGGCGGCCGCGAGATCACCGGCGGCAACCGCCAGGAAACGCTCTTCAGGAAATTCATCGCCCTCGTCCGCGAACACGCCGGCACCGAGCGCGAAGTCTCTTTCTACGCCGACCGCCTCTGCATCTCGGCCAAATACCTGACCGGCATCTCCCGCCAGGTCGTCGGCCTGACCGCCAAGACCATCATCGACGAGTTCGCCATCCTCGAGATCAAAGCCCTGCTCCAGTCCACCGAACTGAACATCCAGGAGATCTCCGACCGCCTCCGCTTCGCCGACCAGTCCTACCTCGGCCGCTACTTCAAACGCCACGAAGGCATCTCCCCCAAAGAATACCGCAACAGCCACCTGTAATCCCCCCTGTTTTCTCTCCCCGTCCGCCCGCAGTCCTTTTCCCGCCCGTCCCTGTTTCCCGAGGTTTCCGCACTTGCTCTCTTATTTATGGATTGTGACCGTTTATATATTTCGCTCATATATTTATCGTGACCGCTTATATATTTATTGTGACGACCGCCCGCCAGACCGGCAGCCAAACATCCCCCCGTATTTCTTCTTCCCGCCCCGGGCTATCGCAGTGGCAATACGAACGCGCCAGTGAGCGTAAGCAGCTACGGTTGCTATTGGTCTTCCTCCATGACCAATATCACCGGTCTGGACCTGCATTTCCATTTACAAAGTCTCAATCCAAGCGGATCGTATAACCGCGGTTTCGGTTTCCAGTTGCGTTGCCTCTCGGAATAAAGTGCCTCCGGGCACTCCGAAATGGCCGCCTCTACCCTATTGGGATGACACAGCCGCAGCGAAACGCAGTTTCGCCCGTCCACGCACCCACAGGGTGTTTTGTTAGGGTTGTCTCTGCCTTATTAGTGGGGCCCGCACGGCCCGAGCGCAGTACCCTCAAACCAACGCGCGCCACGCCTTAAAGGGGAAATCGTCAAAATGCACTTGGGCGTTTTGACAAGATTTCCCAAGGCGCGCGGAAAAAGCTCGTTTATCCGACAAGTGTCGGGTGGCTGTTAATGTCGAGGTGATTAGTTTACCTCTTCTCTCTGTTCCGCTCGGGCCGCGGGGGCCCCTACTTTCTACTATGTGGTAGAAAGTAGGCAAAGAACACATTCAAGGGGACTGCATCCCCCTTGAAAATCCCCCGGTGATTCATTTTGGGTAGACACGGCCCATTGGAAGTGCGGCAGCACCGCCCCGGGCTACCGCGGAAACACCTCGGGCGCGCTGGTCAACGTCGGTCTATACGGTTATAGTTGTGCTTCTTCGGTTAACGGGACCGGTGGCGTGCACTTATATTTCGGTATGGAATGGATCTACCCCAGCTACACCGCGAGCTTAGCCAACGGTCGTCAGTTGCGTTGCCTCTCGGAATAAAGTGTCTCCGGGCACTCCGAAATGGCCGCCTCTACCCTAATAGGCATAGTTCCTGCGGCTCTGTGAGCCGCACGGGCCGGACGCCTCCCCCTCGGGAGGCCCGCAACACGCCGCTCATGCATCGAGAATTGCGGTCTCTCCCGGGCGCCGGCCCGCTCCTGCTCTGCCCGATTCTCCGCCCGTTCGTCCTCGGCACGCCCCCTCGCGCCGCTTTTGCGTCGCTCTCGCCGAAGACGGCGATTCCGCAGGAATCGCGCTACTCGCTCTCCGCCCCGTGTCCGTCTCACTGCGGATCCGCTGTCGCTCCGCCGGTGCCGACGGGCACTCCGAAATAAGCCGCCTCTACCCTAAGCGCGCTGGCGGAAATCTTATTCAAAAGCGAACAACGCTTTTGAATGATTTCCTACTCCAGCAATCGCGCGCGAAGCGAGCTTTATGCACGCCGGGGCAATTCAACCGTCGCCCGCTGGGATTTCATCTCGATTTTGCTGTCGCAAAATGAGCGAAATCCCTCTTCAGGCGGGCGGGCGACGGATTTTTCGTGCGCCTCCTAAGGCGTGACACGCGGAGCTCTCTTTGTTCGCGCGCCGGGCGATTCATTCTCTTTCGGCTAACCGCCGAAAGAGTTGAATCGCTTCTCCAGGAGGCGGCGCGCAGTGGTTTGAGGGGACTGCGCTCGGGCCGCGCGGGCCCCACGTCCCGTGGACGGGCAAAACTGTGTTTTGCAGCGGCAGCCTCTACCCCAACCGGATGGAACTGCCCTCGGGCCGGGCAGGCCCCACGTCCCGTGGACGGGAAATGCT
>ERZ777305.1706-NODE-1706-length-23330-cov-4.242062_pt1 | contig 23330 bp, 31 predicted proteins | sample MGYA00374965_ERZ777305 | MGnify/ENA primary metagenome ERZ777305 (study PRJEB29328, sample SAMD00013331) | mouse gut metagenome | study: EMG produced TPA metagenomics assembly of the Metagenome analysis of fecal microbiota from mouse which was promoted... | reverse complement strand
AGCAGAACTTCCTACATCCGTAATATTAAATCCCATAGGATTTGTGACTGAGCCTGATAAATATAACCCTGCCATGGATCTTTGCTTATGGGTATATCTACCAAATCATCGTTCTTTAAATAATCATATGGAAGTTATTGTTGGTAAGCATATTAACTGTAATGATATGAATATGTGGGATGGAGCAGATTTAGATTCGTATTCATTCGAAGATGTAAAAGCTCGAGAAATGCATAATAAGGCAAGAGACCTTATTATAGATGTTATTACCAAAAATTTAGAAAAAACCTATAATATATCTAGATTATAATGTTGGAGGGGTGATGAATAGATAATAGAAAAATATCTTTGGGAGATTTAATTTTAGAAATTGGTAAATTGATAAAGGAATATGAAGATGGTGTCCCAATAGAAAAATCAAAAGATGAAGATTTATACAGTATTAATGAGGTTATAGATTTATACCCTATGTTATCGAAACACATACTAACAAATGCTATAAATAACGGTCAATTAAAAGTAACTTGGATTGGAAATAAAAGATATTTTAGCCTGGGTGCTATTGATGATTATCTTGCTAAAAATCATGAAAAAAATATTAATGATATTCCTAAAAAACTTGAGAGTTGGAGAAATAGGACATAGCAAAACCATTAAATAAAAAAGTTGTTGACCGTTTTTCTATTTCTTATAGCGAGGCTAAACGCTTGGGCATTACCGATGAAGATTTAAAATATATTACTGAAATTAGTTTAACTGATTTTAGAATATCGATTCCTGCTTTTGATAAACGAAGAACAAAATTAGTTCATGATTTATTAGAGGCAATAAGAACTAAATATGAAATGCTTGAGCAGATTGAGATAGATCAAAAAGAAGTTAAAGAGAAAGAAGAAACCTTAAACGAAGCAAAAGGAAAAATAACTAAATATAATTTAGTGAGTGATGGTATAGAACTTTATTTAAAGGAAAGAAAAAAAGACCATGATAGAAAATTTATATAAGTTTCTACTTATGAAAATGATATTTATGATTTTAAAAGTAATAAATATCTTTTGGATTATGGAATCTTTGATGTTCCTATTAATGATGTAGATGATGACTATGCACAGAGGGTTGTAGATTATTTATGGGATAGACCTACTACTAAAGATAAGAATAAAGGTAAAAGGTTGTCGGAAAATACAATTTATAAACCCTTTTCTTTTGTGCATAAAGTTTTAATTATTTTAAAAATGATCTTAAGATAATATCTAATAATTCCTTTGATAATGTAAAAAGAAAGCCACAGGCTGTAGCTGAAGATAAAGAATATTTTACTGATGAAGAAATGCATTATATAAAGGAAAAACTAGAGTTTGAGAATATTCGATTTAAGACCCTTATCACTTTTATGATGGATATGGGATGTCGTAGAGAAGAGGCACTAGCTATAAAATGGAGCGATCTAAATTGGTTTAGGGGAACGGTTAGTATTGAAAGGGCATTTGTTAAATCTAAAATAGATAATCGATATATAATTAAACCTGTTAAACGAAAGAAAAGTGAAAGAGAAATTATTTGTACGAGTTATGTTTTAGAATTACTAAAAAAATATAAAAAATTTAAAGAGGCTTGTGGATTTGTTGTTAATGATGATGATTTTATTTTTACTGCATGGGATAGTATGGATATTATTGACCCTAATCGTTATACTAGGGAATTTAAATTGTTTATTCAAAAAATCGGTTTTAAAAAAGAAGTGCCTCTAAAAAATATGAGAGCAACTAATACATCTTTTTATGTTGGTCATGGTAAAAATTTAAAGGCTATTCAAAATCGTGTTGGTCATGAAAATATAGAAACTACTCTAACCTATTATGCACAGGCTAATTATAATGAAGATAAAAAATTGGTTCAGTTATATGAAGAAGAGTTTTATAATAAATTGGGATTAAATATGGCAGACCTATATCGTATTGTTTCCAATCGCTTTACTGATAATAAGAAATTAGTAAGTGTATTAGAAAAAGTAGGAAATGAATTTATTGATGATTCTAATTATGATATACAATTAGAACGATGTCAAAATTATTTTAGAGAATTGTTTCCCATATTTGATAAAATTACAAAAATTGATGATGTATTAGATGATGATGAAATTGATCATATTTTTGATGGGTTTCAGTCTCTTTATCATACTATAAAGATTGATCCGTTAGAGCCTAGAATTAAGATATAATGAAGTGATTAGAATTTAAACCCTAGACAAGAGTTTTTGCTATTTTGGTACACAAGATATGGAATACCTAAAATTATTGTACCAATTGTGTACCAAATGCTTAAACTAATGTCAATTATTTTTAATTTTTTTTAATTATTCGTGAATAAAATCGATTAAAAGTAATTGACTAAATGCCCTGCTTTCCTGTATAATTGGGTTATTGATTGGGAATACAGAGGGTGGTCGAGTTACACTCCAAAACCGTTCATGTGGGTTCAACTCCTGCCACCTCTGCCAAGTGCAAATACACTCCAAATGTTTGGAGTTTTAATAAATTTAGGGAGGTTTGTATGAAATCAGTTGTGCAAGATTGGTTAAGCAATGATAACATTTCTTACAAGCAACAAACAGTTGTTTTATCTTCTTTAAGAGGTTGTGATGGACTAACCAAAGAAGACATTTCTAAAAGATTGGTTCGTAAAATAAGAAATGTTGTTTTAAAAAACGCTGGAACAAAAAATACTCCTTTTATGGTTGAAGATATGAGTTTAGAAGATATTAAAAAATATGCTTCTAATTGTGATAAATATCCAATTCACTTTTACATGCATATGTGCTTTGCATGTGAGATAATAGGATTTAAACATCCTGATGAAGATATAAGAAAATGGTTTCATGAAGCATATTTAATTATAGTTCATGCCCTACATCTAAAACCTGAAAATGAGGAAGAATGTGATTTTAGATTACAAGATGGTGTAGATACGCCTTATATAAAATTAGAAGAAAACAGTTAAAATTTAAGAAAGGTAAGTAAAAACAAAATGTTGGGAAGCCCTTCTTACCTCGTGCCATTTGTAAATGAAGTGTCTTGGAAAAGTTGAAAAAAGAATGTATAATGAAGATATATTCTAAAACTTGGAAGGAGTCATTTTTTAAATGTTTATGATTTTGTAATATCCTTAAGTATATGAAAGAGTGTTAATTATGAGTGATGTTGATGAAGTAAAATTAAAAATTGCTGCCGAGAATGTAAACTATTTTAAACAGAATGGAATATCGTTAGAGGGTAAAAAAGTATTAGACGTTGGTTTTGGCTTAGGGTATAACTCTAGTATTATGAAAAGACTAGGTGCTGATGTTTATGGTGTTGAACCCGATAGTAAGGCTTTTGAGTTTGCCGTATCAAATGGTTTAATTGATAAAGAAAAAGCGTTTAAATGTTTATTGCAAGATATACCACAAGACTTACTAGGTACTTTTGATATTGCTACCGTGTTTTTATATAATATTCCTTTGAGTGAAAGAGAGGCTTTTGCTCAAACGTTAGCAAAAGCAATTAAGCCCGATGGCAACATAGTTATTGGGATACACGACGATATATATATTACTGGAGACCCATATTTAAAACCAGTATCAGCTACAATAAATAGTTTTTTTGGTTCTTTAAATTCGATGAAAACTAATAATATAGGAAATAGATTTTTTATAAATGCTAGTGAGCCAAGAGTTATAAACAAACGACTATGATAATTGATAATCTTAAAGAAGCGAAATACATTAAGTATCGCTTTTTTTCCATCATCTAAATTGGCTATAAATTGTTTTAATCTAAATTTAGATAGTAATAAAGGAGATAGTTATGTCAACATTTATTAAAAAGAAACGCATTTGTTATAAATCATATTTTAAAACGAGTAAGTTTATCATCAAATGTAAATTTGTATTAGTTATATTTTCAATATTTTTCTTATAAATAAATGAAGTTGAAAAAAATTTATTTCTGTCAATAATTATGCATTTAGTTATCTGATTGAATATTGTTGTAAAAAAAAGAAACTCATTTTGTTTCTTAATCAAGTTTTTTTACAGTTAAATTTGCATTGGCCCCTAAAGTTATATTAGCTGTTTCTCTAGAGATTATTATAAGTTCAAGTACTGTTTGTTCTTTGAGTGTATATATCGTATCTGCACTAAACACTAAAGATTCATCTATATATAGATTTTCTAAATTTTTTGTGGCATTGATATTTGTACCATCTTCTTGGACTACGATAGTTAAAGCGGTATTTTTATTCGTAGACGCTATTACCTTATATGATATTTCATACGTTCCTGCTGTTTCTACAATAAGTTTTGTGTCATCTTGATAATATTCTTTTTGAGGTGGCATAAAATTTAATAATGGTATTTTTTCGGGTGTATTAGATTTTAGGTTTAAAATTGTGGGCGCATCATTGTATCTACCACCATATGCCTTTAATCCTAATGTTCCTTTTGGTCCGGTAGGACCTGTGGGCCCAGTAGGCCCCTGTGGAATGATAAAATCAAATGTATAATTTTTGGGTTTCATTGTAACTTCTTTCCAATGTACTTATCTCTATAATTATATATGCTTTTCCCTTGTTTAAGTTCTTAGTTAATTATAATTTTATATAAGAAAAATATTGTAAAAGGTAAGTCTATATCACAAAAAAATGCCCCAAAATAGCATTTTTTGCACAAAGGATAATTCATTGTTTTTTCTTTAGATTTTATAATGCGTCTATAAATTTTGTAATAAATCCTTCTTTTCTTGTTAATATTTCATATAGATAAACAATTGTAAATAGTATGCTACCACTAAAGGCTGCTAATATGTCACACATGGTATCTTCTACGCCAGTTTCTATCCAGTGTTGTAAATTAGAACCAGTTAATTGGTCCATTCCAAATTCAAAGAATTCCCATACGCCTGCTACTAGGAAAACAATTCCTAAAATATAAGTAACATTGAATCCAATTTTTTTCTTTGGATTTTGTTTAAATAGATATAATAAAATCAGTGCAACAAAGCAAGTTAAGATGCCAGATAAGAAGTGTGTAAAGGTATCAAACCAACTGATATATTTGTACAGATTTACTCCAGAACCTAAAAATTGGGCAAGGAATAAAAAGATATAATATACAACCTCTAATTCTACACCGATTTTAAATTGGATTAGTTTTTTAAAACCTATTGGTACAAGAAGTAGTGGATATAGTGCAATATAAGTCGTGATTCTTGTATGATCTCCTGCACTAAGATCCCTAATGAGTAAATAGGTATTCCCGATTAACATTATTAATACTAAACTATAATTCAATATTTTCTTCATATTATCACCTTTACTTATTATATTATAAAAGTGAAAAAATTAATATCCTTTTTGCAAAATAAAAATGGCTTTCGCCATTATTTTATGATATATGGATTTTCTTCGCTACCATCACCGCTTGTATATGCAATATCACCAGATAAATGTAATACAACACTAAGCGCAGAAGTCCTATTGGTTCTAGTCTCAACTGCAATTCCATTAATTTTGTATGCATAGTTTGTTCGAGTAGAATCTGCTGTAACAGTCCAGAAATCTTGTGGTAAATCTGCCATCCAGTTATAGTTTACACAATTCATACTAGAAATATTGGTACACTGTGGATCAATACTTGCTAACATAATTTCACTCGCACGCGGTAATGCAAGCGGTTGATTTTCTAATATATTAGAGCATTCTACAGAATTATCATCTTCTGGAGTTCTTTTTCCAATACATACATTGTGCGAAATAATATAAGATCGGTTTGTATCTGTGAAGAATTTTTCATCATTATAACGTTCCACTACACTATCGCGAATACGACTTACTAAATAGTTGTTAATTCCATCAGAATCTTCTGATACACTGTTGTATCTGTCGTCCCATTCTACATCCTCATTTTTGGCAACGTGTAGTAAACGGATTGAATTATCGGAATTTACTTTGATAATTCTCCATGGCTCATTTGCAAACGTAACATAGTTATTTACATATTCACCACGGAAAATATATTCGTTTCCAATTTGATATAATCCATTTCCAGAAGTAACAATGTTAGCTGGATTTGTAATTTTAGATACGAGCGTTGTTGTCGTATAGTCCTCTCCACAGTCTAAATGTGGTAAATATAGATAAAAACCATTGTTATTCATTACTGTAACGGATCCTGTACAAGTGGCATCCTTTTTTAATTGGTTCAATGATTTCATATTTTTGGTTTCAACCAATTCTTCTACAGAAACAGTTACCTTTCCACCATCTTGTTTTGGTAAACTATCCTCTCTATCCTGATAGTAAGATTGTGCTGCACTTTTCATTTTTTGTTCAAGTGTTGAAAATGACATTTTACGGCCAGTAAACATACTGGCGATTGCAATTACTAAAATGAAAAATACAATAATAATTCCTCCAAAAACAAATATTCTATTTTTTGCGTCTATTTTTTGTATCCATTTCATAAATAGAACCCTCCTGTTCATATAGGATATTATAACAAATATTGTCTTTTAGTACAAGCAATTCTATCTTCTTTTTTGGTCTTTACATTCATATAGTATATTAGGTGATTTTGTGAAAAAGGAATGCAGTCTAGTATTAAAGGGAATGTTGATCGGTCTAGGGAAAGTAATACCAGGTATTAGTGGTAGTTTGATAGCAGTGAGTCTTGGGGTATATGAAAAAGCGATTGATGCGATTAGTCACTTTTTTAAGAATATAAAGGAAAATATTGTTTTTTTAGGTACATTAGCACTCGGTCTTATCTTATCAATTGCTTTTGGAAGTAAAATTGTTATTTATTTACTTGAATTTTGTTATGTACCAACGATGCTTTTGTTTATTGGCTTTATTGCAGGGGGGTTTCCAGGTTTATATCAAAAAATACAAAATCATGATAAAAAGTTAATTGCTTTCTTTTTTCTAGCTGTTTTTGGGGTATTATGTTTGAATTATTTTTCTAGTAATTCTAATTTTTATCCACAGAAAAGTATGGAATCTTATATTACAATATTAGGAATTGGTTTTTTAGACGCGGCTACTATGGTGATTCCAGGTATCAGTGGAACGGCTATTTTTATGATATTGGGCTGTTATTCTTTTGCTTTAAATTTATTTGGGAGTCTTTCTAATTTACAAGAAATATATTCCAACTTACCTTATTTTATCTTTTTTGGACTGGGTCTTATGTTAGGTGTAATTTTTGTATCAAAACTGATGTATTATTGTTTTCAGAACTATAAGAATATCACATATGCCTTTATTATGGGATTCACGATCTCTTCCATTATTGTATTGCTACAAAAGGTATTTGCTTCTAGTTATACCTTTTTAGACTTGGTAATTGGTATTGTTCTTGCAATTATTGGGTATCGTTTTTCTATCAAGTTTGGGGTAGATTAACATTTTATAAAAATAGAAACATATACTATATTGAGGTGAATCGTATGGATAAAAAATTACCAGGAATTTTTGCCAATAAAATTGATAAACCACTTGGAAATAATGAAAAAGTTGCTTATGGTACAAAGGAAAAACAGGTGGAAAAAGAGGATAAAAGTGTTGGTATAACAGGCAAGAATATCAATCAAAAAATACGTGATATTTTTGCTTCTCCAAGATATGTATATAAAGCCGATGTAAAAATTGTGACCAAAAATGGAACATTTACAAAGAAAATTATTGGACAAAATAATACTCATTTGATTACAATTGATAATGAATTGTTTCCTATCTCCGATATTATTGATATTGCCTTTGTAGATTAGATACACGATATTTCGTGTATTTTTTGTTATAAATAAAAATATATGATATAATAAGTGTATTTCAGGTGGTGGTTTTATGTTTGACATAGATTTATTTTCTAATTTAGAACCGATTGATATTACACCTTTGTTAATAGAAATTGATTTGCCAATTCGCCTTGTTAATAGATTAAAAAAGAAAACTTTTACAGTATGGAATCTTTTTATAAAGCAGTGGAAAACTTAAAATTGAAGTATATGAGTTCTTACCTTTTTCCCAATGAATATGTTTTCTTTTACCCACAGATAAGAGAAAGACATGCTATGACCGATTTAACATGTTGTTTATCAGGTAGTAGAATTCGAAAAGGATCTTTGTATTGTAGTTATAGCCCATTCGTGGAAAATTTGGAGGGGGTATACACTATTTTTAAACGGGTACCTGTAGAAGTTTGTTATGTAGATTATTTACCACAGGATTTATTTACTTACGAAGAGTGGTGTTACCGAATAAAAAACTGTTGTTATGGAAATAGTGATGGTCCCATTGATTTTTATTTTTTAAGTTGTCAGTTAGGAGATAATGGGCTTGATTTGCATCGGTTAGGAAAATCGAAACAAAAGATACGTTAACATTTGTTTTATAGATTGTTTCTAGGACAATCTTTTTTTGTCTTTTTAAAAGGAAAATGATAACTTCTTTACTATGTTAATAGTGAGGAGGTAAAATATGTCAAAATTTTATAATGGTTGTTATGATGTTGTATTCAAAACAGTTTTATGTGATGAGAATAATCCCTATATGTTAATGTATTTTTTAGAACCGATTATCAAGGAAAAAATAGAAAATATCGAGTTTTTACAAAATGAACTGAAAGTAAATGATGTGAATGAAAGAAGAAAAATAATTGATTTACTAGTAAAAACCAAAAGTAAATATATACATGTAGAATTAAATCAAAATTACAAAGAATACTTACATGTTATAAATTTTTGCTTTTTTACCAACATTTATTCCAAAAATACACGAAAAGGAAATGCGTATGATTTGGTAAGTGAATATCTACACATAGATTTATCTTACGGAATGCATGATGAAAAAGAATATAAAGAGTATTATGTAATGGATAAAGATGGCTATTTGTATATAAAAAATATGAAAATCATTGAATACAATATGGATAGAATCATAAAGTATTGGTATAATGGAGATAAGAAGAAGATAGAAGAATATAAATATCTCATTATGTTGGGATTGGATAGAGATTCATTAAATACATTAGCGGAGGGAGACAAATATATGGAAGAATATACGAAGAAAGTAGAAGAATTAAATGATAGAGATGCCTATACTCCATGGATTACACCAGAGGAAGATGCACAGATGATACTCAATACCGAAAAGCATATATCATTTGATCAAGGAGTTGCACAAGGAAAAGATAATAGAAATATTGAAATTGCAAAAGCCCTTTTGAAAAAGGGTGTGAGTATGGAATTTATTTCAGAAACAATTGGTCTTTCGTTGGAACAATTAAATCAACTAAAAGAAGCATAATTTATATCAAAAAAAATAGGCTGAGCCTATTTTTATATGCATTCAACAAATGTATCTTGTAAGCATTTGATTACACAAACACAATTTAGATTCATTGTGAAGAATGAATTTGTTGCTACATAAGGAATTGTAGCAGCTTCTGCAGCATCAGGATTTGGTGCCAATACTCTAAAAGTAGCACAGCATCCATCTATTTTTTCAACTCTAAATACGTTTGAACAAACGGCTCCAGCTTCACCACATACAACTGCTTCTTTTGTAGTTGGCATTGACCATGGTGTTCCGTTTCCGCAGCAAGTATATAACATAATTGGTCTTGTATTGCAGTTTAAGCTTGTTGTAGAGCATCCTAAGAATCCACGATCACAAGTATCTAGACAACATCCATCTGCACAGTTTGCATTTTGTTGAAGAATGCAAATAACAGTTAATATTTCGGCGATGCATTTGCAGTCATTGTTATTGTTGTTATTGTTTTCACACATATAATCCACCCCTTCTTTTATATTCAATATAGCATATTCCACTTTTTTCAAATGGTGTCGCACAAATGCCCTATAAACGAATGAAATACGTCAAAAGTTTATCTTCTATAGTAAAAATGGGTATTTTAAAGTATAATATAGTTGAGGTGTCATATGAAAAGAGCAATTGTCCTATCTGGTGGTGGATCGAAGGGTGCTTATCAAATTGGTGTTTGGAAAGCCCTTAGAAAATTAAATATAACATATGATATTGTAACGGGTACTTCAGTTGGGGCTTTGAATGCAGCTTTGATGGTGCAGAAGGATTATATGAAAGCTTTATGGCTATGGTTTAATATGGATTTTAATCGAATCTTTGCTGATAAAATAGATGCGGATTATAATACCAAAGAAGGTAAAAATACAATATTGCATACCTATGCTCAGGCCATATTAGGTGGTGGCATGCACATTGGGAAATTAGAACATACAGTAGAAAAAGCTTTGAATGTGAAAAAAATATACAGGTCTCCCATCGATTTAGGAATTGTAACTGTTAAAGTACCTAGTTTGAAGCCAATTCTATTACAAAAGAAGGATATCCCAAAAGAACAACTCAAAGATTATTTAATTGCGTCTGCCTCTTGTTATCCTGCATTCCAAAAGAAAAAAATTGGTGATGCTACTTATATTGATGGCGGACTTTATGATAATTTACCAATTAATCTTGCAATTCAAATGGGTGCGACAGAGGTGATTGCGGTTGATTTAGAGGAAATTGGTTTTAAGAAAAAAGTAAAGAATAAGGAAATCCCAATTGTTACAATTTCTCCCAATAATAAAATTGGATCTTTCCTTGTTTTTGACAAACATATGGCGAGAAGATGTATTCGATTTGGATACAATGATACGATGAAAGTATATCAAAAATTGGATGGGAATATTTTTACGTTTAAAAAAGGGCATCTAAAGAAAAATTATGATTTCTATTTTTCATCTTTTTTAAAATATTTTCATCGTTATTTATGTTCTTCTAAAAATATCATTTTAGATAATTTGATTAAAATATCCGTTTTGAAACATTTTTTAATTACTCCAAATGCAAAGGTAACTTATCAAGATTGGAATCGGGAAATCGAGCGGCTTGGAAAAAGTTTTGGTATGGAGGAAACCAAAATATATAGTATGCAAAAATGGAATGATGAAATATTAAAACGTTATCAGTCACTAGAACAAGACAAAACAATTGAAAACAAGATTAAAAAAAATCAATTTAAAAAATTATTTTCGAGTGCTTCTATGATAGAATACTTGTGTGAACTCATGAAAAAGGATACAATAAATAGAAAGAAGTTATATCGTTTATCTTTGCTATTTCCTCATGAATTTTTACAGGCGGTTTATATTCGAACGATAAGTGGTGATGTGATATGAAAAAATTGGTTTATATATTTCTATTATTATGTGTTGTTTATTTTGGAATTTTATTTTGTAAAAATAAATTAGGAAACGGACATACCATTTCTTATATTGTAAATACACAAAATGAAAAATTTGAGATTACAGAGGTGTATCACAAAAAGACAAGAAATCAGGCAGCTGGTTATCATCTTGAGATTCAAATGGGTGATACTATTTTTCCAATACAACTGTTATCTTCAAAAGAAAGAAGTAAAATTGTAGAATCTGTTTATGGTTTTGAAAACAATCAGTATAAATGTATCTATCCTATTGGTAGTCATTTATCCAAGTTAGATGTAGTATGTCAAAAAGATAATACAATTTATCCTTATCAAACAATAGTTGGAATAGATTCAGAGGTGGATTCCTTTGTTGCGACTTTGGATTCGGTGGGATATGATAAAACTCAGTTTATGGACCGTAGGAGTATTTTAAAATCGGTGAAAGGTATTTCTATTTATGACAATCTGATACAGAATCATAGAATTGCAATCGAAAATTATAAAGGTATTTATCTATTGGATTCTAAAGATTTATTACGTGAAAAACAATTGTTTCAAAATGACGTGTATCAAAAAAGTGTAGCGTTATTTTACAATAACTATTACATTGTTGCAGATTACAATGAAAAATATGAATTTCATGAATTTTCTGTAATCAATTTAAGTAATCAAAGGGTAACAAAAATTATTTCTAATCAAGCGATTTCTTTAGATTCTTATATGCAGGGTATCTTAGATAATGCCATTTATTTACTGGATCGTACTAATAAAAAACAATATAAAATTGATTTATCCAATAAAATAGTTACCAAAGTAGGGGATGTTGACTCTGGAGTACAAATTTACGATGCTTCTAAGTGGGAAACAATGACGATGTATGACGCATTAAAACAGAATACCTATTTTACACCCTATGATTTACCAAAAGAAATTCAGGGTTACGAACATATTGATGTAACAGATGATTATTATTATGGATACCAATTGGTAGATGGAGGGTATGGTGTTTATCGTATCTCTAAACAAATGCCAACTGTTCGTTATTATATTACAACCATAAAAGATAGAAACCAAGTAACTTATTTATCCGATTATCTATATTTTATGGATAATGGATGTATTTACTATTATCATGATACAACGGGAGTTCGTTTAGTTTTACAAAATCCAGAATTTGCTTTCAATACTGGCTTACAATTCGGGGTATATGAAATATAAAAGAAACAGTGACCCAAGTTTCTTTTTTTCATATATTATATTGAGGTGATTGATATGTATAAAGTATATCAAGTACAAGGTGGAGATACAATTGAGAAAATTGCAGACTTATTTCATACCAATACAGATACCATACGAAGACTAAATGGGATTACAGGTAGTGTGATGCTAAGACCAGGAAGTTTTTTGATTGTTCCAGTAGAAGAAGATAATTTATTTGATACTTATATCGTCCAAAAGGGAGATAATATGTATGCACTCGCTAGAACTTACAATGTAGATTATGACATGTTACTTGAACTCAATGGTTTAGATGCGGATGATTATATTTATCCTGGGCAAGAAATTTTAATACCAAAAAATGGTGTTAAAATGTATCGTGTAAAAGATGGAGATACGGTAGAATCTGTGTCAAATAATTTAAATACAGATTATGCAGAGCTTGCTAAACAGAATAAAAATATATTTTTAATGCCAGATCAAATTTTATTTTATCAATAAGTCTATTCAGTAGACTTTTTTGTTATAGTTGGCTAGTAATTTTTAAAATGTATGGTATAATAAGATTAATAGAATAGAGGCGATTTAATGAAAAAAATTGGAATTGGATTTCTGATAACAATATTTTTATTGGGAATGACAGGCTGTGGTTGTTCTAAAAAAGAAGAAGTAAAATCGGAAGATAATACAGTTCATGGTAATACCAATGAGGGTGTTATTAAAGATCGAGAATTGGGAGTACTGAAATTTACAAATACGGCTTTGGTAATTGATGATGATACGTCTAAATTAACGACTCTAGTGACCAATGAATCAGACGAGGACATTCAAGTGGAAAATTTCGATATTATTGCAAAAGATATTGATGGTAATACTATTGTTGTTTTACAAGGATATGTCGGTGATATTGTTCCAAAAAGAGAGACTAGAGAGGTAGTAACAGAATGTTCCATTGACCTTTCTCATGCAACAAATATCGAATATAGTATTCGAAATGAATAAGAGATGTACAAAAGCATCTTTTATTTTTTTTTGATTTATTATATAATGTGAATAATATGAGGTGAAATTATGAAACGAATATTATTATGCTTGACCATTTTTCTGCTTTTGACAGGATGCACATCTAACAAAGAAACAAAGTCTTATATAGAAATTGATTATACGGAATATCAACAAAAATTAGAAAATAAAGAAAAGTTTGCTCTTTATATTGGTTCTGCAGCGTGCAACCATTGTCAAGATCTAAAACCAATTTTGGAGAAAGTAATTACCAATTATGATTTAGAAATTTATTACATTGATTTATCTAAATTAGATCGTACACAATATAATGATGTTTGGAATACATCTAATTTAACTGGGACACCAACCATTGTGTTTGTATCAGAAGGAAATATTAAACTGTTTCCAAGAATAGTGGGTGCAGTATCGGAATCTGTATTAGTAGATAAATTAAAGGTTGCAGGATATATAAATGGGTGAGAATATGAATCAAAATGAAATGAGTTTAGATGGTTTTTCTGTTTTAAAACAGTATGGGGAAGATTTAACGGATAAAGTCTATGTAACCAATCCCGCGATTGCACGTGAAGAAGAAATCAAACGATTGATGTTAGTATTAATGACACCCGAAAAATCTGCTTTATTGATTGGAAAACCAGGTATTGGAAAAACTGCAATTGTAGAAGGTCTTTCCTATTTAATTAGGCAAAAACAAGTTCCTGACGCATTAAAAGAATACCATGTTATAAAAATCAATTCTACATCTTTACTTGGAACAGTTCAGGTACAAGGAAAATCAGAATTGATTATTCAACTTTTGGTCAATGAAATGAAACAAGCACCTAAAACAATTTTGTTTATTGATGAAATCCATACTTTAATTGGTGGACGCGGTGATGGTCCAATGGATCTTGCAAATATATTGAAACCAGGATTAGATCGTGGTGATATTAAAATGATTGGAGCAACCACTACTGTGGAATATGATACCTATATTATCCGCGATCGTGCTTTTCTACGTCGTTTTGAACGTATTGATGTAACGGAGCCAGATGAAGCTACCACAACCAAAATTTTATTAGGATCACTTCCTAAAATTGAGAAACAAACGGGAATCCATATGAAATATAATGGATATTTGAATGAACTATTGATGGAATCCATTGTGAATGCAACTTCAGAATTTAAACGTGTGTATGGATTATCTGCAATGTACCCTGATGTTGCTTTTTCCGTACTAACAGGTGCTTTTTCACAAGCATTATTACACAATAAAACAGAAGTCGATATGTTAGATGTTTATAATGCTATTTTTGAGAGCAAGAGAATTTATCCAGATAGTATTGTGAAAGAATTGGATGCATTTCGTGAAAAGTTTGCCAAATTCGCAGAACAAGAAGGTATTAGTTTTCCTGTAATTACAATCAATCAAATTCAAAAAAATGACGAAATATATTAGTCACATTTTACATAAAACAATTGTCTGTTGCATATACATATGTTAAAATAGAATTAGAATGGCGGTGCATATATGGAAACAAGAAGCATACCTGGTAAAAATTATATTATTTTAGGAATTGTTGTACTTGCAACATTCGCATTGCTATATTATTTTGTATCTTTTTACAATAAACAAAAGGATTATGAAAATAGTATTCATACCAGAATGCAGTTTCTATCTGAAGTCAAAGAAAATGAGATTCAAAATTATATATTAGATAATCATGACGTGATTATTTATCTATCGGATAGTACAGATGATACATTCTCTGATTTTGAAATACAATTAAAAAGTCTTATGAAAGATCAAAATTTGACGAAAAATGTTGTTTATATGGATGTTTATAAAATAAGTTCCGAAGAAAATCTAAAGAATATTTTAAAGTTGGATACACTTATTTATCCCAATGTAGTAATTGTAACTGATGAAATGGGAACATCGGTTTTATATAAGGAAAATCAAGAAAAAAATCCAAAAGAAATTGTTTATTATATTCAAAATTATTTGGAGAAAGAATGATACATATTGTATTATTTGAACCTGAAATCCCACAAAATACAGGAAATATTATGCGAACCTGTGCGGGAACAGGTACGAAGTTACATCTGATTGAACCTTTGGGTTTTTCTTTAGATGAAAAATATATTAAACGATCTGCAGTGAATTATTTAGAATACTGTGATTACACTGTATACAAAAATTTTGAGGAGTTTCAATCCCAAAATACAGGAACTTATTATTATTTAACACGTTATGGGAAAAAGCCACATACTAGTTTTGATTATTCTAATCCAAAAGAGTCAATCTACTTGATTTTTGGAAAAGAAAGTACAGGAATTCCGAAGGAAATATTACAACATGATTTAGAACATTGCATGCGAATTCCAATGAATGTCAATATACGTGCACTTAATTTATCAAATGCGGTTGCGATTATGCTCTATGAAGTATTACGCCAACAAAACTATCCAGGGTTACTAATGACAGAACCTTTTAAAGGAGAAAATTATTTAGAGGAATAAAAATGATTGTCAAATATTGTATTTAATGTTATGATGATTAAGAATAGGAGGATAAAAAGTATGGAGTATTTAGATTTTGTGATAGAAAATTATGTTTGGTTTTTAGTAGGCGGTATTGTACTATTGATGACTTTGATTGGTTATTTTGCAGAAAAAACACAATTTGGGAAAAAGAAAAGTAAAAAACAAGAAAAGATAGTAGAAAAGGCGCCAGTTAAGTCTGTAAAAATTCCATCCGTGCAAGAACAACCAGAAGAATTATTATTTGAACAAGATATGCCTGTACAAGATGCCGAAGTGGAAATGGTAGAGGAAGAACCTATGGAAGATTTGGATGCAATTGAAATTCAAGAACCAGAGGAAAAGGAAGAAATCGAAGAAGAAATTCCAAAAGAGTTATATGCTGGGCTGGATGGCACACCTAATACTTATAAAATCGGAAAAGAAGCAGAAAACCTAGATATGGATTTACCAAATATTGAGGATTTAAAAACAGACATTGATGATACAAACTCAGATGATGATATTTGGAGATTTTAAGACCATTTGGTCTTTTTTGTTTTCAAAAAATCATATATGTGATATAATTTAAAATGTAAAAATATTGGAGGTAGATTATGACTTTTGATAATATCATGTCACTCATTACAAAATTGATTGATGTTTTGTTGGTTTGGCTTGCACTTTATTATATTTTAAAAAATTTAAGAAAAAATGTAAAAATGGTACTTTTATTTAAGGGAATCTTAATTATTGTTGTAATTAAGATTATCAGTGATATATTAGATTTAGTAACCATTGGTTATTTGCTTGATTATGTAATTACATGGGGACCGCTTGCTTTAATTGTAATATTTCAACCTGAAATACGTAATGTATTAGAACAGTTAGGAAGAAGTCAATTGTTAGGTCGCCATAAGGTATTAACCGTCGATGAACGCGAAAAAATGGTTTATGAGATTACAGGTGCAATGGAATCCTTAAAAAAAGACAGAATTGGTGCTCTTATCGTTATTGAAAGGGATAACAGCTTAAATGATTATATTCAAAAATCAAAAAAAATTTATGCAGATATCTCATCCGATTTGTTGATTTCTATCTTTTTCCCAAATAATCCTTTACATGATGGTGGTGTAATTATTCAAGGAGATAAAATTACTAGTGCAGGTGCGGTATTTCCAACCAGTGATAACCTAAAAATTAGTAAGCGACTAGGAACACGTCATCGTGCTGCTTTGGGTATATCAGAAACAGGTGATTGTATTGCTTTGGTTGTTTCAGAAGAAACAGGAAGGCTTTCTATTGCAATGAATGGAGAGCTTAATTACAACTTAACAATCGATGATGTCAAAATGATCTTGTTAGAAGAATTAAGACCTAAAAAATCATTGATCATGGATGAAGAAGAGGAGGTAGAAGAAGATGAAGAAACTCCTTCGGACAATTAGAATTGTTAGTCACAAAATTGGTTATATTGTAGATAAACTTATCATTGTCCCTATTACAAAATTAGTCGTATTTATTTCTTCTAAATTTGACCATTCAGGAAGAAAGTTTGAAAACTGGCTATCTAAGAGTAATACCTTACTATTTATTTCGCTATTTTTGGCAATCGTAATCTTTATTATAATTGATCAAAAAATTATTCTATTTACAGATAATTCAGCTGAAGTTTTGAAAAATCGTCCAGTTGAAGTTATATATAATGAAGAAGCATATGTAATTGAAGGCCTTCCAGAGACAGTCGATATTACATTGATTGGAAGTAAAACAGACCTTTATATCGCAAAACAATCTTCTTCTCATAATGTGACAGTTGATTTAAGTGGATTAAAACCTGGGACACATAGAGTAAATATGGAATATACACAGAATGCTGGTAAAATTGATTACATGGTGAATCCTTCTGTCGCAACGGTTGTTATTTATCAAAAAGTCTCAGAAACAAGAACATTAACTGTGGACATTTTAAATCAAGACAGTTTAGATCCAAAATATGTAATTGATAATGTAAATTATGATACGGATAAAATTGTAATCAAAGGCGCAGAACATCAACTGAAACAAGTTGTATCAGTAAAGGCTTTGGTCGATATTAAAAATCTAGTTTCTACAGAAGTGGGAACAACAACATTAAGAGATGTTCCTTTGAAAGCTTATGATTCTGAGGGAAATGTAGTGGATGTAGAAATTGTTCCCAGCAAGATGGATGTAGATGTTGTGATTTCATCTCCAAGTAAAGAAGTTCCACTACGTATTGTACCAGTTGGTGAAGTAAGCTTTGGTCAAGCAATTAGTACATTAAATGCAAATGTAACGAATGTTACTGTATATGGAGATGCGAAAACATTAGAAGCATTAAATTATATTCCGATTGAAATTGATGTAACAGATTTAAAAGCAAACAAAGAATATAAATTAGAAATTCCAAAACCAATCGGTGTACGTTCTTTATCCGTTAACAATGTAACTGTCAATGTTACTTTAGACGATGTTTCTAGTAGAGATATTGAGAATGTAACTGTCAATATGAGAAACGTTGCTGACGGATTAAGAGCCAATGCAAAAGATAGCAATGCTGCAAGTGTTACTGTTAATCTAAAAGGTGTTAAATCTGTAATAGATGCGATTCGTTCCAATGATATTACTGCCTCTGTTGATTTATCCGGTTTCACAGAACCTGGGGAATATGAAGTAGAAGTACAGGTAGAAGGAACTGATCCGAAAGTACAATATACTTCTAAGACGAGAAGAGTTCGAATTACATTAACACGAAATTAATGAAAAAACCTTCACATATGTGAGGGTTTTATTTTTCTATATGATTGAAAAGAAGTCCTATATTAATAAGTCCACATATTCCAACAATGATATAGATAATTCTTGCGATAATATACATGTCCTTGAATAATGTGTCAATAATATTGAAATCGAATAATCCAATCATTCCCCATACAATCGCACCGATGATTGTAAAGACCAAAGCTACTTTTTGTAACGTTTCCATATGATTCTCCTTTCTGTCTTACTATTATCTTTTCCTAAGAATTAGAAATTATTCATATTTTTTATTATGGTCCATATAATTAAGTGAAATATGATATGAGGTGAAAGAATGAAAGTAAAAATTTTATGTACAACGATTCTTTGTTGTATCTTGGTAACAGGATGCTTTGGAAAGAAAAATCAAGATATTGTAAGTACATTGACCAGTAAAGTAGAAAGTGCAAAAAGTTATCATGTAACGGGAGAACTGGAAATTATTAACAATGAAGATAGTTATCGATATGACGTAGAAGTATCCTATAAAAAGGATGACTTATTTCGTGTGAGTTTAAAAAATCAAACCAATAACCATGAACAAATTATTTTAAAAAATACAGAAGGTGTATATGTATTAACACCAAGTTTGAACAAAAGTTTTAAATTTCAAAGTGAATGGCCATATAACAATTCTCAAAGTTATTTGATGCAAATACTAGTCAAAGATATTAAAAATGACAAATCCAAAAAGGTTGAAGAAAAAGGCGATCAATATATTATCAGTACAACAGTCAATTATGCCAACAATAAAAATTTAAAAAGTCAAAAAATTTATTTAGATAAAAAAGGAAATATTCAAAAAGTCGAAGTGTTAAACGAAGAAGGAATTGTCCGTATGAAAATGACTTACAAAAAAATAGATAGTGGTGCTACTTTTGATAAAGATTACTTTGAACTGGGCGAAAACATGAAAACTGGAGAAGTGACCGAAGAAACTTCTAAAACGATTGATGATATCATTTATCCAATGTATATGCCTGTTAATACTTATTTAGAGAGCCAAGACGTTGTTAAGAAAACTGATGGAGAGCGTATTATATTAACCTTTGGTGGAGAATCTCCATTTATGTTAGTAGAAGAAACCGTTAGTGTAGAAGAAGATTTTGTTGTCATCCCCGTTTATGGGGATCCTGAAATACTGATGGATACTGTTGGTAGTATTACAAGTAATTCCGCAAATTGGATTAGCAATGGAATTGAATATTATGCAGTATCGGATGTCCTAGATGGTGAGGAATTATTGAAAGTGGTGCAATCAATTAGTTCTGTTCCAATTGGAAAATAGATATTTCATGTATCTATTTTTTTTAATTTATGATATAATTACAAACAGGTGATAACATGGACAAAACAAATTCAATTGAAGTAAAGAATTTTATTCGTATCATAATAGTTGTGGTTGTTACATTTTTCGTATTTTATTTGATAACAGCTCTATCCACTGGCCGTAAAAAAGGAGATTATACAAAACCATCTACAACACCATCTATTATTCAATATGATGAGATTCTTTTGGGAGAATTATACCATCAAAAAGAAACGAATTATTTTGTATTAGTGGAAGAAAAAGATGATTCTTATATTTCTCTTTTTGAAAATCTTTTAACGCAAGCGAGTAAAAAAGAAAATGGAATACCCTATTATAAAGTAAATTTATCTTCTGTATTAAATCAAAAATTCATAGGGGAAACAGCAGACTTTACAGAAAACTTGAAAGTAGCAGGAACTACATTATTCCGAATCCAAAATGGGATAATGGTCGCACATTATGAAACGAGTGAAACAATTTTAGAATTTTTAAAAACATTATAAGTTGTAAAAAAGGTGTATTCACTTTTTCCAGAATCATAGACAGAAAAATGAGAATATGTTATAGTTAAGAAGGTGATATTATGATAAGAAATAAAAGAAAATCTAAAAATACATTTCATACTTCTGAGGTTGTTTTTCTTATTATAATAACTTGTGTTGTTAGTATTTTTATGGGAATAACGATATCATCTCGCTTTGTACCGAAAACAGCAACAAAGCAGGAAAATGAATTTGTTTCTAAAATACTAGAACATTATCAATATATTAAAGATAACTATTATGAAGAAGTCGGTGATACTACTTTATTGAATGGTGCAATTGCGGGTATGATAGATGCTTTAGATGATCCTTATTCTACCTTTATCGATGAAATGAATTCTGATAACTTCAATATGTCTTTAAATGGAAACTATAGCGGAATTGGAATTGAAATCACGAATAATACTGATGGAAATATCCAAATTGTTGGCGTATTTCCATCCTCTCCAGCAGCACAAGCTGGATTACAAGTAAATGATATTGTAACTGCAATTGATGGAACAGATATGCTTGGAAAAGATAAATCAGAATTAACCAAATATGTAAAAGAAAAACAACTAGATCAATTTACTTTAACTGTTCTACGCAATGAAGAAACAATCGAGGTTACTGTAAAAAAAACAGTCGTGGAAATTCCATCTGTAAGTTCTAAAATGTATGAACAAAATGGAAAGAAGATTGGCTATATCTATTTCAGTATCTTTTCCAATACGACAGATCGACAATTCCAAAATGAACTGAAATCCTTAGAAGGACAAGGTATTGATTCCTTGATTATTGATGTAAGAGAAAATTCTGGTGGACACTTGACTACAGCCGTTAATATCGTTAGTTTGTTTTTAGATCAAACCAAAGTGATATACCAAATTGAAATGAAGGATGAAATCACAAAATACTATTCAAAGGGAAATGAAACAAAATCCTATCCAATCGTTGTTTTACAAAATAGCAATAGTGCTTCTGCATCAGAGCTGTTAAGCACAGCACTAAAAGAGTCTTATGGAGCAACTGTGATTGGAGAAACGAGCTATGGAAAAGGAACCGTACAGGAACTTGTTGATGGAAAAGATGGAATTGAATATAAATTTACTACTAAAAAATGGTTAACACCAGATGGTAATTGGATACATAAAATAGGAGTCACACCTGATATTGAAGTGAGGTTAGATGTCAATTATTTTGTAAATCCAAATGATAAAACTGATAATCAATTACAAGAAGCAATTCGTTACTTGTCAGAGTAAAAAATATGCTTCTTTTCTTTTTCGACTTATTCCTGTATAATGTGTAACAGGAAGAAGGTGGGAATGATGAAACCAATTTGTATTGGAGACCAATTTCAAATCCACTGTTATAAGCACGATGGTAAAATTCATTGTGCTTGGGAAGAAGCAATTGTATTAGATATCAAAAAGGATTATATTGTATTTGGAAATGACCATACCTTAGTGACAGAAGCAGATGGTAGAACATGGAGAACCAAAGAACCAGCCGTTATCTATTTTTTTCGTAACAAATGGTTTAATGTGATTGCACAATTAAAAAAAGACGGCATATCTTATTATTGTAATGTAGAGTCTCCTTATATAATAGAAGAAGGCGTTATTAAATATATTGATTATGATTTGGATGTCCGTATCTATCCATCTGGAGATTATCGCATTTTGGATCGCATGGAATATAAATACCATAAACAATTGATGCAATATTCAGACCAACTTGACATTGCCATTCATAATGGACTCGATGAACTCATACATTTATATAAAGATGGTTCAAAGGTATTTCAAGCAGAGCAAAATATACAGTATCATGAAATTTATGAAAAAATAAAAAGTGAAAATAAATAGGAATATCTACACCATTTTTACATATATTTAAGAGAAGTCAAGAAATTTTTAAAAAAGTGAAAAAAGTTCTTGACACATTTATCTTCTAATGATATATTAATAATGCTTTCACGGAAAAAGAACTCAAAAAAAGCAAACATTAACTCGTTTCTTTTTTTAAGCTAATTTCGTTTTTCTCTCATTTGATAGACAACTGTTTGTCAATATTTCGTGAATAAAATCGAAAAAGAAAGAAAAATGAAAAAAAGTGAAAAAAGTTCTTGACATAGTGAATTGCAAATGATATATTAGTAGTGCTTTCACGAAAAGAAGGCAGGAAAATGATCTTTGAAAACTGAGCAAAAAGTCAATTCAAAAGTTAGGATAAAACAATTCAAATGAACAAAAAAATATTTTTTTGGAGAGTTTGATCCTGGCTCAGGATGAACGCTGGCGGCATGCCTAAGACATGCAAGTCGAACGGAGTGGCCTACTGAAAGTAGAGTGCTTGCACAAAGCTGGACGTAGATTTCCACTTAGTGGCAGACGGGTGAGTAACACGTGGGTAACCTACCTCGGAGACTGGGACAACAATTAGAAATGATTGCTAATACCGGATGATTCATATTTACATAAGTAGATATGCTAAAAGGAGCTTCGGCTTCACTTCGAAATGGGCTTGCGTTGTATTAGCTTGTTGGTGGGGTAATGGCCTACCAAGGCTACGATGCATATCCGAGCTGAGAGGCTGATCGGACACACTGGGACTGAGACACGGCCCAGACTCCTACGGGAGACAGCAGTTAGGAATA
>ERZ777305.1702-NODE-1702-length-23389-cov-32.470515_pt1 | contig 23389 bp, 31 predicted proteins | sample MGYA00374965_ERZ777305 | MGnify/ENA primary metagenome ERZ777305 (study PRJEB29328, sample SAMD00013331) | mouse gut metagenome | study: EMG produced TPA metagenomics assembly of the Metagenome analysis of fecal microbiota from mouse which was promoted... | reverse complement strand
AGCTAAAAGATACGCCACCGGGAATTTAACATTTATTATTAAACACCCTCTAAATCATGGCAAAACAAAATCATAATGTTCAAGACATGGCATACCAGGGAATGTTGCGTTTCCGACAGAGTCATCCACTTTCTGAAGAGGAATTAGAAAAGCTAAAAGAAGATTTTCAAAAATATGTCGGCCCTATAATGCCGGCTGATAAGGATGTTATGTCAGTAGCCATAACCGGTTATGTAACCAGAGATATGTCCGGGCGATTGAGGCTATATCATAGCCATCCCAGCATAGCAATCAACTATAATTATCTACCTGATAAAATGTTCCCAGATATACAATACAATTCCGATCCTCTTCATGTAAAAATTGAAATCACTCCAATTTACCAGTAATATATCCTCTTATGACAAAAGAACTGCAAAACCTTGCATGGTCAATCCTTCCTAAAGAATTTAAGGAGGAAGTAAAGAAATATTTGGCGACTTATAAAAGCGCTATAAATACTCATGACAACGTCATAAATTATATTTTTGGTGAGCACAACCTCACTTCTGACGTGGAGGGAGCGGAGATGCTGACCTGCGAGAAAAGCATAGCGCAAGACATGGCTAAAAGTGCAATTCACTCCATACAGATACATGACTTCGAGGGCAATACAAAAGCGTCTCAAAACATGGCGGCATTCAATCGAGGAATTAAGTTCGCTCTTGACCAACTTTTCGGCTCCAAATGTTTGCCGGACGATGCTAATGAAGATAACTTCGTGAGCAAAGAGCCGCAGCCAACCGAGACGTTTACAGATGATTGTAACAGTCAGAGCAAAACTGCTTCTATGTCCACTCTTAGCCCTAAAAACGTAGAATACCCACATATCGCAAGCAAAGAATCACATTATCGCAATTTATCGCAAGAAACCGCAAATTGCGATAAACAGTTCGACGCCATCATCAAAGATGGGTTCGCAAAAGAGCGTCGATTGAATATTGCAGCGATGATTGAACCGGCATTAATTTCTAATCCAGATTTATGGAAGCGATGTGGTAATTATTATGCTGGACCGGGGAAAGATACAGCTCATTCATTTGCAGAACTGGCTCTTGAATATGCCGATGCCTTGATTTCTAAAGCAGATAAAGGAAAGAAGAAATGACAGCAGAACAAATAATACCTCAAATAACTGACCCGCGAGTAAAAAACTGGCAACAACCGCATCGTCGCTTTATTGAAATGGACGATAAAAGCGCGTTGATGTCAGAACAGACTTTCAAAGCACTAAAGGAATACTCAACCTCACTCCCAAGCGGTCAATATGCAGGAAAAATGTGGAAAGCCAAAGTCCGGGGTAAATGGTATCTCAGATGGTATTCTAATAGTAACTGTTCCGAATGTATAAATATCAACAGCAGAGAAATACTGATTTTATGAATGAGGATTATTGCTCATACGAGATTTCAAAAGCTCTAAAGACGTGTGGTTTTAATGAACTGACAAACTCTTTCTATGATGAAGCATCTGTTCAGGGAGAGTTTGAGATAGTCCCCACTTATGCTAAATTCAATGAAGTATGCAAAACTCCCGGATGTGAATGTGTAGCGGCTCCAACTTTATCTCAAGCTCAGAAGTGGCTGCGATCCAAAGGTATTGAAGTCTATGTCCTGCTTACCAGTGACAATACCGAATATGAATGGAGCATTTATGACCGGCATGTACACGATAACATCAACTGCAACCGTGACAATGGCTACAAAACTTATGAGAAAGCCTTATCCGCAGGTATCTCTGCTGCGCTAAACTTGAATTTTAGTGTAAACTCTGAGGAAACCGTGATTAGCGGATGGGTGGCGAGAGATAAAGGCAGATTCCTCGGCTTATATCCGTGGCAACCCAAAAGAGGTGATGTTGCATGGTTGTGTGGTAGTTGTATGGTACTCCAGATAAACACTTTTCCCGACCTCACATGGGATGATGAACCAATCGAAGTAGAATTAACCATTAAAAGGAAGAACGATGGAAACAATAACTGAAGATTTTGTATCATACGAACTTGCACAAGTATTGAAATCTTCCGGATTTGATTGGTGCTGTGAATATTGTTACATCGTTAATAAACATACGAAAATTATCGCATACCAAGAATATGCTGGAGCAAGTGATTGGAATCACGCTGAAATAGGTGGTCCCAAATATCAATACATTCATATATCTGCCCCGACACTATGGCAAGCTCACAAATGGCTTCGAGAAGTCAAAGGTATAGCCATTAATGTAATGGCAAATGGCAAAGGAGAATACTGCCAAACACGTGCCTATTTGCCTAATTATACTGGTCGCACAATAGGATATGATTGGGCTATCAATGGTGTGTATCCTTTGTATGATACTTATGAAAAGGCTTTATCGACTGGTATATCAAAAGCACTTGAATCGCCAACACAAAATGCTCAATAATGGATAACTTAATACAAGCCAAAGCAACTCAACTCCTTCAGTTTCTTGAAAAGATAACTGGATGTAACTTGAAGGATCTGAAAGGTCAGACATTCTTCTCAGGTACATTGGGAGCTTATACCAATGCCAAAGATCTGTTTACTATCCATAATTACATTCAGAACAGAGAGTATGAGATAGCTTATGAAAAAGAAATTACTTTCCTGAAAAATCTGATACCCAATATGCGATTCTCATCCAAGATGGATGAGCTTATTAAGGATTGTGAAGAGATGGGGCATATCCTATTGGCTGCTCATGGCTTTTTCAAAGATTATGCCGAATGGACTTCAGAGGAAAGAAAACATTTCCGCGAATATCTTTTCAATAATGAGTTTCTGAAAGAGGAAGAAAAAACTGAGGAATTTCTCAATCACTTCAACTATGAATGGATTGATTTGGCAAAGAAATCCGTCCAGTCCAAAATGCTCCAACTTTATAATTTTGGTAAAGTTTCAGATGCAGTTCTTAAACCTGGTCATACAGTGCCATATTTCATTTCTGACGCACTTTGTATCTCAGATGATATAAACCTTTGCATCGGAGCAAACAAAGGCTCAGGACGCGATGAATGTGGTGTTCGACTATCTCTGAAAATTGATCCGGAGCTCGCATTTTCTTACTTTATCATTACAGTACAATATAAAGACCGTATATGGTTGGTTACTGACAAACCATCATTCGCTAACCCTCGCTCCAAACAGAGCACCAGGAATCCATATAGATGGCGTGAAGAGGCTTTTGACAATATTTACCTTCCCTATAATCTGCTTGATAATATTGAAGAGTGGAGAAAAGAATCAAAGGCTCTTGCCAGAGAAAACAGCTCTGAAACCTATATCAAATCCATAAGAGATTTTCTGCCTCCCACCAGTAAAATATTGCTCAAACTCATCATTGAAGAGCTAATTTATAATGTCATTCCCATGAAGCAGTATGAGCTTCAGAGAATTGGTTTTGCTGGTGAGCACATAAAGATGATTGGTTCCGGTCAAGAACTGAAGTCAGTTGAAGACAATACTTTCATTAAGGTAAATAAAGAAGCCAACGATGAAAGAGTCAACAATATTGTCTATCCTGCATCCACAGAACTTGTTAAGGTCAATCCGGCACAAGCAGTAGCCAAATATGTGGAACCCGGCACACTCTGTACTGTTGAAGAAATGAATAAGCTGGCAGTTTGGTCTCAAAAGGAAGAACAACGCAGGAGCAAACAGCAGCTTCTTAATGAAGCTTACACCAGAGAAAGAATGGAAGCTGATGAAGAACTGTTAAACAAACTTTTGTTCGACAATCTCGAAAATCTTTATGAGGTGATCTTCTCAGCTGACGAGGTTTTTATGTGCATCGAAGATCAACCTCTTAAAAGTTTCGGATATACCTCAAATAGTATTCTCCAGATTTGTAACCACAGTAATTTCAAATCTACATATTCATCTCAATACATTACAAACTACCATATTAATAAATTTAGAGATTTTTATTCTTATGCAAGATGTATAATATGTGATTGTGAAAAGCCCGTTAACCTTCAGCTAAGAGTGTTTACTTACAAACAGCTTTGTGGTATGCTAAAAGTGGCACGACAAGATCTTCCGTACACATTCCAGAATTATACTACCGATGCTTTTCTTCCATACGTCGGTAATACGATTTTAGACAATGTGAATCCAGAATATTTGATTCTTGATCCCAGAAGTAAAACACATAGAGGCTACTACTCCATTGGTATTCCCTTGAATAAACGGTGTTTCAACAAGCTCCGTAAAAAATACTGGAAATGGAGGAAAAGTTTGGTGATTATCAATTATTCAAAAGGCACAATCAAAATTGAACAATATGACAATCAAACAATGTAATCGTAATCCTTTCTTTCTGGCAGATTTCGCCTATGATGGAACATTTTCTGACGGAGAGAAGTTTTGTCTTCGTATTCCTGAAAGGGATGTAGTACCATTTGCTGAAGCTCTTCTAAAAGCGTATGCAGACGATAAGAATGGCGATGTGGTGGTGACGATGCCTCATATTACATACATAGACGGAAAACCAGTATTTGTAGATGGAAAAGTTGAACAAATAAATAAAAAGAAATGAAAAAGGAGCATAGACGCTATTTGGCATATTTCTTATCCATTGCCATATTTTTCTTATGGTTAGGCACTCTGTGTGGGGCTGGATTGGCATATCATAGTGCTGAAAAGCAATCTGAAAAATACCGTGTAGAAATGGTAAAAGATTCATTGTATTTTGAATTTATCCGGCAGTATGACAAAGGACGAAAGCCAAATAATTGAAGCCTACATCCTTCAGCACTTTCCGATGACCAATAGACAGTTTAGTCAGGCTTTGGAAGTGACAATAGATGTGGTAAAATACCATATCAAAAAATTAGGATTAGAAGGTCAACGCAAGCGTGGAGGCATCAGACGTTATGACGAACTTGTACGAAAAAATTATCCTACTTGTTCAGCATCCATTCTCGCTAAAAAGTTAGGAATTACCCCAAACACCATAAACAGGATTGCCAGGCAAATAGGAATTAAACATAATCCTGATTTTATCAAAGCACCTTATCCCATTAAAGAGAATTTGGTGGGAATGAAATATGGGAAATTGACGGTACAAAAACAGCTTGGCACAAACAAATGGGGTCAAATGGTTTATCAATGCCTCTGTGAATGTGGTAAAATCACTCATTCTACAGCTGGCAATCTCAAGCATAATCACGCAATCTCTTGTGGATGTCAACGCAAACGTAAACAAAAACTAAATTAAATATGGATACACGACTACAAGTAAAAAGCTACGAGCAAACCTGTGGAGCTTGCCCAAGCCAATGGGATATATGGACTACTGATGGTCAATATATCTATGCTCGATACAGGTGGGGTGGATTGACACTTACACTTGAAGTAGGCACACCTAACAGTAGAATTCTTTATACCGAAAACATCGGGGATGGCTGGAATGGTGTTTTGTCAACACAAGAACTGATAGATCATACCAGCTCTGTCTTGGACTGGAGCTTAGTGTCATAATTACTATGCAAGCAAAAGTAAAATCAACTGGAGAAATAATAGAAGTTGAAACAGTCTATGACGAAATGTCTATTGGCAATGTTCACTTCATTGATGCAAGTAATACAAAGTATTTTTTGCAAGAACTTGACTTTATTGATTCTAATTCTGAAGAAACAATAGTGGAAGGTTGGATTGCACTGGATGAATTTGATTTTGGAGATGCGCATCTTCATATTGAACAGCCACATTATAAAGACAATCCAATAGCTGATACTGGCGACTATTCCGGCTCATGGGAGAGCAATGGTAAGATTTAGAGGGTGTTTAATAATAAATGTTAATTCCCGGCCGAAAATCACGTGGCGAATTTTGCTCTGAATTGAAGGAGCATAGCGAGCTATGTGACTGAAATGAAGAGCTAAAGGCGCCCGTGATTTTCGAGTGGAATGGTAATTTCTGTATCAACATTATTTTTTGAATTAATGGATTTTTAAAGTTACCCCCGCCTTGGCGTCTCTTTTGCTGAATTGCTAAAATTCATCAGTCACGTAGCTCGCTACGCTCCTTCTTCATTTATAGCAATTTAGCTAAAAGATACGCCACCGGGAATTTAACATTTATTATTAAACACCCTCTTATACCATTGATAAAAATTTCATTCCTAATCTCACTTGTGAAACAGAACCCTATAAAGTAAGGATAACTATAACACCAATAGAACTATGAAATATTCAGCCTCAAAATGGCCCATCACCATCATTTATGAAATAGCAGATGACTGGTTTGATGGTATCGACAAAGAAAACCTCAATGATGTTTCCGTAGAGGAATTAGTTCCTATACATGAAGCTGTTGATGAAGCAGCAGATCTTTTTGTTAAAGCAAAAGGACAAATACTTGCCCGTCAAGAAGCTAAACGTAAACAAAACAACTCTCAAAGTCAATAACAATGACAGTAAAAGAAAAAGCAGCTCAACTTCTCAGAAAATGGGCTGACAAACTTAATCCATGCTTTAGCTGTACAGAACCAGCCATACCTCACCTCAAACCCATTCAGTGCGACGTGCAACGATTAGCAGTAGCAATCAAATATTCTGCATCTATGTATTTGCAATATGGCAGTCGCATAGATCAATATGTTGAAGATGAGCTGGCTGACAAACTGGGTAGGGCTCTAAAGGAGAAAAAATTTATCGCAATTACTTTCGACCGTGGTTTGAATGAAGTGACATATACCGGAACACTCAAAGTCTTGGTTCCTAATGAATAAACTAATACCTTGGTCAGAAAAGATGCAAGGAGCCAAACTAATGCTCTATCGCCTTCGGGAAAACGGATGCTTGAATCTCTGTCCGGGTATATCAAAGAAAGATGGCGGTCAAGTTTATCAGAAAGCGATTTATGATTGGCTTATGGAAGATTTGGCACATATCGAACAATATCTTTCAGGAGAACAGCTCTATTTTACTGACCATAAAAGAGATACAAAAGGTAAACTATTATCTTGTAAAGTCACATTAACAAAACCTAAAATAACAAGAAAATAGCCTTGGGCGGCTTTATAAAACCCACAACAAAACCAATGAACCAATATATTCGTACCGAAGTAGTTAAGGCAGAGCCTATGACTTATGAGGAAGCCTATAAGAATGGGCTGATTCCTGAAAACGCCTACATCGAAGAGTATAACGATACTCCAGGATATCACATCATTCATATAGATGGCTATCGTAACTGGAAGCCTAAAAACGTGTTCGATGGAGAATTTGAAGTCGTAGAGGGCATGACATTCGGTTGGGCTATCAAAGCTCTGAAAGCCGGCAAGAAAGTAGCTCGTAAGGGCTGGAATGGTAAGGGGATGTTCCTTTGGCTAAAACCAGCAGCCACTGTCAAAGCTGAATGGTGCAAGGATCCCATGCTAAAAGGACTTGCTGAAGCCAATGGCGGCGAAATTGAAGCTTTGGGAACAATCTGTATGTTCACAGCTCAGAAACAGATTCTATCCGGCTGGCTTGCCTCTCAGACCGATATGCTTTCTGAGGACTGGGAAATCGTTACCGAATGAGAATCAAGCTAACCAACCCTGACGCTCTTGATCGTGTAATTGCTAAACTGGATGCGCAATGGCCGCTTGGTGAATACAATGAAACTTTTATCAAGTATTGTGTACCCAGTATCAAAGAGCGTCTTGCCAAAGGTGAAGTTATATTTCTTGAATCCGTTATTGACAATACCAATTTCGGAGTATGTCAGGTGCTTTCCTATTGGTCTCTCAATGATGTGCCAACTGATGAAGAATACCTCAAACAAGATAATGAACAATCCTGAAATCTTTTTCATCAATCAAGAAACTGGTGAAAAGGTAAAACTGAATGGAATATCCTCAGTTTCACTCTCATCGGAAGGGTATGAAACTCCAGTCAATATTCACAATGCCTATAATTTTGAGTGTAATCTGAAAATAGATCCTCTTGATGAAGAAGCAAAGAGATTATTGTTTGGGGATCCAGCATTTCAAACAGCTCGTAGGCTTACTAATGAACTGAATGACCTCGTTGAAGAATATCATGCACCGGGCAATCCGCGTAGAGAGCGAAGAGCTATTAAGCGTGAATTTGACAAGATATTCAAAATCTTCTGCAAGCATTGCAAAGCCAATAATATTGAGATTGGTTTTACCAAGACCAATAAATAATTTAATCGGGGCAGTCAGTAAGTTGATTGCCCCGATTAATTTTTAGAACTTCATTGCAGCCAGTACCTTGTTTCGACTGGTCGTATCACCTTGATTATTGTAGTATATCTTCTCACAGTTCTCCACACTTGTTCCCATCATATTCGCCACATAGAGCACCGGCACACCTTTGCTGATGTAGTAAGTGATGGAGGTATGTCGGAAAGTATAGGTATGCAGTGAGAAAGTACACCCCAGCGCCTTTCCAACCTTTTTCAACCAATAATTCAACTTCCCTATAAAGTGTTTTATATCGCCATTGTTAGTGCCTTGAGTTCGTATTTTTTCCTCACTACGAATGGGGAATATGTATCCATCCTTAGATAATCTTCTCCAGCGCATCATAATACGGTCAAGCTCCGTATTGATAGGCACGGCACATGGAACCACCTGCTTCTCAGCAATCTTTCGACGCTTGAACACAAAGTGACTGACACCTCCAATCTTTTGAATGTTGGAGTATTTCAGGGCGATGGCATCACATGCCGACTGACCGGTATAGAGAATGAACAAACAGAAGTCTCGATACAGCTCATTGAGAGGAGAGCTGGAAATCTCATTCAGATTCATTGAAGCAAACTGCTTGCATTGTTCCGGGGTGAGAGTATTGCATTTTTCAACGCTCCATTTGGTCTTTCTGACCCAGTTACACTTCTTGAAGTCATCTAACTTCAGAAGCCCATCCGTATCAGCTTTTGATATAACTGCATGGAGCATCTTGGAAATATAGATACGCCCTTTACCTTTACGGGATTTTTCCACCCATGTCAGGATCCCTTCTACAAACCCCGGAGTAATGTCTGAGATAAGCAGTTTTTCGTATTTGATTTTCTTAGTCTTGCAGAACTCCTGAATACGTCTCTCCAGTTTCTCATATCCTTCAAAGCTGCCTTTGATGGTGCCGTCTGCGTGTTTACATTCATTCAGCCTACTAATGATAATGTGAATGAAATGCTGAAGGGTCATTCCATCTGTTGCTTCCGTTGCCTCTTCCATAGCGGCTATCATACCAAAGACACTACCGGTCCAGTTGATAGCCATCTCATCATACTTCTGTCGGAACTGAACGAGAATAGCATTGTTCTCATTGCTGAAGGGGCAGCTCGGTATAAAGAGCTGCTTCTGTTGGTTCCAGTGCTTTTTCTGGATAGCACCTTTCAGCAGTTTCGTGACGTTAATAAACTTGGTCTCACCGTCCTGATAGAGACGGAGCCTGAGCTGGAAACCTTTCGTTCCGAAGCGTTGATAGTTGATTGTAATCATACGTTGCTTTTAATCAGTTAGCAAATCGTGCTTCTGTCCGTCACAGATTATGCACATCGTTAACTGTTCTAAGCCGTAACACTGCTCAAAAGCCCCATAGTGTACAGGGTTTTGTCCGGACTTTGGGTAGGCTAATCCAAAGTTAATCAATTATATAATAAGAAAACCAGTTGCCCCTTGGTGTACAGGGTAAACTGGTTTTCATCATAGTGCGGAGAGGACGAGATTCGAACTCGTGGTAGGATTGCTCCTACGTCAGTTTAGCAAACTGGTGGTTTCAGCCACTCACCCACCTCTCCAGTATTGATTTTATTTCCGGGTTTTGGAGAACCGCTGTTCTCTATCGGAAAAGCTTTGCAAAGGTAGGTGTTTTAAATGACATATGCAAATTTTGGTCGTTGAAAATTGAAAAATAATGTTTCGTAAAGGCTGAAGGATGCGAAATACAGTTTTTTGCGATAAGCAGGAGGTGAAAGGGGGATTTTGATGAGGGATTTTGCTAATTTTGTATTCAATAATTAGTTGATCCGTCTGTTATTTTTCGAGTATGAACCTCGTTTGATTGATGACCGGTTGATTAGGAATATCAAGAAAAAGATGTATTTTGTCAAAAAACGTATGGAGGTTGCTGGGTGTCATAGCCTCAGTCTGTCTTATCCGAGCAAATGTAGCCAACGCCATGGGCATAATTGGGTCATTACTGTTTATTGCCGGGCCAAGGAACTGAATCCTGATGGCATGGTTTGTGATTTCACCCATATAAAGGAGTGTATCCATGATTATCTTGACCACGGAGATTTTAATGACTTGTTACCATTTAACCCTACTGCTGAAAATATTGCAAAATGGGTTACTGATATGATTCCCGAATGTTACAAGGCCAGTGTAAGGGAGTCGGAAGGTAACGTGGCTGTCTATGTTGCCGATGAAGAGCCTTGTGGATGTGTATTTGAAGAGGATTGTCCTGAATAAATTATGAGGGTTAACGAGATTTTCTATTCTTTGCAGGGGGAGGGGTACTGGATGGGGCGACCCGCAGTGTTTGTGCGTTTGTCCGGGTGCAATTTAAAGTGCCCGTTTTGTGATACGGAACATGAAACTTATACCGAACTTACAGAACAGGAAATAATCGATATCGCAACAGGGTATCCCGCACGGCATATAGTCATAACAGGGGGGGAGCCTACTTTGCAGCTGTCGGCAACGTTGGTGCATGGATTGAAACGTGCCGGTTTTTATGTCCAGATTGAGACCAATGGTTCCATCAGGGTAGCTGATGAAATTCTTGCATGTGTTGACTGGGTGACTTGTTCCCCAAAAGATGCAGACATGAAAATAGGTCGCGTCGATGAGTTGAAAGTGATATTTCAATCACCGACCGACCATGAACGTCTGGCGCAATTCGAGAATGATGCGCTACAAGGCGGGAGTGTGCTATCCCTTCAGCCTTGTGATGTCGGTGATGCCGTGCGGAATCGAGAAATCGTAAGCTATGCTATAGAATATGTCAAGGCTCATCCGGCATGGCGGTTATCACTGCAGACCCATAAACTATTGGAGATTAGATAAAGAATGCGCCGACTAAGGGTTGTGGCTATGGCTTTGTTGTGGAATGCAGGGCGTTGAACAGAGTCCCGACCAAGATGGCGCCTCCTATTATATTGCCTATCGTGACAGGAATCAGATTCCGGAATAACGCATATAAATCCACATCTGCTCCTTCAAGCATTCCTGCCGGGATGAAGAACATATTGGCGATGCTGTGTTCATAGCCCAGCACGACAAATGTGCCTACCGGAATCAGGCATGCAAGGAATTTTGACGGGAGGGTGTCAACCATAAGGCACAGCCATACGGCAAGGCATACGCACCAATTGGCAGCAATCGCTTTAATCAGTGCGGTGCCTACAGGCAGTGCTGCTTTTGATTCTGCGATAGCTATGATTGCCGAATGGTATGGCTCGGATGCTGTCAGCCCGCTTAGATAAACAAACAGGTAGGTGAATGACAATGCGCCTACAAAATTAAATGTCCAGACAACAAACCAATGCCGAACCACTGAAAGGAATTTGTAATGCCCTTGGTAACATCCCGGCATAAGCACTGCGTTGTTGCCTGTGAACAATTCCCCGCCAAACAGCACGATTAAAAATAACCCTACCGGGAACATCAATCCACTTAATAATTTTTGAATGCCGGGGTTGGATGACGCCAATCCTGGTACGCCGAATCCGACAAATACCGAGAGCACGCCTCCTAAGGCGATGAAGGCTCCCGCCATTATTGAAAGGGTTGCCAGACGTGTCAATGATATGCTGGTCTTGTCACAACCGATTCCTATTACTTTTGAGATTAACTGGGGGTGGGGTAATATTGACATTTTGGTGTTATGATTGTGTTATGCGGGTGAGCTGGTTTGCAGATAGGTTAAGTTGCGCGGAACGCATGATAATTTCACTCGCAGTTGGAATGGTTGGTCGGAATTATGTATTACCGGCATTTTCCTTTTGTCGGTACCTTAGAATAATTAGAGAGGCCAAGATGGCCTCTTTGCCTAAATCCAACGGCTGGAGCTTTTACCTTTCATGCTTCCACTGAGAATTTGGATGCGTGTGGGTAACAGCTTCAGCCGTTGGATTTATGAAATCATCAGTTCAGTTGTGGCTCGACTTTTTGAACGGATGATTTCTTTTGGGTATAGGTTTGCACTTCCTGCTCCCCGGTCAGTGCCCCGAGTGCATTTAAAGCAAGTGCTTCCAGTTCATCCTCGCCCGGGAATACATGAACCGGTGCGATGTAGTCGATTAATTCTGTCAGCCGTGAAATCACATATTCGGAATATGCGATACCGCCTGTAATGAGAATTGCGTCAACTTTTCCTCTGAACACGGGTGTGAGAGCGGCGATGTGTTTTGCTATTTGATAAATCATGGCATCCAGCACCAGTTTGGCATACTCATCGCCGTTTTTGATCCGTTCTTCGATTTCCGGTATGTGCGTAGAGCCGAGGTGTGCCGCCAGGCCTGCTTTCCCACTGATTCGTTTTTTTAATTCCTCCTTGGTGTAACGGCCGGAATAGCACAGGTCGATAAGCGACCCTGCAGGCAGTGTGCCGGCACGTTCGGGTGAGAACGGACCCTCGCCGTCGAAAGCGTTGTTAACATCAACCGCCTTGCCTTTTTTGTGAGCCCCGATGGAAATGCCGCCTCCGAGGTGGCAAATTATCAGGTTCATATCTTCATATTTTACCGGATTAGAGGGTGTGGCTTCTGTTATTTTGGATGCAAAGCGACGCCCGATTGCCCTTTGGTTCAAGGCATGCCAGGTGGTTACACGGGGCATAAGGGGAGAGCCTGTGACACGTGCCACTTCGTCGAGCTCGTCAACAACGCCGGGGTCGGCAATGAATGCCTTGCATCCCAGTTCGTCGGCCAAGTCGCGTGCGATAAGGCACCCGAGGTTGCATGCGTGGCTTCGACGCACCTTGCGGATATCGGCCACCATTGCGTCATTAACTTCGTAAACACCTCCTGGAATCGGTCGTAACAAACCTCCCCGGCCAATAACCGCATCGAATTCAAAAGGGATGCCGTTTTCGGCAAGAGCGTTTAGAATCAGGTTTTTCCTGAAATCAAACTGGTCGATGACTTTGGGGAACTTTTCCAAATCATCAACACTGTGGCGTAAACATAGCGAAAAAGTAGGTTTCTCATTTTCGAATACGGCCATTTTTGTGGAGGTCGATCCAGGGTTTATCGCAAGTATTTTCATATTGGCGAAGTTGATTGAGGTCAATGGTTTTTAGATAAGGAAGTCTCGTCAGATATGTGAAATCCAATTGTGGTTGGTGCGGCGTGCTATGCGTTGATACATGCCAGCGCCATGCTTAAGAATTTCGATTCAGTCGAGTCGCTTCGTGATGACAGGATGACCGGGCATGCCGGGCCTTGAAGTATGCCTGCAATCACCGCATTGCCAAACAAGGTGATTGTTTTATAAAATGTGTTGCCTGATTCGATGTTGGGGAATATCAGGAGGTCGGCATCACCGCACACATCCGAAGTCAACCCTTTTACTGCCGCGCTATGGCTGTCGCAAGCCGTTTTCACATCCATTGGCCCTGCCATTTCCACGTCGCCGAACCTGCCTTCCGTTGCCATTTCTATCAGTTTTACATAGTCGGTGGAATTCGGGAATTTAGGATTTACTTTTTCAGTAAAGTGGATCAAGGCAACTTTCGGCCTGGCAATACCGAGCTTACGGCATGTGTCGAGATCATATGCGATAATCTCTGCTCGTTGTTCCAATGTGGGATAGGGTATTACGGCCACATCAGAAAAGAACAGGAGTTTTTTGTAATTCGGCAGCTGTGCCACTGATAAATGTGTGAGGAGTTTTCCTTTGGGTAGGAGTCCTGTTTCCTTATTTAATATAGCACGAAGAAAATTGTCGGTATTAATCAGGCCTTTCATAAGGATGTCGGCATTTCCCTCATGCACCATCCTTACAGCAGTGCGGGCCGCATCATCGGGGTCGGCAACGATTTCAATATGCACACCTGGTGCTTGTTTCAGAGATTCCGGTATAACCGAATCCAGCCGGGAATCTCCCAGCAATACCAACTCGGCCAGCCCTTCGGCATGGGCGCGTGAAGCGGCTGCGATTGTTTCTTCATCATAAGGACAGACAACGGCAACCCGTTTGCGGGTTCCGGCCTTCCTTAAGTGCTCGATCATTTGTGGAAACGTGTTGATTTGTTGCATGGCAATAAGATTGTTTTTTGCAAATATCTGAAATTTTTGCGAACGCACATAATTTTTAGACAGAAAAATCACTTCAAAATACTTTTTTTGCTGCCCTGTTTCGTGCTTTTTTTAAGCTACTCAAGAGTGTGTGACTTACAAAAAGAATTTGAAATGGCGCTAATTGTGAATAACATTCTTATAGCAGGCTGTATAGATTGCACAAATGCGCATAAAGTGTGCAATATATGTAAAACAGGATAAAGACATAGGTGCAGCCGAAATGAGGGAGATGCACAAAAAAGTGGAGGAGGCTAACCAATAGTCTCCTCCACAGGGAATATTAAATCAGATGAAGAGAAAAAAGTTTGTTCATTGGCTTAAAAGCCTGTAAAATTAATTATGCCATAAATATCTGTTGTCGCTAAATTGCTTATAGTAATGGCAAAGATAAAATTAAATTTTTGCATTTGCAAGCATTTTGCGCATAAAAACGTGTAATGCCTGTCAAAAAGGCCGGCGACAGCCGTTTGCGGTCGGCCATATGTTTGAAAATATGGATTAAAAGCGTAACTTTGTGTGCAATGCAAGCAGCATATCGGATATGTGCCATATGCTGATGAGCAGTTACATGGGTTTTGCAAATAATAATATAAAAAAAATATTGCACTATGAACATTAACATTAATAATGCAGACAGCCCCGGCACATCCAACGAACAACGAGAATATCCTTTCCGCGGGCTTTGTATTTCAGGGTTTGCCATGTTGTTTTTCACATTCATCCTGTTGCCAGCAATAATTATAACATCTGTCTCGCTATGGATTGAAACCATCCCGGCGCTTGCGGTCACTATAGGAGGTCTTTGTTTTATATTGTTTATCCTTGGGTGTATCGGATATTTTACCCAGGAACCAAATGAAGCCCGGGTAATGATTTTCTTCGGAAAATATAAGGGCACTTGCCGACAGACCGGATATTATTGGGTCAATCCCTTTGTGTCACGTAAAAAGCTTTCCTTGCGCATACGCAATATGGACATCGAGCCGATTAAGGTAAACGACAAAGTTGGTAACCCGGTGCTTATCGGGATGGTGCTGGTTTGGAAAATCAAAGATACATATAGAGCGGTTTTCGATATCGACTCACAGTCGCTTACAAACGGCATTAACACAGGTGTGAGCAATGCCGCCCTCGAAAAATTCGTGCGTATCCAAAGTGATGCGGCACTGCGTGAGGTGACCGGTCATTTTGCGTATGATCAAACCGGGGGCGATAATCATGAGCTTACGTTGCGCGACGGAGGCGATGAAATCAATGAATTGTTGGAACGTAAGATTAACGAGCGGTTGGCAATTGCGGGGATGGAAGTTGTTGAAGCTCGTTTGAATTATCTGGCATATGCCCCTGAAATTGCTGCTGTCATGCTTCGTCGTCAACAGGCTTCGGCTATTATCTCGGCTAGGGAAAAAATCGTCGAGGGGGCCGTAAGCATGGTGAAAATGGCTATTGACCGTATAGAAGATGACGGGGTGGTCAAATTCGATGATGCCCGTAAGGCTTCGCTGGTCGGGAATCTGCTTGTTGTTTTATGTAGCGATGAGCCTGCGCAGCCGGTTCTCAATGCTGATTCCTGACATTTTCTTTGAATAAACATTGTTTAGCGCCTGTGGCTGATTTGCAGTCACAGGCGTTGTCGTCTTATGAACTAATCATAGGCAGGCAATGTTAAATAGGCAGAGAGGTTACCTCCGAAATTTATTTCAGGATGTTTCTAAAATTCGATATGCCTTTTGTGCATGGTCTAAACGATAAATAAATGGTACAAAATATGAAAAAGATCGGAGTTTTTTATGGTTCCGAAACCGGGACAACTGCTGATGTGGCACGTCGCATTGCGCGAAAGCTTGAAGTCGGGGATGAAGATGTGTTTGATGTTGCCGATACCGCCCCATCTAATGCAGGGGATTATGACTTGCTGGTATTGGGCACTAGTACGTGGGGCGATGGCGAACCGGCCGAAAGCTGGCTGGATTTTATATCCGGGTTGGAAGTGATGGATTTGCATGGGAAAGAAGCTGCGTTGTTCGGTTGTGGCGATGAGACCATGACCGATACATTCTGCTCCGGTGTGGGTGTTATTTACAATCGGCTTAAGCCGACTAAGATAAGATTTATTGCCCCTTACGATACAATCGGTTATTCGTTTGACGAGTCCATGGCAAAACCAGGAGGGGCATTGGAAGCTGTGGGGCTTTTGCTTGACGAAGTCAATCATCCGGAACTTACGGATACCCGCCTTGCCGGTTGGACCTCGTTGATAAAACGTGAAATAAAGTGAAAAAACAGCATTTGCCGACATAGCGGAGGCAAGAACTAAATCGGTTGTCGTATCTTTGCGTGATAAAACGTGAAGATACGACATTTTTTTGCGGTATAATGTTAAACAGAATAATAAACGCAGAAAGCATACTGAAGCTGGGCGATTTAATTGCGGGCTCACGCAACATTTTGATTACATGTCACTTGTCGCCTGATGGCGATGCTATGGGTTCGTCGCTCGGACTATGTATGGCGTTGAAGAATATAGGGAAGAAGGCTAAGGTGGTTGTGCCTGACACTCCGCCAAAGTATCTTATGTTTCTTCCCGGCGCAACTGACATAGTAGTCTACTCCCGTTCGCAACATTATGTGGAGCGACTGTTCGCGTCATCAGAATTGGTTTTCTGCCTTGACTATAATGAACCGAAGCGAATCGACCTTGTTGCCGATGCCATGCTTGCTTCACCGGCAAAAAAGGTTATGATTGACCACCATTTGAATCCGGCAGATTTTCCAGATGTGGTAATTTCACACCCGGAGGAATCGTCGACATCGGTGCTTGTTTACCGCACATTGCTGGATTTAGGGCTTGAGGATGCTATAACGGCAGATGTTGCCGAATGCTTGTACACAGGCATGATGACCGATACGGGTAATTTCTCATATAATTCCAATGACCCCGATTTGTATGAGGTAATAGCCGATATGGTGCGTCGTGGCATAAACAAGGATTTCATTTATCGGAAAGTGTATTTTTCAAATTCATATAACCGATTAAGGTTGAACGGCTATGCTTTGGTTGAAAAATTCGAGGTTTTCCCGGAACACAAGGCGGCGCTTATCACCCTTACGCGTGAGGAGATGAACCGGTTCCAGTATCAGAAAGGGGATACGGAAGATTTGGTAAATAAACCACTCACCATACCCGATATTACGTATTCGGTGTTCCTGCGCGAGGAATCGGACTATGTAAAAGTGTCTACTCGCAGCAAGGGGGATTTCCCGGTCAATCTTATGTGCAAGGAGCATTTTAACGGGGGCGGACACCTCAATGCGGCCGGAGGGGAGTTTTATGGTACGATTGAAGAGGCGGTGGAGCGTTTTCACATGCTGATGCCTTTATTCGACCAGTATTTATAATGTACAATGATTTTCAACATTCGTTGAATGAATGAAATTAGATATGAGATATAGCAGCTTTATTTTTTTCAGCATGGTGATTGGGGGCACGGTTTCGTTGATTTCGTGCAAGGACAACAAGAGCTATGCCGAGCTACTTACAGACGAGACACATGCCGTAAATAATTTTCTGGCTAATCAGGATGTTATTATGGAGTTGCCGGAAAACGGTGATTTCATAGAAGGGAAGGATGCCCCGTATTATCGTTTGGACGAGGATGGGAATGTATATATGCAGATTATCGATTCAGGCGATAAAAATCAGATGGCCGAGGATGATGAACTGATATATTTTAGATTTACACGCTACAGCCTATATAATTATAATCCGGCCACCGGTGAGATGAATGATGGCTGGGGTAACTCCGATGATTTGTCGGTGGGGGCGGCTTCTTTCCGTTTCGGTAACTATACATTGAGCAGTTCGGCGCAATGGGGGTCGGGAGTGCAGCTGCCATTGAGTTATGTAGGAATGGAAAGCGAGGTTAACCTAGTGATAAAATCACAATATGGGTTATCGTCGGAAATTTCACAGGTTATTCCGTTTTTCTATAACGTGCGTTATTTCAAGCAGGGGACAAGTAATTATCCCGACGACAGCACAACTGAATAATCAGGGAGCCTAATTATATTTCTGTTTTTAATAGAGCTGGCGATATTACTTGTAATAATTAAAAGTATTAAATCAATAAGAAAAATCATACATTGCCAATGGCACTGATAAAATCTATCTCGGGAATCCGTGGTACTATCGGAGGCTATCCCGGTGAGGGCCTAAGCCCGCTTGACGTAGTGAAGTTCACGGCTGCATATGCTGCCTTTATCAAGGCGAATACCACACGTGAAACCAATGTTATTGTTGTCGGCCGTGATGCCCGGCTATCAGGTGGGATGGTCAACGACCTTGTTTCCTCAACCTTGCGCGGAATGGGGTTTGATGTGGTCAACATCGGTTTGGCAAGCACCCCTACCACTGAGGTTGCGGTGGCCGGCATGAAGGCTTGCGGTGGCATAATCATCACAGCATCGCATAACCCGAAACAATGGAATGCTCTCAAGCTCCTGAACGAGAATGGGGAATTTCTTAATGACGAACAAGGTAAAGAGGTTCTCCGGATTGCAGAGGCGGAAGCATTTGAATTTGTAGGTGTTGACGGTCTCGGCACCGAATTAAGGGATGAGACATGGAACATGCGCCACATCGAACAGGTACTGGCTCTGAAGCTTGTAGACCGCGAGGCTATTGCCAATGCGAATTTCACGGTTGCCGTAGATGCCGTAAATTCTGTGGGGGGGATTGTCATACCCCAGCTTTTACATGCACTCGGAGTTAAAAATGTAATCGAGCTTAATTGTGAGGCAAACGGCAAATTCGCGCATACGCCAGAACCTATCCCTCAAAACCTGACACAGATTTCCGATCTTATGAAAGAGGGGAAAGCTGATGTCGGATTTGTGGTTGACCCTGACGTGGACCGCCTGGCAATTGTCATGGAGAATGGCGATATGTTTGTGGAGGAGTACACATTGGTTGCCGTTGCCGATTACATCCTTGCACATACGCCTGGTGCCACGGTGTCGAATCTTAGCAGCTCCCGTGCTCTTGGCGATGTGACCCGTGCCCGAGGATGCAGTTATCAGGCATCGGCAGTGGGTGAAGTCAACGTTGTTGCCAAAATGAAGGAAACAGGAGCTGTGATAGGGGGCGAAGGTAATGGCGGGGTTATTTATCCAGAAGCTCATTACGGTCGTGATGCTTTGGTAGGGGTTGCCTTGTTCCTGACATTGCTTGCTAAAAGCGGCAAGAAGGTCAGCGAGTTGAAAAAGACTTATCCGCCGTATGAAATTGCCAAAAACAAAGTAGAACTTACCCCTGAAATTGATGTTGACGCTATCCTGAACAAAATGAAGGAAATATATGCCGATGAAAAAATCACTGATGTCGATGGTGTGAAAATCGATTTCGAGGATTCATGGGTGCACTTGCGCAAATCTAACACCGAACCCATTATCAGGATTTATGCCGAAGCCTCGACTATGGAGGATGCGGAGCGGCTGGGTGAGAATGTGAAGGGGGTTATCGCCTCGCTTACATAATTGGAATTAGCTTTTAAAATATGACGTCCCGGCATCAGGCTGTAATGGCCGTGACGCCGGGCGTTTTTTATCCGGTTGAACAATGAAAAAAATATTTGCAGTTACAACAGTCATATTATCCTTAGCCTCAGAGAATGCACATGGCGAAACTCCTCAAGGAGTGAATTGGGCGCTTCCAAAGGTGTCGGTTGCTTGCGTTCGTGAAAATCCCGGTCATGCTTCTGAATTGGGGACCCAGGTTGTTATGGGGACGCCGGTGCGTGTCATTGAATCGCGTGGTGCATGGAAACGAATTGAAACCCCAGAAGGATATAAAGGTTTTGTAATCGATAATTCTCTCAAACAACTTTCTACGGCGGAAATGAATGCATGGCAGCGTGCGAAACGGGTAGTTGTTACGGCGCACGACCAAACATATGTTTATGCAGTTCCTGACACAACAAAAAACTCCAGCCGTGTATCGGATGTGGTAAATGGGGTTGTGTTGGAAGTACAGACAGGGGGTGGGGTGGTAAACGGCTGCATCCCGGTGTATATACCTGATGGGAGGAAAGGCTACATATCATCAGCATCCGTAATGGATTTTGACAAATGGGCCGAGCAAGATTGCAATAAGGGAGCGGTTTTGGATTTGGCATATTCATTGATGGGCATCCCGTATTTATGGGGCGGCACTTCGACCAAAACGATGGATTGTTCCGGACTTACCAAAATCTGTTATCTTTCTCAAGGGATTATTCTGCCGCGTAATGCCTCTCAGCAGGCTCATATAGGGATTGGGGTTGATAAAAGCGATATCGACATGTTTGAAACCGGTGATTTGCTTTTATTCGGCAATAAAGAGACGGGACGGGTGAACCATGTCGGTCTTTATATCGGAAAAGGGCGCTTCATTCATTGTTCTGGTCGCGTAAAAATCAATTCCTTAAAGAGGGGAGAAGCTGGCTATACTCCGTTGGAATTGCTTGCAGTACGTCGACTGACGCGTGAGAACCTCTTGGAAATGAGTGTAAAGCGGCATAAGTGGTATTTTGGAATCTAAACTCCCAGGCCAGTGAATCAGTTGGTGTTTATGGTTGAAAAAAAATATTATGGCAGGCTTTTTTTATCGGCAAATAGGCTGGTTGTTTGGTTAATCCAAAAAAAACAGTTAAATTTGCACTCCGAATAGTGGATAATAAAACAAAAACAATATAATAAGATGAAAAGAACTTTCCAACCTTCTAACAGAAAGAGAGTTAACAAGCATGGTTTCCGCGAAAGAATGTCGACACCCGATGGTCGCAAAGTGCTTGCACGTCGTCGTGCCAAAGGTCGTCTGCGCCTCACCGTTTCCGACCATCTCGGTAGCAAATAATCTCTTTTTGTTGTGATTTGTGTTGTATTGCAATCAGCATGCAACACAGAGGTCGACAAATCGAATAATAGCCGGTACCTGATTACAGGTACCGGCTATTATTATATACATGGTGCTTTGCATATGTTTATAGGGAGTGATGCTCAAGGGGGGGTGAGATGCCTTCGGTTAGTGCGTGGCCGCGATTTTAATGTAGGCAGGGTGGGCATTTTGGTGGTAGATTATTGACAATCTACACCACAAAATGCCCACCCTGCCTAATTCTGAGGAATTATTTATATCATGGCATATACAACGATAGTTTGGCTTATGCTGTTTGCCCTTAATTAGCTTTTGGTTGACCCAGTTCCGGATAAAACGACTGAAACGAGTTATCGGAATAGAAAACCACGATATTGGTAATACGCTTTCCTGGAAAAGTCTCAAGTGATATATTTTGCCTGCTGTCAGTTAAATCATTGGTAGGACTGCAATTATCGGAACTTAATTCATCTTTTTGCTGTGATTTCATATTAGTGTCAGACGGCATCGGCGAGATATGCTCGGTATCTGTATTTGGAGCATCCTGGTCTGACGGGTTGTTTCCCTGTTGATTTTTATATATTCCCGAACTTGAAGGCTCCTCAAAGTCTATAATGCCGTAATTTGGAGTGCCAAGATTATCTGCGGTATTCGAAACGGAGGAAGATGCCTCTGGTGTGGCCGTTTGCACGGGACGAAGCTCATGATTTAAGGCTTCTGAAGTTATTTCAGTGCCGGGATTTTTTTTGAACTCGTTTACCGATATAGCAAAATCTGGCATTTCTAATAAACTATGTTGCTTATTATCGGTGATTTGCGGGTATTCAGAGCCGTTTTTGCCATCTGTTTGAGGCATTGAGGATGGCATATTTGCAATCTGCATCATCTCCCCTTCGCCAAACATCAACCATAAGACGGATAGATGTGGATAGGCGATATGTATTTTTGAAATCAACTCATCCGAAATCTTTTTATTCCTCCCATTTAGAATTTGTGACATTGTGGGGCGGGGGATATTACACGTATCGGCAAACTGCGAGATGGCAATTTTATTGATATCCATGAATAATTTCAGTCTGTTAACTATATCCATCTGTTTCGAAATGAGAATTTACAATATATGGAATTGTTTTATCGAGTGCAAATGTAATCAATAGTTTTGATAAATGCAAATTTAGCAATGAAAAATCCTTGACGATATGACTGGTTCTCAATTGTAATCCCGCTATGGAGAAATATCGGTTATAGCAACTTTGGTGCGTCTTTAATATGACTTTTGAATAGGGCAGGAGTGAGTTCTCATTAAAGTATTGCTGATAATTTTAGCTAATATTGACTGGCTAAAAGTCGAATACACAATAGCAGGTGTTAAATATTGTGCAAAACGCTTCAATGGGGCGGCTGAGTCTACAGTATTGCATTAAATTTTCAATGTAAGTAGCATGATAATTAGGTATATACGTAGAATGATAAAATATATTAATAGCTGTTTTGATTCAATTTTTCGCAATTGTAAATTGCAGCTTTGAAAATGAAGATAGATTGATTCTTTGGGGCTGTTGGTTACATTTATAAAATTTCGGGAATCACATCGTGTTTAGACTTGAATAAGGGGCAACAGAAATCGTAAATTCTCGCCGGTAAATCGCGGCTCAGATGTAAATTCGTACCCGGGTGGGTGCAATTTGTTAATTATAAATCGTAATTCCCAATTGGCAATCATGCAGGGCTCATCAATTCTAAGTCGCCGATGCATCTGTAAATTCTCGATGCAATTATGTTTCATGAGATTACGTCATTCTAATTTTCGTAATCGACTTATATGTAGTGGTTTTACCTATTCTCCAATCAATATTTACTTTGTAAACAGATATTTTTGGGCATTTGATTTCGCATTTAGCGTATTTTAACTTGATAAAACTTGTTTAAGTGAAAAATTTGTTTAATACAGCTATAGGACTGATTGCATTTCTTTGATATTTCGGGCAGTTAGACATCTTACCTAATATAGATTTTATTGAATCGTCCTTCTCCGACCAGCATATTCGTGCGTAATCCTATACTGTCGCTGTGGAGCGTAAAGAGGCCTGACAATATTTTTAAGGCGTCATATTCGATTAATTTTGAGCTTCCATGCGGGTCCCCATTCTCTAACTTAATCGACCATTAA
>ERZ777305.1700-NODE-1700-length-23410-cov-3.419739_pt1 | contig 23410 bp, 19 predicted proteins | sample MGYA00374965_ERZ777305 | MGnify/ENA primary metagenome ERZ777305 (study PRJEB29328, sample SAMD00013331) | mouse gut metagenome | study: EMG produced TPA metagenomics assembly of the Metagenome analysis of fecal microbiota from mouse which was promoted... | reverse complement strand
CCAGAATGCGGTCACGCAATCGGACAAGCCGTCTGAAAATGCCTAAAAATTGCAATTCGAAGGGCAATTTCATGGATTGTCAACATACCTAAACTTTCAAGCGGTACTCCGAACATACCGGCGGCTGGGCGCACCTTTTGTGAGCCTGCAATTTATTTTCATAGTTTCTTTACTCGTCAGCAGCCTCCTCAGGCTCTTTTCCGCAGCCGCCTTTTCGGTAAGCGGACGGCGTGACCCCATATCGCTTTTTGAACAGCGAATAGAAATAATTAGTGTTCAGCACACCCACCGACTCGCTGACGCGGCTTACGGGCATACGGGTGTTCCTCAGCAATTCTGCGGCTTTTTCCAGGCGGACCTGATTCACATAATCATTGAAAGCATAGGCGGTCACGGCTGTGAAGACCCTGCCCAGGTAGGCCGGGGAAAGCTGGACCCGCTCCGCAAGCATACGCAGGGAAAGCTCCGGGTCGTCATAATGCTCGTCAATATATGCCTTGGTCTGCAACGCTGCATCCTGATTGCTGTTCTTTCGGCCCACCGACAGCCGGTAGCTCAGAGAGGAAAGCAGTTCTAAAAACACCGAGCGCAGGGCCCGGACGTTTTCGCACCGGTCCAGACTTTCCAGGCGCTCCATCATTTTGGAAAAGAATTCATTGTCCCGCTCCAGCGCCGCGAAAAATACATCCAGCACCGACATCAGAATATGCCGGAAATAGGTACGAGCTGACTTGAAGCTGATCTCCTTCATAGCCGCCAGGGCCTGGTCAAACTCCCGGGCACAGGCCTCCAGGTCCCCGCTTCGCACACAATCCGCCAAGCGAGTATGCAGACCGCTGTAGTACAAATCACTGCTCATGGCCTCCGGGGCGTCCCACGCGAAGAACACCCGTCCATAGTGGCTGGCCGTGCGGGAATGCAGGGCGATCTTCTCCTGCTCATATACCAGATTGATGTCCATCCAAGAATCCACCACCTGCCCCACACAAATACTGGTATCTATATGAAATTCCCTGGGCATCAGGTCCACGATAGTCTCCAGCCCCTGGCGCAAAGTGTCGTTAAGCTGGGGCTCCTCCAGATACAGCAGCACGGCAAAGTGGTTTTCACCGATCCTTATAAACTCCACCCCCAGGGCAGGACCCATCAGTTCCCTGGTAATATTTTCCAAGGCATAGTATGGGATAAATAGGTTTTCCTTCCCGCCTACTTCTCTGCTCATGTCCTCCTGGGGAACACATTCCAGCACGACCACCTCATAGTATGGGGCGTTAAGATTGATCCCCAGCCGCCGGTAGGTAGACAGAGAACCCTGCACCCGCTCCCTTTCTCCAGAGAGCAAGGCCCGTAGGTAAAAATTTTTAGATTCATGGAACGAGGCAATCAGTCCTCTCTCCAACTCGTCCGCCTTCAAATACATATCAGAGAACGCCTGGCTCAAAAGTTCCAGTTCATTCCCCTTTTTCTCCCCAGCGCTGTCCACATAATTTTCATACAGGGCCTTTATGGGCTGATACAGATGTGTACTGAGCCATCGGGACAGCACATAGCCAAAGGCCAGCGTCAGAAGGGTCATGGTTACCGTCAGAATAGCCGGTGTCACTAAGGCCCCTAGTACCACCTGATATGGAAGCATATTATAAAAGGTCCACCCGACTTTTGCGCTTCGGACATATGTAGTGAACCAAAACTGCCCCGGCGTATGGAAGAACATAGAGCCGGAGCTTTCCATTGACTTAGCCTCCGGATAGTCCGCGCCACTGCCGCCCGCAGCCACAGAGAAAAGCTCCTGGGCCGGCAGGGCAGACATCTCAGCGATAAACTCCTGCTCCGTTCCCTGAAGCAGCACCCGCTGCTCATGTTCCTCCACGCGGATTGGCGCCAGGGCGTTGTTGAAATAGCTCTCATTGACATCAATAATGACCAGATCCGAGGAGCCGGAATTGGGTTTGAGGTTTATACGGAACACAAAAGTATAGGCCATAGCCTTTTTGTTGAGCTGCACATTATAGGCGTCGCCAATGGGCCTGAAAAAACAGACATAGGGTTGATCCCCCAGGCGGTCGTAAAACTCCTGGGCATTCAACTTAATGTCATCTCCCGCATAGCCGCTGGAAACAAAGCGCTTACTGGTATCATTATATAATGTAATAAAGCGAAGATATGGATTGGCAGTACAGAGGGTACGTATTTTCAGGCCAACCGCCGCTTCCCGAAGGCGGTTGGTGGACTCGCCAAGCAGAAATGTGGCCGTGTCCGCGTCGTTGGCCAGCTGGTTTACTACAGCCTCCATGGACTCAAAGAGGATGTCTGTGGAGGTGCGTACCTGTTCAAGCTGACTTACTGAGTTTTTGGCAGCCGTGGAGATCTGAGCGGCGCAATAGATGGAAAACAGAGCAACAGTAATGAGAAAGTCGATAATGATAACGACTATAAAAATTGACCACAGATATGTGGTGCTGAGTTTTTCCCTGTTTTGAAGCTTCTTTATCATTTGACCCTCCACAAACGTCCCTGCTGCCAGTGTTCTACAAACAAGTATAACAATTTTTTGACAAAAGTCAAGTGAGGACAGCAAAGCCTCATTTTTTTCAATTATGGAATAATTTTTGTAGTGCACGCTCTCCCAGTGTTAAAAAATGCAGATTTCCTCATAAAACTGAGTATAAAAAATCTGCAATTTTTTCGCATCAGTGAAAATAAATGGAGAAAAAGCGGATAATAGAAGTTTACACCAGTTCCGCCTTGTGCTATAAATATTGGTATCAGGTACATCTGCTGTAATTTTTGGCAAGATCGACAGGTAAAGAAAGGATGAAAGGAAATGATGAGGAACCAAACAGTCGCCGCGCCCCGCCGGCGCATAAACCCCCTCAAAGAGCTCTGGAGAAACAAGTTTTTATATCTGCTGGTTCTACCGGCCATGCTGTATACTTTTGTATTCTCCTATATGTCCCTGCCGTATATGGCCATCGCCTTTGAGAAATTCAACTATAAAACCGGCATCTTCAGCGAGTTTGTAGGTCTGAGGAACTTTGAGTATTTCTTCAAGTCCAGCTGGGCCTGGACCATCACCCGAAATACTTTGGTCATAAACGTGCTCTTCCTGGCCGTGGGCACCGTATGCGCCGTGGCGCTGGCCATCGCCCTCAACGAGGTGCACGCCAAGCGCCTTTTGAAGGTCAGTCAGTCCTTTATGCTGTTCCCTTACTTCATCTCCTGGGTAATTGTCAGCTATATGCTCCAGGGCATCTTGGGCACGGACAACGGCCTTATCAACAACATCATCGTCAGCATGGGCGGGCAGAAGGTCAATTTCTATGCAAATCCCGGCTATTGGTACCCTATCCTGCTGATTTTGAACATCTGGAAGACCACCGGCTATAACGCCATCGTGTATCTGGCGGCCATTACCGGCATTGACGAGGGGCTCTATGAGGCCGCCTATATAGACGGAGCTACCCGCTGGAAGCGTATTCGTTATATTACCCTGCCACTTTTGATGCCCACTATCTGCATTTTAACGCTGATGTCCGTGGGGCGCATCTTCTACGGCGACTTCGGCATGATGTACGCCATAATCCGGGACAACAGCTCCCTTATGCCCATCGCGGAGGTTATCGACACCTATGTGTACCGCACCTTCAAAAATACCGGCGACCCCAGCCTCTCCATGGCCGTTGGCCTGTACCAGTCCATTGTGGGCTTCATTCTGGTGTTCACCTCAAACTGGATTGTGCGCCGGCACTTCCCTGACGGGGCGCTGTTCTAAACTAATTACCTATACACAGAGAACAATAAGTGAAACCGTGCGGTTTCACTTTCCCAGAGCTGCCGGCAGCTCCCGCATATATCCATGAAAAATGAAAGCTTGAAAGGAGTTTTGCACCATGTCCGCTAATCCAGCCGGCGCACTCAGCGCCCGGAACAAAATAAAGACCAGCAGTAGCGACAAGCTGGCGCAGTTTCTTATTTATTTCCTGGTGATACTATTCGCCCTGGTCTGTCTGATACCCTTTATCCTCGTAATTATCGTATCTTTTACAGAGGAGAAGTCCATCACCATAAACGGCTATTCCTTCTTCCCCGCCCAATGGTCCCTTGACGCTTACCAGCGGCTCTTCTCCAAATCCTCCAATGTGCCCAGGGCCTATCAGGTTACCGGCCTGGCAACGGTGGTGGGCACCCTGATAGCGTCGCTTATCACCTTTGGCGCGGGTTATACTCTTGCAAATAAGCAGTGCCGCTACCGCAACGGGCTGTCCCTGTATTTCTACATCACTATGGTCTTTTCCGCGGGCATGGTGCCCTGGTACATGATCTCAAAAATGGTGGTCTGCTACGATAATATCTGGGCATTGATAGTGCCCTCCCTTCTGTTCTCCCCCTTCAATATGTTCCTGGTCCGCAACTTCGTGCGGGGCATCCCGGACGCATTAAATGAGTCGGCCCGAATTGACGGAGCAGGAGAAGTGCGGATCGCCTTTACCATCTACCTTCCCCTTTGTATGCCGGTGCTGGCTACCATAGCCCTGTTCTATGCCATCGGCTACTGGAACAACTACTTCAACTGCGTCATGCTCATCAACGACCAGAAGTATTATAACCTCCAGATGATGCTGTTAAAAATACAGTCCGAAATTACCGCCATGCAGAAGGTGGCCCAGGGCGCGACCCGGAGCGCTCCCCCCAAGGAGAGCTTCAAGATGGCTACCTCCGTTATCACCATGGGGCCTATCATTCTCCTCTACCCCTTCCTCCAGAAATACTTTGTGAAGGGCATGGTAATCGGCGCGGTGAAGGGCTGAATTTATCCTGGTTTTATCAGGCCCTGCCTGTTGAAACAATAAAAATCCTATATGAAGGAGACGAAAGAAATGAAGAATCTGAAAAAGATCGCCGCTCTGTTGCTGGCGATGGCTCTGGTGCTGTCCCTGTTCGCCGCCTGCGGCAACGACAGCGGTAGTTCCGGCAGCTCCACACCTGAAAGCTCTACCGCCAGCGGCGAAAGCTCCGAGGAAGCCCCGGAAAGCTCCGAAGCCTCCACCGGCGGCGACGACGGGGAGATCCACCCCATGCGTATCGTGCAGCCCGGCAACCTGCCGGACGAGTACGAGCAGGGCATCGCCGCCGTCAATGAAAAGCTGAAGGCCGACGGAGTGAACATCGAGGTTTCCGTCCAGCGCATCCCCTGGGATTCCTATGCTGAAAAGCTGAACCTGATGCTTACCACCGGCGAGGAGTTCGAGCTGCTGCACGTGATGCAGGACGTGAAAAACCTGTCCTCTATCGCGGGCATGGGTGCTATTATTCCTCTGGACGACCTGCTGGAGAAGTATCCCGACCTGGTGGGCCGCTTTACCGAGAACGAGTGGCTGGGCGCTGTCTACGCCGGCGACCACTACGCTGTGCCCTGCTCCTGGAGGAGCTTTGAGAACACCATGTCCTACATGAACCTGCGTACCGACGTTATGAAAAAGGTTGGTTATGAGGAGTTCCCTGCCGACAGTGTGGAGGACGTGCTGGACCTGATGAAGAAAAGTCAGGACTATATCCTTGAGGAAACCGGCATCAAAGCCTATAACTGGTTCCACCAGAACCAGGACACCGCCCACTGGCTGCACAGGACCTATGATACCTATCCCTTCTATGTTGAGAACAGTCTGGGCATAATTCTCGCCCGCCAGGACGGCACTATCGATTCCTTCTATGAGAGCGAGGAGTTCAAAAAGGACTGCGAGACCTACTACAAGATGTACCAGGAGGGTCTTGTGAACCCCGACGTGCTGAACATCGACCACTCCGCTATGTACGATGAGGCCAAGCTGGGCGCCTTCCTTCCCTCCCAGACCTTTGACCCCTCCGAGGCGAAGATAATCATGCAGAACACCGACCTTAAGGACGTCACTGCCGACTGGGTGAAGATGTGCCCTGAGAAGCCCGAAATGGTCTACACCTTCGTGCAGAATCTGAACGCCATCTCCTCCACCTCCGAGAATCCCGAGTCCGGCCTCAAGTTCCTTGATTGGCTCTATAGCAGCCAGGAGAATCACGACCTGTTCCACCTGGGCACCGAGGGCAAATACTTCACCGATGAGGGAACCGGTATGTTCTCCCGTACCGACGAGATGAAGAATGAGAATGGCGACGCTCTCTACCAGCTGGACACCTGGATGACCGGTTATATGCCCTATATGCGCTATGATGCGGCCACCACCACCGACGAATATCTGGACTATATGAACTATAAGGCCGATAACTACGTGGTCTCCCCCATTGCCGGTTTCCTGTTCGATTCCAGTAATGTGACTACGGAGCTTACCAACCTGCAGACCGAGATTATTGCCTCCATCTACCCCATCAAGATAGGCATGGTTCCCTATGAGGAGAACATCGACGCGGCTATCGAGAAGCTGAAGGCTGCCGGCCTTGACAAGTACCTGGAGGAGTACCGCACCCAGTTCGCCAAGTATCTGGAGGACAACCCCGACGTTATGGAGATCGCTAAGGGCTCCACAAAGTAATTCGATTATTCATTGACCAGGGCCCGGGACTTTTGCCCCGGGTTCTGATTATTTTTCCCAGGAGAAAATTCAGTATGATAAATATTTTGGACTATGGAGCCTCAGGCGACGGTCTGACTCTAAATACCGGCAGCTTTTGCAAAGCCATAGCCGCAGCTAAGGCCAGCGGCGAGGCCGTGCTGGTGCCCGCCGGATGTTTCCTTACCGGCACCATTGATCTGCAGGGAGTGTCCCTCCATTTGGAGAAGGGCGCTGTGATCAAAGGTTCGCCTAACCGGGAGGACTACCCAATAATGCCCTTTCACCATAATGAGCTGGGCGATCTGCAGGCGTTGATAGTGTGTCTCGAAGGCGAAGATGTTATAATAGACGGAGACGGCGTTATTGACCTTAACGGCTCGTCCTTCTTCGACTTTTCCCGCCCGATCATACCCGAAAGCCGGGTTGAGATGACCCAAAGCCAGCTTGAGGAATGCACCGTTGAGCGGGAATGGCGACCTACCCAGTCCATCTTTTTCTACAAGGTAAAAAAACTGACCATGCGCGATGTCACCGTGCTGGACGCTCCCTGCTGGACTATAACCGTCGCTGAGTGCGTAAACGTAAAGCTTACCGGGATGAACATCGACACCAACCTTAGGGTGCCAAACGACGACGGGATACATATTTCCAGCTGTGACGATGTGATCATCTCAGGCTGCAATATCTCCAGCGGCGATGACTGTATTGCCGTCTCAGGAATCACCAACTGGGCGAAGCCCTGTGAGAACCTGGTCATATCAGACTGTATCCTACGCTCCTGCTCCAAGGCCCTCGTGCTGGGGTATATTTACAGCCATGTCCGCAATGTGGCCATTAACAATATTATAATCAAAGGCAGCAACCGCGGGCTCACCTTTATGTGCAACGACAAGGGCGGCCTTGTTGAAAATGTTCGGGCCTCAAATCTGCTTATCGACACCAGGATACAAGCAGGCAACTGGTGGGGCAACGGCGAACCCATCTTCTTTATGGGCGTGGAGCACGACTCCCATATTCCTCCCGAGCAGAACCCACATCGGGATACTCCTGCAAACTTCAGGAATATTACTGTCCAAAATGCGTTCTGTATCTGTGAAAACGCCGCTGGGGCGGTGGGCACAGGGGATAACTTTGAAAATGTCCTCCTTAGGGACATCACCGTACAGATGAAGGATTCGGAGAATCTTACCCTCAAGGGGCACACCTTTGATATCGCGCCGTCGCCCTGCATATGCGAAGTGCCGGAAAATACAGGGGTATACGTAAAATCGGCCGGAGGGTTGAGCCTTGAGAAGGTCCGCGTGCTGCCCTTCCATGGAACAGAGCAGAAAATTCTCGTAGAGTAATAGGAGACGCTTTATTATGAAAACAGTTGGATTCATTGACTACTATCTGGATGAGTACCACGCCAATAATTACCCTCAGTGGCTCAAGGACGCCTCGAAGGGCGAGCTGGAGGTCAGGTACGCCTATGGGAAGATAACCTCGCCCATCACCGGCATGACAAGCGAGGAGTGGTGCGAGAAGCACGGCATGGAGCTGGTGGGGAGCATTGAGGAGCTCATTGAGAGGAGCGACTGTCTGAATGTGCTGTCCCCTGATAACCCTGAGATGCATCCTGAGCTCTGCCGCCTGCCTTTAGAGAGTGGCAAGCGGGTGTATGTGGACAAGACCTTCGCAAACTCCAAGCGTGAGGCCCAGGAGCTCTTTGACATTGCCGAAAGAAACGACACCCCTTGCTTCTCCGCCTCCGCCCTGCGCTTTGCGGAGGAGCTAGAGCCGGTGGACCGTGCCCGGCTGGCCGGGCTGGTTAGCGAGGGCCCCGGTCCCCTGGATAACTACGCCATCCACCAGATAGAGCCTATCCTAGCTCTGATGGGCAGGGCGGTGAAGCGGGTGAAATTTACCGGCACCCAATCCCTGCCCGCCGGGGTGCTGGAATTTGCCGACGGAAGGCTCTCTCACTTCTCCCACCACGGCTGGGACTGTCCCTTCGCCATGACCTTGGACAAGACGGACGCCTCCACCCAGCGCATAGAAATCGTCTCTGACTATTTCCACAGGTTCATGAAGGAGATGGCCCGGTTCTTTCTGGGGGAAGATCCACCGGTCTCTCACGAGGACACCATTGCCGTAATTGCCACCCGGGAAGCTTTGCTGAAAGCCTCTATTCAGCCAGACGAATGGGTGAAGCTCTAAGCGGAGGAAACGGACGCAGCCTTAATGGCCGCGTCCGTTTTACTCATAGTTGACTTAACTGCTCCTGCCAGCGGCGCTTCTGGTCCGGCGGGACCGTCTTTAGATCCCCAAAAGCGTAGGACCGCCCCAGCGCCTGCCACTTGCCCCGGCCGATGTCATGATAGGCCATGACCTCTACCTGCTGAATTGAGGCATACTTTGCCCGGATATCCCGAAGCGCCGCAAAATGGGCCTCACCGTCGTTCACCCCGGGGATGATTGGACAGCGCAGGATAACCTTCGCCCCGGCCCGGTCCAAAGCCTGCAAGCTGTCCAGTACCGGCTGGAGAGGAGCGCCTGTCCAGTGAAGATGGGCCTCTGGGTCCGTGTGCTTGCAGTCAAAGAGAAACAGATCTGTCCTGGGAATCAGGGCTTCCAAGCGCTCTGCAGAGATAAGGCCGTTGGTTTCCAGTGCCGTATGAAACCCCTGAGACTTACAGGCGTCCAGCAGCTCCCGAACAAAATTAAACCAGATGGAGGCCTCTCCCCCGGAGAGCGTGACCCCGCCGCCGGAGGCGGCATAGTATTTACCGTCCTTTCGAAGCTCCTTCATGACCTCTTCTACGGTCATCTCCCGGCCGGATAGCTCCAAAGCCCCATTTGGACAGAGACTGGCACAGACTCCGCAGCCAGAACAGTTCTCACGATGAAAGCTGTGAGAGCCGTTCTCCCTTCGGTGCGCCCCCGAAGGGCAGGCTTCACAGGCCCCGCAGGCGGTGCATTTCTCCGGGCGAAAGAGCAGCTCCGGCCTTTGTGAGAAGCTCTCAGGGTTATGGCACCAGGCACAGCGCATATTGCAGCCTTTAAAAAACACCGTGCTGCGAATGCCCGGACCGTCGTGTACACAGAAGCGCTGGATGTCGAAAATCAGGGCCTTCTCTTCACGCGTCATAGGTGGTCCTCTCCAATATCTCACGCTGCACAATGGGGTTTAGGGTAACAAACCGGGCGCTGAAGCCGCCGATGCGTACCATAAGATTCTGGTACTTTTCCGGGTGCTCCATAGCGTTTTCCAGGTCCTCCCGGCCCACCACGCACAGGTTGGTCTGAACCCCGCCGTTCTGGTAGAAGGCCTTGAGCACCGCCGCCACCTTGTCGCCGGACTGGGTGAAGAGCTCTTTGGTAAAGCGCACATTGTTGATGACTCCCACATGCTTTGTGTTATCAAATTTAGACATAGAGTTGAGAAGCGCCGTAATACCGCATTTGTCCGCACCGATGGAGGGGCCGTTGGCGTTGGCCATGGGATCGCCTTTTTTCCGTCCGCAGGCGGAGGCGGAGCAGAAATTGCCCCATTCAGCGCTCATGGAGTTGTTAACGCTGACAATATTGTACCGATGCAGTCCTGCCTTCTTCCCTGCCTCTGAGGTGATATCTCCCATGTCGCTGAAAAGCCGCTGGGCCATGCTGTCGGCAATGTCGTCGTCGTTGCCGTATTTGGGCGCCTCCAGGCAGAGCCGGCGTATCTCCTCCCTGCCTTCAAAGTTTTGGTCCAGGACCTCCACCAGTTCCTCTAAGCTCAGGCGTTTCTCCTCATACACTAGTTTCCGAATGGCTGTAAGGCTGTCCGCACAGCTAATTACTCCAAAGGTCTCGCTGGAAGCATTCAGGTAACGTACACCTCCTTCAAAGACCGGCTTTCCAGTCTCCACACAGTCGTGCAGCAGCAGGCTCAGATGCAGATAGGGAGCGTTCTCTCCGGCGACTATATAGTTGAGGTACTTATGCTCAGCAAATCGCTCCATCACCGGCCTAAGCTGATTGAGAACCGCCTCATAGAGCTTCTCGAAGCCGTCAAGCTCTGAGAGCTCCCCGGTTCGAGGCCCACATAGGACGTTGTGATAAGAGTCCCGCCCGTTATGCAGGGCCAGATCCAGAGCCTTCAGGGCATTGATGCCGTTGTTGGGGGTGCCCACGCTGTACCCTGCCAGCACGTATTCCCCGCAGCCAAAGGGCACATACTGCTCTGCCTCCTCCCTGCCGACCCCATATACCTGCTGTACCGCGGGCACGTTGGTGTCGTCAGAGTAGATAATGGGGAAGGTGACCCCTTCGGCGTTCACCTCCATGGCCTTATGGAACACCGCTTCGCTCATGCCGGTATAGTACCGCAGGGTCAGCTGGGGCACCGCCTCCCGGAAGCGCCGGGTCGCCTCCATAATGGCAACGGCCAGCCTGTCCGCCTCCCGGGGATGCCGGCGGCCTACGCCTCCCACAATCACACGGCAGTCGTGGATCTTGTTTATCTCCAAAAAGTGCTTATATAAGTACAGGATAATCTGCACGCCCTCCTCCTCCGTAAGCCGTCCGGCATCTAGGTCCCCGGCGTAGAGCGGACCCAGATAGTCGTCCATACGGCCGTAGTTCATCAAATCACAGCTTACGGAGTAGATCCACATAAGCTGCACGCCCTCCAGGAAACTCTGAGGAGGCTGGTGCTGGAGGTGCTCCAAAGCCCCCGCTAAATCCAGGAACCGCCGTCTGGACTCTTTGGAGGTGCTGTGGGCCGCCAGCTCCAGGGCCTGGCGGCGGTAGCGCTCACAGGCTTTTTGCAGGCTCCCGATCCAGAGCTTAAGAGCTTCATAGAAGCTGGAGTCTCCGTTTTCCTTTATCTTCTGTTCAATCTCCTTTTCAAGGCCGTCAAAACCAAGGTCCACTAGCTTGTGGAAGTCAAGGTTGGTCCCCGCCACCCGGCAGTCGCAATTTCCCACGCCCGGGGCAGGATAGCCCTTACCCGGGACATAACCATACCGGCGGGCAAAGGCCAGGTCCAGCTTTCTGGAGGTATTCTCCTCCTTCCAGAAGGCTTGGGCAGCCTGCAGGGCATAGTTCTCGGAGGCAGTCAGTTCCCCGGCACAACGCTGCAGGGCGTTTACGAACTCAAACTCCTTAAAGTAGTAGGTATACCCGGCACCCAAGACGGAGTAGCCCCCAGTCTGGGAGCTGAATCCAACAAAGCCATGGTCATAACGTCCGGCAATTCCCGCCTCTTCGTCCAAAGGCACCAGGATATGCTCCAGTTGGTAGTCTAAGCAGCGGGCCTCTCTCAAATAGATATCCCCGCTGTTTTCCTGGTAGATGCGTGTAAATTCCAGAACCTCCCGAAGCTTCTGTAAATCAGTTCGGCTCATAGCATAACTTCCTTTCTGAATTTTCAGTATAATTTCTTTCCCAAGTTCTCGTTTATTGATTTTTCTCTTGCGCTTTCCTCCTCCGAACGATATAATGGGGATAAACCAAAAGGAGGCGGTTTTATGGAGGCGGTCCTGCTGCGCCAGACGGAGGAGGAAATGTGCCGGACAGGTGGCAAGGCCCTGCACCAGTACGGTGTACACTCCACCTACCGGCTGCACACCCACGACTTTTATGAGCTGTTTCTGGTACCTCAGGGCAGCGCGGTCCACGTAATCAACGGTCAGACCCAGCTGCTGACCGCAGGTTCCCTAGTGCTGATCCGTCCCACGGACACCCATAGGTACGAGTTCCTCAATAACAGCGACTTCGAGATAATAAACATCGGTATCCCCTGCCCGGTCTTTCTCCGACTGTGCGAATATCTGGAGATAGACAGGGCCAGGTTTGATGCTCCCCCGATATCCCCCTTGCGGGTGCTCTCCGGCCCAGCGCTTTGGGACGCCCAGAAGAAACTCCTGGAAAATCAAACCATTTCGGAGAACGAGACCTCCTACCGGCATATGCTCAGCGTGTTTCCATACCTGGTAGGGCTGTTCCTTGCAATGCCAGAGGAAACCGACCGCCTTCCCTCCTGGTTGGCTCAGCTCGTGGAGCAGATGGAAAGCCCGGAGCACTTTGTCCCGGGACTTTCCCATATGCTGACACTAGCAAGGCTCTCCCAGGAGCACCTAACCCGCTCCTTCCGCCGGTATCTGGGGGTTACGCCCACAGAGTTCATCAACGCAAAACGCCTTAGCTATGCGGCGCAGCTCCTGCTCACCCAGGATCTGCCGGTGATCGAGGTTGGCGCTCAGTGCGGCTTCAACAGCCAGAGCCACTTTTACAGGCTCTTTACCCAGCGCTACGGCTGCCCGCCCAGAGCCTTCCGAGAGACCTTTGGCGACTAGGAACACTCTCTGTCTCTATTATATCGGCAGTAGTCTTGGGTTTCTACCCTCTCTTTGACTTCTTTTTCCACTATATTGATTTTATATTACCCTAAGAGAATCTATTTTCCATAAGCTAGCAAAATAGTGCACAATTTTCAGACCGCAATTAGCTTTGCTGTGCAGAAATCAAACCCCTAGTAAACTAGGGGTTTGATTTCTCTTTTTGCGGCTCCGGCGTATTAGTCCTACTCCCCGGGGTCCACAAATACCGTCTTATAATTCACATATATCACCATGCCCGGCCTTGCCCCCTGAGGCTTGCTGACGTTACGCACCTGGGTATAGTCCACCGGCACCTGAGAGGAGCCCTTGGCCCGACTGTGTCGGGCGGCCAGCACGGCGGCCTCCTCCATGGCTTTCTCCGTCGGCCTACGGCCCTCTGTCACCAGTACGGTGTGGGAACCGGGTATATTCTTGGTGTGGAACCAGATATCGTTATTGCTCGCCAGCTTCATGGTCAGCCGGTCGTTCTGGCGGTTATTCCTGCCCACAAGTATTGTGAAGCCGTCAGAGCTCTGAAAGCTCATGGGTGCGCTTACGGCGGGGGGCCGCTCCTTTTTGCCGCGACTGGCCTTGAGATACCCCTGCTCCTTGAGCTCGGCGCGTATCTCCATAAGGTCCCGCTCGGTCTCGGCCCGGGCCAGGGCCTCCAGCACCGACTCGAGGTAAGTAAGCTCCCTGCCCGCCAGCTCTATCTGCTCGGTGAGCTTCTCCTCGGCCGTCTTTGCCTTGCGGTACTCCTTATAGTATTTCTGAGCGTTCTGGTTGGGGGTGAGGGCCGGGTCAAGCTTTATCCTTACCGTGGGCCCGTCCTCCTCGTAGAAGTTTTGCAACTCCACCGATTCCCTCCCCTTTTCAAGGCTGTAGAGGTTCGCACTGAGAAGATCGCCCATCACCCGCAGATTATCCCGCTGGGCACACTGACTGAGCTCTGCCTGCTGGGCGCTTATCTTCCTTGAGAGCCGCTCGGAGTGGTTAGAAAGCAGCCGTAGAAGGTCCTGCTCCCGCACCCGCATACGCTCCAACTGGTCCTTCTCCTGATAGAAGCTGTCCAGAAGTCCCGAAAAGCTCTCCCCCTTTCGCACCACGGCCGAGGTACCGTACTGCTGTATGTCTATAAACGAGAAGTCCATGGGCTTTTTCTGCATATTCACCGCCATATACGGCTCTCCGCTTACGTCCCCCACCGTCTCCCGCAGCTTCTGGTAGAAGAAGCCAAGCCGGAAAAGCTGCTCCTCGTCCATTGTCATCACCGTCAGCTCCCGGCCCCGACCCACCCGGTGGGCCAACTCCCGGCAGACCACCGGGGAAACTCCTTGCAGCACGCTTAAAAGCCCCTTGGAGAGCTCCATATCCCTTGGCAGCCCCTGCAGCGCCGCCGTCAGCTCCTGGGGGGCGGCCGTCAGCATACAGAGCTTGTCCTGGGGCGGGGGCAGCTGGTAAGTAAGCCCAGGCAGGACCAGACGCTGGGAGGTCATGGACGCGTCCACCCGCTTTAATGCGTCGATTATCTTGCCGTCGGGGCCGGTCAGTATTATGTTGCTGTACCGGCCCATTATCTCCATCGTCAGGGTCAGCACCACCCGGTCCCCCAGTTCGTCTATGCAGTCGAAGTCGAAGTGCAGAAGCCGCTCCAGCTCCGGCTGGCGTATCTCCCGAAGCTTTGCCCCCAGCAGCCGTTTACGCAGGAGCATACAAAGCATCGGCGGCTGGGCCGGGTTTTCCAGGGGTATCGCGGTCAGGTGTACCCGGGCGCTGTTGGCCCGGGCTGAAAAGAGCACCTTTTCGTCTCCCTCCCGGCTTCTGAAGGATATCACAAGTTCCTCGCGGTTGGGCTGGTGGACCTTGTCCACCCGAGCCCCCAGGAGCCGGTCCTCCAGTTCTTTTTTTATGTGGCGTAGAAACGCGCCGTCAAGTGCCATTTTGTGTTCCTTTCTGTCCGTAGATTTACAAATCCATCTGCATTATTTTTCTGGAATCCCTAAAGCCCAGGTTCTCATACACCCTGATGGCCCCCTCGTTCTGCGCCAGCACGCCCAGCTCGATAAACTCCGCGTTCCGGCTTTTAGCCCATTCCTTTACCGCACCCATCAGCGCCCGGCCGACACCTTGTCTGCGGCACTTCGGGTCTACCACCAAGTCCATTAGGTATGTATACCGCCGCTGGATAAACGCGGGGTATGGCGGCGTGTTCTTATCCTGCACAAGGGCCAGGCCCAGGACCCTCCCGTCCTCCCGAGCCAGGAGGAGGTCATCTCTTTCACTTTCCAGCACGGAGCGGATAAACCCGCCGTCCTCCCCAGCAGGCCGGAACATCTCCGGCTGCAGGCGGGACATATCGGTGTTGAGCGCTTTGTAGAGTCTGGAAATACCCTCCATATCCTCAAGCTTTGCCGGTGCTATTGTCATACCGTTGTCTCCTCTATACCGTCGTGAAGGGCGCGCTCTCCGCCCTGCTCACCAGGAACCCAGTATCAGGCGCCCTCTTTTTAAGGTACGCCGCCAGATACTCGGCAAAGACCCGCTCCGTCTCGTAATGCCCGGCAACCACGCAGGTAAGGCCGGTTTTTCTAGCTTCAAGAGCCTCGTGGTGTTTCATCTCGCCGGTCAGGTACGCGTCACCGCCGCGCATGGCGGCGTATGGGGCGAACTCCCCGCCTGCGCCGCTGCACAGGAACACGCGCTTTACCATGCCATCGCCGGGGAGGAGCTTCAACGCGCCGGCTGAAAGCCGCCCCTTTACGTGTAAGGCGAATTCCTCAGGCTCCATGGGCTCCAGGAGCTCCCCGGAGTAGAGCACGCAGTCCTCGCCGAAGGCCTCCTCGGGCCGGATATTCCTAAGCCCCAGTCTATTTGCCAGGGCAACGTTCACCCCGCACACCGGGGAGATATCCAGGTTGGTGTGGCAGCAGAGAGCCGCTATGCCGTTCCTCGCCAGCAGATAGGCCGGGTCCTGGCTACTCAGGGACTTTATAGGGTCGAATATCACAGGATGATGGCTGATTATCAGGTTAGCGTTCATGGCCCCTGCCTCGTCTATCACCTCCCGGGTTATGTCCAGGCAGATAAGCGCCCGGGTGACCTCCGTGGCCCTGTCCCCCACCAGCAGGCCGGAGTTGTCAAAGGCCATCTGGCTGTCAAAGGGGGCGGCGCTGTTTATAATGTCGTATATGTCGCAGATTCTTGCCATATTGTGCTCCTTATTATAGGTATTCCCTCTCTATCCCCTCTACCACTTCCCGAAGCCGCCGGGCCTCCTCGGAATTGTCGTTGTGCTCCGCGCCCTGCAGGGAGTTTTTAATGCCCCGCAGGGTCTTTTTTGCATATGCAGATACTTCGCTGGTGCCAGGCTCCAGCCTGCCCATATATGGGTAGATACTGCCCATCTCCCCCAGCTCTCCCTTATACCGCACAGAAAATGCCGAGTAGACCTTGCCGTTCTCCATAGCCGCCAGCTCCTTCTGCACATTAAAGCCCCGCTCCCACAATCCAATCCGAAGCTTGTCTGCGGCGCTCATGGGCTGCAATACTATATTCTTATCTGTACATTTGACCCAGGGCGCGCCGTCGATTATACGCAGAATGAGCTCCCCGCCCATGCCCGCTATAACTATATCCTCCGCGTCCTCCGGCGATATGGCCGAAAGGCCGTCCGAGAGGACCAATCTCAGTTTCACCCCATACATCTCCGCGTGCTTTCTTGCTGCCTCCAGTGGGCCGGGGTTTATGTCGCAGGCTATGGCCCTTGGGGCCGCGCCGGTCCTTAAAAGCCAGATGGGCAGATAGCCGTGGTCCGTGCCGATATCCGCCATGGGTCTGCCCGGGCGCAGAAGCCGGGCGCACAGGCTGAGCCTCGGGCCCAGGGAAAAGGGTTCCTTCATCGCTGTACTCTCCAATAAACGAAGCCGCCGCGAAGCTGCGGGTCTCCCCTAGCCGCGCGGCTGCCTTTCGTCGCTCTCCCGCTTACTTGCTCAGATGTGCGTTAATCTTGCTTACCAGCTCCTCCGGGTCCACGCCGTGGACGGCGCAGGCCTGCTCCAGGGTCTCGCCCCGGGCAGAGGGGCAGCCCAGGCAGTGCATACCCATCTCCAGGAAGAAGGGGGCTGTGGTCTCGTCCAGATCCAAAATCTCGCCGATGATAGTGTCTTTGGTTATAGATGCCATTTTTTGTTCCTCCATATTCCGGCTTATTCGCCTTCTCTTTTTGTTATTATACTATTTTTGCCGGAAATATGCAAGACCTAAAAAGGGAAAATATACTAAATTGGTGTAGTTTGTTTTTCGCGCCTCGCTCTCTCGAGACCTTGGGGCGCTGCCCCAAGCCCCGCAAGGGGCCTAACGCCCCTTGACCGCGCACCTAGCCGTCACCAAACTCCTGCCGCATATACGCCAGCAGCTTCTTCTCCCTGCGGCTCACCTGCACCTGCGTCATCCCCAGCTCCTCGGCGGTCTTGGCCTGGGTCATGCCCTTGAAGTACCTGCATCGGATAAGCTCTCTGTCCTTCACTTCCATCCTCTCAATAATGGCGTAAAGGGTCAGCCGCTCCGCCGTCTGCTCCTCCGGGGCCTCTACTGGTATCTCCAGCTGCTCCCCCTCCTCCCCGCCGGTCAGGGACATGGGCCGTCTCAGGGCCCCCAGAGCCAGCGCCGCACGCTGGGGGGTAACCCCCAGCTTATCCGCTATCTCCCCCACGGTGGGCGCACGACCAAGCCCGGCCTCCAGCCCCTCGGAGATCCTCTGGGCCTGCTGGGCCAGCTCCCGAAGGCCCCTTGAGACCCGCATGGCCCCGCCGTCCCGAAACAGCCGCCGTATCTCTCCCAATATCACCGGCACGGCGTAGGTGGAGAACCGAAGCCCCCGCCCCGGATCAAAGTTCCTCGCGGCCTTCACAAGCCCCAGGGATCCGGCCTGGACCATGTCCTCATAGTCTATCCCACGGCCAACAAACCGCCGGGCGCACAGGTGCACAAGGCCCATGTTCTCGGTGACCAGGGGGTTGTCCTCCTTCAGCATTTGGGTGTAAAACGCTTTATAAGGGTCACGCTGGTGCCCTTACCCACGGTGGAACTCACCCGCACGCTGTCGCAGAAGCTCTGCATGACGGCAAAGCCCAGCCCTGCCCGCTCCTCGCCGCCGGTGGTAAAAAGGGGTTCCATGGCCTGCTTCACGTCCGGGATGCCGCAGCCCTTGTCCCGCACCCGCACCTGGGCATGTCCGTCTTCATATATCTTCACGCTTATGTACACTGTGCCAAGCCTGTCCCTATAGCCATGCACGATGGCGTTGGTGACGGCCTCGGAGACCGCCGTGCGGACATCCGACAGGTCCGCCACCGTTGGGTCCAGCTGGGAGAGGAAGGCCGCCACCGCCGCTCTGGCGTAACCCTCGTTCACGGAATTCGATGAAAAGCTTATTTGTGTCTGGTTTATGGGCTTCATCAGCCGGCCCTCCTCTCTATGGCAGCCACGCTGGCTATGCCGGAGAGCTCCACCATCTTGTTTAGGTTTTGCGACAGGCCGCAGAGAACCACCCTGCCCCGCCAGAAATTGCACATACGCACCCGCCCCAGTATCAGCCCCACCCCGGAGCTGTCCATAAAGGGCACACGGCTGAAGTCCAGCCGCAGACAGTAGGGCTTCAGCTTCTGGGCGGTGTCGTCGATGGCCTCGCGCATCTCCCGGGCGCTGTGGTGATCTATCTCCCCGGAGAGCTTTGCGGTCATTACCCCTTCCTTATAGCTTATCTGGACGCTCATATTTATACTTCCTTTCTTTAATTATGATTCACATGATATGTGTTCCGCTAAAGAGAAAGTCCCGGCGAAAAGCTGGTTTTCGCTGGGGCTTTTCAAGCTTATTCTACACGGCGCGCGCCGCGCTTTTTGTTAAAGTCTGTCACCTTGCCGGAAATTTTTCCAGCAGAAGGGGCCTGAGCTCCCCGGCCAGATAGAAGGAGCCGCAGGCTATCAGCGCCTCCCTGTCAGAGACATCCTCCAGGGCCATGTCCAGCGCCTCCCGGCAGCTGCCCACTGGGACCGCCTCAGGGCAGAAGCGGGCAGCGGTCACCGCCAGGTCCTCCGCGCTCAGAGAGCGGGGGTTATCGGGCCTTACCGTAATCACCTTACTGAACATGGGCCCCAGTATCTCAAGGGCGGCGGCGCTGTCCTTATCGGCCATCATGCCCATTATGGCCACCTTGCGCTCCGGCACATAGCGCTCCAGGACCCCCCTCAGCGCCAGGGCGCAGCCGGGGTTGTGTCCGCCGTCCAGCAGGCAGAGGGGGCGCTCGGACAGGAGCTCCATCCGGGCGGGGATAAAGGCCTTTTTAAAGCCCGCCGCCAAATTCTCCTCCGAAATATTAAAGCCCTGCTCCCGCAGCACCTTCACAAGCTCCAACGCCACGGCGGCGTTATTTATCTGGTGCCAGCCCATAAAAGGCGTGTGCAGCTTAATACCGCCCATCACAAAATCCGTGCCGTCGACGCCCTCTGTCCACACCTGTGTCTGGCGTATGTCAGGTATGCGGAGCTCTGCCCCCCGCTCGGCACAGATTCCCTCAATTATTTCCGTTACCCCGTACTGCTGCTCCGGGTAGAGCACCACCCGGCCGTTGCGCTTTATTATGCCGGACTTCTCCAGGGCTATCTGCTCCACCGTGTCCCCTAGCCATGCGGTATGGTCCAGGGAGATGGACATGACTGCCGCTGCCGCCGGGGTGGGTATCACATTGGTAGCGTCATGCAGGCCGCCCATACCCACCTCAAGTACCGCTATGTCGCAGCCCTTCTTTGCGAACCAGTGCAGAGCTATGGCCGTCACCAGCTCGAATTCGGATATCACGATATTCCGGGCGTCCAGTCGCTCTACTGCGGGCCAGATTACATCCATCTCCCCCGCCAGCTCCTCCTCGGTGATCATCTGGCCGTCTATCTGAAAGCGTTCCCGGAAGTTCAGCACATATGGCGAAATGTTAAGGCCGGTCTTATAACCGCTCTCTTTTAGGACGCTTGAGACCAGGGCGCAGACGGAGCCCTTACCGTTGGTGCCGCAGATATGCACAAACTTCACCTTCTCCTGGGGCCCTCCCAACTCGTCCATAAGGGCACGCATACGCTCGAGCCCTGGCTTCATACCGAAAAGCAGCCTTGAATCTATCTTTTCCACGGCCTCCTGATATGTCATCGGTAATCCCTCGTTTCTGCAATAATTTAAATACCTGATAAATTTTTGTATAACACTCTTTTGTACCCTTCCCTTGACATTTCGATCGGGTTCCGGAGGTTAGGAGCGGTGTGGTAATTTGTCGCGGTCCATCGGGGAATCATCACATGGATTGAGTTTAGAGATATACCGCCCCTTGATTTTTATTTTTTGCCCAGGGCTTCGTCCTGCAGAGCGTCAAAGGCTACCATGCACTCGTCCACCGACGCGCCGGCCAGCAGGTCCCGCACTATAAGGCAGGTATTGCCCCACTGCTCCACGTCCATCCCGGCGTTGGAGCCCAACACATAGACCCCTTCTTCAATGCGGTCGTTAAGAGAGCGGAGTGCAGGGACACATTCCACCTTCACATTCTTGGAGGGTGAGATGACCCGGTTGGTCTCGGCAAAGAGCTGCAGCGCTTCGTCGGACATCATAACGTCCATCACCAGCAGGGCGTCCTCAGCATGCTCCGCTTCGGCGCCCACCGCCCAGCCGGTCATGGGTATGACAGGCATCTGGCCCCGGCTGCTAGGGAATCCTATGACCTGCATCTCAAAATCAGTCTCGCCATAGGCGGTCTTGGTGTTGGCCGCTCCCCAGTAGGCCATGACTATTGGGGTCTTTCCAGAAAGGAAATCCGCGCCCTCTCCCTCTATGGCTTCGCTTATAAGCGCCTTTTCCGCGTCTATATAGTCCTTATCAATAAGGGTCTTGAGAAACTCGAAGCCCGGACGCATATAGTCCCTGTACCGCGCCCTGCCGCTGTTGAGGTCGGCAATTTCCGCCTCAGTATTACCTCCGTTATAGAGGTCCGCATAGGCCTGGGCAAAGACGAAGGTTTCCAGCCACCAGCGGTTCGCGCCCACCGGAGTCTCGATGCCGTTCTCCTTAAGCACCCGGCAGCACTCCAAAAACTCCTCCGGCGTGTTCGGCAGCTCCAGGCTGTACTTCTTGAAAATATCCATATTCACAAACAGACCATAGGCCACCACCTCCTGGGGAATGGCCACCAGCTTGCCGTCCACCGTGTTGGCGACGCGGATAATGTCCCTCAGATTTTTTGCGCTGTCCAGTCCGGACAGGTCCCGAAGCTTACCCTCCGCTCCCAAGGTCAAAATAACGTTAGGGTTCAGCAGATACAGATCGTCCATATTGTTCCTCGCCCGGTCCAGGGCCACCTCGTCATAGGTGCGATCCTGGTAATTTTCAGCTGTATAGGTCCAGTAGGCGACATTGACTCCCAGCTCCTCCTCGGCCATAGCCACCGTCAGATCCGCCGCAGTTCGGGCTACGTTCTCAGCATCAGGGTTGGTCTTTTCCATGGGGCTGAACAGGTCTACCACCCGCTCCTCCGTCGGCGTATTCTTCTTAACTAGGTTCCTTGAATCCTCTTGGCCGCAGGAGGCTATTGTCATGACAACAAACGCTGACAGACATAAAGAAATAAACCTGCGCTTTTTCATATTTGATCCAAACCTTCCTTTCGCTGTTTAAGCTGTCGGATAACCTTCTTCAGCGCCTCTATATCCAGAGGCTTCGGCACGTGTGCGTCCATTCCGGCATCCAAAGCGGCCTTTTCGTCCTCAGCAAAGGCGTTTGCCGTCATGGCAATAATAGGAATGCCGCCAGCCTCCTCCCTGTCAAGAGCGCGAATAGCCCGGGCGGCCTCGTGGCCGTTCATCACAGGCATCTGGACATCCATCAGAATCGCGTCGAACTCGCCCTTTTCAGAGCTTCGGAAACGCTCAAGCGCCAGAAGGCCGTTTTCCGCGATCTCACAAGCAGCCCCCTCCAGTTCCAGAAGCTCCGTAAGAATTTCCGCGTTTATCTCATTGTCCTCAGCGGCCAGGAAACGCATACCGTCCAGAGTATAACCTTTCTCCGGGCTCTGAGGCTCTGACTTTTGCAGCTCCTGTATCTTAACGCGAAGGGCCGAAGCAAAGAAGGGCTTGGTGAGGGTGTCTATGGAGCCAAGCCGCAAGGCTTCCTCCAGGCCTTCAGCGTCATACTCTGCCAGAAGCAGGAGGAGGACGCCCTCCGGGAGTACGGCGCGAAGGGCCCTGGCCTCGGGCAGGCCCCCGGTCTCCCAGTCCAACAGTGCCAGCTGGCAATTTTCGGTATTGTGAGCCTCCTTCGCTGTGGCGGCGGTGTCCACCCGGACGCCTGTATTTCCCATAAGCGCCAGTATATTCTCCCTGCTTTCCGTGTCTCCGCCCACAGCCAAAATGCACGAAATGCCCCGCTGCTCCCAGAACTGCCGGTCCGCCGTCTCCTCCAGGATACGAAGCTCCAGTTCCACCCGGAAAAGGGAGCCCTTATCGACTTGGCTCGTGACCCCTATGGTCCCGCCCATAAGCTCGACAATGCTCTTAGTGATGGCCATACCAAGGCCCGTGCCCTGCACCTTATTGGTCGTACTGTTCTCCGCCCGGGTGAAGGCATCGAAAATGGTCTCCAAATACTCCGGCGTCATACCATAGCCGGTATCCTCCACCTCAATGCAGATATGCTCATACTGACTGGACCTCTGCCCGAGCCCAATGATGCGAAGCCAGATCTTTCCGCCCTCCGGGGTGTACTTGACGGCGTTGGAAAGGAGATTGATAAGTATCTGGTTTATCCGGGTCTCGTCCCCAACCAGGTATTCATGCCGGAGGCCTGTCATCTCCTGGTGAAATTCCTGTCCCTTGGCCTTTGCCATAGGCTGGATAATGGCGTCCACCGAGGAGATCACGTCGTTAAGGGCGAACCTTTCCGGGTTCAGCACGACTTTTCCGCTCTCGATTTTTGAAACGTCCAGAACGTCGTTGATAAGGCTTAAAAGGTGCTGGCCGGAGGCGGTAATCTTCTTTGTATATTCCCGCACCTTGGCCGGGTCCTCCGCGTCCCTGGCAAGCAGTGTGGTAAATCCCAGCACAGCGTTCATGGGCGTTCGGATATCGTGGGACATATTTGAAAGGAAGGTGGTCTTGGACTCGCTGGCTATCTGGGCGGCCCGAAGAGCCTCAGATAGCTGCTGGGCATGGAGTCTCCGCTCGGCCTCCCGCTCTTGGCGGACCTTATCCTGCTGCCGCCAGTTTAGATAGTATACGACAATGCACAGCGAGAACGCCGCCAGCAGAGAGATTACAACAGTGGCTATATTATGGTTGACTGTCCTCCCCTCCTGCTGAATGGCCTCCACAGGGACATAGCCCACCAGAAAAATGGTGCCGCCGTTCACCGCCCACATATAGTTCAGCGCGTCCACCTGACGGATGTCATGATAGAACAGGACATTGCGCCCGTTGAGAAGGCAGT
>ERZ777305.1693-NODE-1693-length-23517-cov-6.754923_pt1 | contig 23517 bp, 19 predicted proteins | sample MGYA00374965_ERZ777305 | MGnify/ENA primary metagenome ERZ777305 (study PRJEB29328, sample SAMD00013331) | mouse gut metagenome | study: EMG produced TPA metagenomics assembly of the Metagenome analysis of fecal microbiota from mouse which was promoted... | reverse complement strand
TAAGGTGGATGTAATTTTTGCCTCATTTTATTTGGTTTTTAATATAGTTCGTTAATCAAGAAAGAAACTCAATAGATGGATATATCAAAAGACACTATTAGGACGACAAACACAGATTGATTATTGCTCTGTTATCACCCAAAATGTCCACTCAGCACTTTTGCTATGCAATCCATCACCCCCAAATGTCCAACCTGCCGAAAAATTTTAATTATAATCATTATTTAGGATCTTTGGGGATAGGGATGCCGTATAGTCCTAATAAAAGCGTGGTTTTACAGTCTCCCGAATAAGACCGGAAGTCATGTGTTTTTTTATTGTCAGACAGGTGTAAATACATTATTAATATATCGTCTTGCTGATAAAAAAATAGTATCTTTGCAGGCGTAAAACAGTGCGGATATGCTACTTTGCTGGTATTTGATATGGCAGAGCTCCTGTTTGGCGGCTCTCGATTTGTGCTATCCTTGAATACGCCCTGTTGGGTTCCGGTATGCTGAAATGCAGGCAGGGAGCATCCGGGTTGGAATTACCAATGATGAAAAGACCATAATTTGAAATAGAAAATATGAAGAAATGCATTCTCGACCTTACGGTCAGGGCAGTGGAGAAGGTCAGTGAAAAGTATGTGCTTATACGGCTGACAGATGACAAACCGCTGCCCGACATGCGGCCGGGGCAATTTGTGGAGGTACGTGCCGACGGTACGGCCGACACTTATTTGCGCCGCCCTATATCAATAAATTTTGTAGACAGGGACGCCAATGAGCTGTGGTTGCTTGTAGCCATGATTGGCGACGGTACCAGGGCGATAGGCTGTGTGAGTGCCGGTTGCAAGTTGAACTGTGTGCTTCCGCTCGGAAACGGTTTCACCATGCCTCATACTCAGGCCGAACGGGTGCTCCTCGTGGGTGGCGGTGTCGGTGTGGCTCCGCTTCTGTATATGGGTGCCGAGATGCGCCGCATGGGTTGCGAGCCTGTTTTTCTGCTCGGTGCGCGCCGTGCCGCCGACTTGCTCATGATTGGCGAGTTCGCTAAGTACGGTCGTGTGTGCGTCACCACGGAAGACGGGTCGGCCGGGGAAAAAGGTTTCGTCACCAATCACTCCGTGCTCACGGCCGAGCGTTTCGACCGCATCGCCACGTGCGGTCCTAAGCCGATGATGATGGCCGTGGCCCGATATGCGCACGGTGAGGGCATTGAGTGCGAGGTGTCTTTGGAGAATACTATGGCTTGCGGCATCGGGGCTTGCCTTTGCTGCGTGGAGAAAACTGTGGCCGGCAACCTCTGCGTATGCAAGGCCGGGCCGGTGTTTAACATAAAAAAACTATTATGGCAGCTTTAAATGTGAAGATAAGTGACGGGCTTGAACTGAAAAATCCCGTGATGACAGCCTCCGGAACGTTCGGTTACGGCATTGAGTTCGCCGATTTCGTGCCTCTCGACGGCATCGGCGGCATCATCGTGAAAGGAACAACGCTCAATCCCCGTGAGGGCAACGACTATCCCCGCATGGCCGAGACGGCTCACGGAATGCTCAACTGCGTGGGGCTGCAAAACAAAGGGGCAGACTACTTCTGTGAATACATTTATCCGCAGATAAAGCATATAGACACCAATATGATAGTGAACGTGAGCGGCTCGTCGCCCGACGATTATGCCGAGTGCGCGTCAAGGATAGACACTCTTGAGGGCATCCCAGCCATCGAGCTGAATATATCGTGCCCCAACGTGAAAGACGGCGGCATGGCTTTCGGTGTCACATGCGAGGGCGCGGCGAGCGTGGTGCGTGCCGTGCGCAGGCGCTATGGCAAGACACTCATTGTTAAACTGTCGCCCAACGTGACGAACATCGCCGACATAGCCCGTGCCTGTGAGGCAGAGGGTGCCGACAGCGTGTCGCTGATAAATACTCTAATGGGAATGTCGATAGACATAGAGCGGCGTAGTTCACGTTTGAGCATCGGCACCGGCGGACTGAGCGGACCGGCCGTGAAGCCTGTCGCCCTGCGCATGGTGTGGCAGGTGGCGAAAGCCGTAGATATTCCGGTGATAGGTCTTGGAGGCATCAGCAACGCCACTGATGCGATAGAGTTTATCATGGCCGGTGCCACGGCTATAGAGATAGGCACGGCCAATTTCGTGGATCCTGCGGTGACGATAAAGGTGCGCGACGGTATAAACGAATGGCTCGACAATCACGGTTGTGCCTCGGTAACGGAGATTATCGGTGCGTTGAAATAGGCTGTGGCAGTGTACGGTATATTGCCGGGTGACTTTCTCTTTCCATAAATATTTGATGTAAGTCATCAATAAATGTCTGTGATAAAGTATGTATAGTCGAAAATAAGTATATTTGTAAATTGAACTATTAACATGTAAACTATTTATATAATGAAAACTAAGACAAAAATGATGTTGTGCTTGCTGCTTGCAGGAAGCACGCTGAGCGTCGACGCACAGCAGTTGGCGTTCCCCGGAGCGCAAGGATGGGGACGTTTTGCCACCGGCGGACGCAATGGCACGGTCTATCACGTGACCAATCTTAACGACAGCGGCACCGGTTCGCTCCGCGACGCTGTGAGCCAGCCGAACCGAATAATCATGTTCGACGTTGCCGGAGTGATAAAAATCAGCAGCCGTATCGTGTTCAAGAACAATCTCTATGTTGCAGGCCAGACGGCGCCGGGCGAGGGAATTACCGTTTATGGAAACGGTGTTTCGTTCTCGGGTGCCAGCAACATCATCGTCCGCCACATGCGTTTCCGCATGGGACACAAGGGTGACTCCGGTAAGGATGCTGCCGGAATAGGAAACGGTACGAACATGATTTTCGACCATTGCTCGTTCTCATGGGGATGCGACGAGACCTTCTCCATCAATCCCGACGGTAAGGGCGCAAACCCTGAGAACATTACAATCTCGAACTCTATCATGGGGCAGGGACTCATGGACCACTCTGCCGGCGGACTGATGCAGAGCAACAACATCACGCTCTACCGCAACCTGTATTGCGACAACGCTACACGTAATAATAAGGTGAAAGGCGTTAACCAGTATGTCAACAACCTTGTGTATAACTGGTCGAATGCAGCCTATATCATGGGAGGCGACTCTGATGGGCAGTCGTACTGCAACATCGAGAGCAACCTCTTCATGAACGGTCCGGCAAAGGGCGGGGCGGCTTTCACGGGCGGTAACTCAAATTTCCATTTCTATGGCGACGACAATTGGCAAGACCGTAATATGGACGGTGTGTTCGACCCGACAATCGTGACGGATTATTCTGCGTCCGACCGTCAGTCTAAGCCTTATGACTATCCCGAACTTGAAAAGTTCCCAGGTAATTCACTCGTCGAGAACCTCTTGCCCACGGTAGGTGCGTCTCTGCCTTACCGTGACTATGCCGACTATTACATGATAGACGAGGTGATGTCATTCGGCAAGAAAGGCGCGCTCATATCCAATGAAGAGACTCTTATATATGGCGCTCCCGACACATGGAAAGTGTGGGGCGGCGAGAAACGGGTGGATACTGACGGCGATGGAATGCCCGACGAGTGGGAGATTGCCAACGGAACAGACCCGAACAAGAACGACGCCATGGTGAAAGCGGCAAACGGATATACCAATATTGAGAACTATATCAACAGCATCACCGTAGAAGACCGCGACTATTTCCTGCGCGTTCCGATGTGCGTGGAACTGAATACAGCCACCACTACGACGCTGAAGATAAACTGGCGCGATTATACTTATGAGGAAGAAGGGTTCGCAATAGAGATAAAGCAGGGCGACAATTTTGTGGAAGTAGGTCGTACCGAGGCTAATGTTACCTCTTATACAATCACAGGATTGGAGCCGGGTACACAGTATATTGTACGTCTGCGCGCTTTTGCCGGCGACAAGACATCAGAATATACTCCGGAGATTAAAATGACGACACGTCCTCTCGAAGTGGGTGTTATAGACATAGACACTTATGAACCTGATCTGACTTGGGACAAGAAAGTGGCTTCATGGGATTTCACTACCCAGGGATGGAACGGCGGTAACGATGTTTTTGCCGACGGTAAGACCGTGCTTTTCGATATGGCGGAAGATGCTGTGGTGACACTCGACAACTCAGTGGAACCTGCCGCGGTCGTGGTTAAAGGCGATGCGGACCTTACAATCAGCGGAACGGGCTCTATCGGTGGAGCGTCCACATCGGTGAACAAGGCCGGTAATGGCACATTGGCACTCAATACTGTCAATAACTATAAGGGTGCTACCGTGCTGCATGGCGGTGTATTGGAGTTCAACACACTGAAAAACGGCGGTGAGCCGAGCGCGATAGGCGCAAGCGTGGAGTTCGCGCAAAACTGGTTGTTCGACGGAGGTACTTATAAATATACCGGAACATCGACCGCCACAAATCGTGCGGCCAAGATAAACCGTGAGACCGAGCTGAACATTGCAAACAAGACTGCTACTGTCACTGTCAGCGGAACGTTTGAAGGCGACGGTGATTTCGCTCTCGGCGGCGAGGGACAGCTCACTATCAGCACACCTAAATTCTTCGGTTATAAGGGTGCCACTATCCTAAATGGAGGTACAATGTATCTCAGCACAACAGAAATAACAAAGGCCGGTATCGGTTCTTCGTCCAAACTCGTGATGGCCGGCGGTCATTTGAAGACCAAAGGAGAGTCGAAAGGAGATGAGACATACTCATTCCCCATTGAAGTGAAAGAGGGAACGAAGTCTCAGTTCAGCCCCAACCGCAATTGTTATATCAAGAGCAATGTGACCGGTAGCGGCGAATTACAGCTTAATATACCGTATCTTCGCGAATATATAAGTTCGGAATGGAAAGACTTTACCGGTCGCCTGATTGCGAACGGTGTGTCATCGGAGAAAGAAGGCTCCCTGTTGCTTTACAATAAGGGTGTAGCTAATTTCTCTTATGTAGTCACATTGACTGGTAATGCACGTATAGGAAGTTGGAATACAACGGAGACAAACATGTCACTCGGCGGTCTGTCCGGTACGAGCGGAACATATCTTGGCGGTGCAGGTGGAAAGAATACGAGGAATGTAAAGACCACCTGGACAATAGGAAGCGCTAATACGCACGAGACTTTTGCCGGAAAGATAAACAACTGGTCTCCAGGCGGATCCGCATATTCAGGTACAGTGAATATAGTAAAGGTAGGAACAGGCGACTGGCGCCTTACCGGAGCTAACGACTACAAGGGAACCACGAAAGTAAACGGAGGGGCGCTTATTGTCAATGGCAACAACTCTGGTACAGGTGCTGTGTCTGTTGCGGCTGAGGCGGTATTGAAAGGTAAGGGAACTCTTGCCGGAAAAGTTACTGTTGCCGAGGGTGCGACTGTATATGCCGGTGATACCCTGATAAATAACGAGACATTGAAGCTCACGGGCGGATGCACGGTAAATGCCGGCGGTATAGTTGAGATACCGTTGTATTCGGACGGTGAGACGGCAAGGGCTAACAAGATTAAGGTCGGCAAGCAATTCGAGGTCAACGATGCCGTGCTTAATCTCAATCTGAATGAGGCAGAGGATATAGCCGATGACCAGGTGTTCACAATCTTCGACCTTACAGGAACGACCGTAAGCGGTACCGGATTTAAGACCATCCAGCCTGAGACTCCTTCCGGAACTCAGCATTGGGACACTCATGAACTTCTCGTGACAGGAAAGATTTATGTCCGCAATAACAAGACATCATCAGTTGATGGAGTGAAGGCTGACAGCGACAAAAACGCACCCAAATATGATCTTAGCGGCCGTCGCACAGGCGATGTATCCAAAGGATTATATATACAAAACGGAAAGAAGTACGTGAATAAATAAATTGTATGAGCATTTTGAAATGCCGGTAAATAAAGGCTGTAAATGACAGATAATGGTCTGAGCGGTCGCAATCGGTAGAATTACAATAAAAAGCGGAGATACAAGACGCATGGTGATGACAATCTAATCACTGGCACTTGTATCTCCGCTTTTTATTTTGTATCCTGTGTCCCCGTCACTGCTTATACGATAATGACAATACCATTTTTTTGATTATGGTTATTGTTGAAATTATGTGTTCTTGCCAATGGCTGACTGTCCACGCTACATTTATCGGGTGGACCCAATCCGGTGAGCCAAACTATATGCGTAAGCCCCCTATATTTATCGAGTGGTCACATCCGCTTCATGACTTAAGTGAGTTGAAAATCGATGGTATAAAAATGGAGGCAGTCAACCGACTGCCTCCAACCAACACAAAAACTAAACTAGACTTAACTAAAACTATTAACGATTTTCACAAACCCTCAATAGCGATACAAAGATACGCTTTTAAAATAAAAGCAGCAAAGATTTTTGCTGCTTTTTTATGTTTAAACGCTTTTTTATGATGTTTTTACCGCTTTATGAAGCAAATAGTAATCTAAAATAGTAATTGCTGCCATGGCTTCCACTATCGGTACCGCTCTCGGAAGAACACATGGGTCATGTCTGCCGCAGGCAGTCAATGTAGTGCTTTCTCCGCCGATGCTTACAGTATCTTGTTTCATCAACAGTGTGGCGACGGGTTTGAAAGCCACTCTGAAATAAATGTCTGCCCCGTTGCTTATGCCGCCCTGTATTCCTCCGCTTCGGTTGGTACCGGTCTTTATTTGGCCGTCTTCGGTTGTGAATATGTCGTTCTGTTGCGAGCCGCGCGATGCCACGCAGTCGAACCCTTCGCCATATTCGAATCCCTTGACGGCATTTATTCCGAGCATTGCCGCACCGAGAGCTGCGTGAAGCTTTCCGGCTTCCGGCTCTCCGAGTCCGGACGGGCAACCTTTAATCACGCATGTGATGATTCCTCCAATGGTGTCTCCGTCCGCCTTAACGTCCTTTATCAATCGTTCCATTCGTGCGGCGGCGTCTTTATCGGGACAACGCACCGCATTTGTCTCGGTCTTCGACAGGTCGTGTTTCCGATAGTCCTTGTCGATGGATATGTCGCCTACCTGCGAGGTATAAGCCTGAATGCTGATGCCAATCTGCGTCAAAGCGAGCTTTGCGAACGCTCCAGCCACGCAGCGACTTATTGTTACTCGTGCCGATGAGCGTCCGCCGCCGCGGTGATCACGTATCCCGTATTTATTATGATATGTATAGTCGGCGTGTGACGGCCTGAACACGTCACGCATGTTGTCGTAGTCGTGCGAGTGCTGATTGGTGTTGCGAACGATAAAGCCTATGGGGCAACCGGTCGTCTTTCCTTCGAACACACCGCTGAGAATTTCCACTTTGTCCTCTTCCTTTCGTCCTGTTGTAATGTCGCTCTGCCCCGGGCGTCTGCGGTTGAGTTCATGTTGGATGAAGTCCGTGTCGACCTCTATTCCTGCCGGCATACCGTCTATCACCCCTCCGATCGCCTCACCGTGGCTTTCGCCGAATGTGGTCAGCATGAATATCTTACCGAATGTGTTCATGTCGTTCATTATGTTTGGTTAATGGCAGTGGCCGCATCCGCAATCATGGTCGTGATGTTCCCCGCATTCACCGCCGCATCCGCCTTCACAGTCTCCGCATCCGCAACCGCATCCTTCTCCGCTCAGTCGGTTTATCATACCTTGTATCTCGCTGTTCGTTGCTTCCCGGTTCTCAAGTATGGTGCCTTTGAAGTTGAGCGATTTTCCTGCAAGAGGGTGGTTCAAATCCATTTTCACCATATTCTCGTCCACACTCATCACACGACCGTAGAATCTGTTGCCGTCTTCGTTTTGCAGGGGAACTATGGCGTCTTTGAATATGTGTTCATGGTCGAAATGACCGTTGATGCAGAACATTTCGCGTTCGAGGTCGAGAACACGTTCCTGTTCGAAGTCGCCGTAAGCCTCTTCTTTTGTCAGTGTGAAGTCGAAGGTATCGCCCTTTGCCAGTTCTGAGATGTTTTTCTCGAATGCTTCAAGCGTGATGCCGAAGCCGCTGATAAACTGGAACGGACGTTCCTTTGTTGTCTCTTCCACCAGTTCGCTCTCTCCGTTTTCTGCCGTGTACAATTTATAATCCACGGCAATGTACTTATTTATCTGTTTTTCCATAATTCTGTTTGTATTTCTTTTCTTCCTGCAAAGATAATACTTTTTATGCTTGCAGCGGCATATAAAACTGTATTTAAGGCTGAAACACAGTGATTTTTAGCATAAGGCCGATAGTGGTAACTGGTTTAACGGCTAAAGACAGATAATCATTTTTAAAATGATTGTTTCTTTGATTTACGTCAACAAAAGCCTACTGTGTGCGCAAACAGTGGCAAAAAAGTATTGCAGGTATATTAAACCGTCGTAACTTTGCACTGTCAAAAAGACAAAAGGATAACACATTTGAATTATTGGATTTAGGTTAAAGAGAATTATTCTCAAAGTGACTTTTAAGGTAAAAAGATTGTTTAACGTAAAGAAAAGAAAGGGTAACAAAGATGAAAAAATTTTTTTTAATGGTAGTGGCTGTATTGAGTATGACAACAGTATTTGCCGAGAATGAGAACACAGAGAATGTTGCGGTTGTCAATACCTATGATATGAGTGTGAACATGCGTAAACTCGGAGGCGTGCTCGGTCTTACTACCGACCAGATGGAAACAGTAAGTAATATTCACCGCACGTTTTGCGGTGAGATGATGATAGCTTCTCAGGCTCACAATGATGACCGTAAGACTCTTGTCAAGGAGGCTGTCGCTAAGGATTTGAAGTATATGGCTTATGTGCTTACACCCGCACAGATGCACACTTACGAGCTTCTGCTCAATACTACGCTTGAAAACAGAGGCTTGAAAGACTGATATCAATATTCAAGAGACATGCTCTCTTGACAGCATATACAAGTACCGCGAATGCGGCCGATAATCACGAAGCAGTCATTTCCTTCGTGGACATCGGCGGCATTCGCGGCTTTATTTTTTGTTTTTCTCGCTTTTTTTTCTTTCTTTTGCACATTATATTAATGTATGTATGTTTCTATGACATTAAAAATGTTTTGTGCGAAAGCGATGTTTCCTGCCATAGCCTTTATGGCATGCCTGTCTTCCGTGTATGCCGGAGACCGGCAAAAGATGTCATGCCTTGTGCGTCTTGCCGCCTCACGTGCGGTTCCGCATATCCGTCATGGTCTTATAGATAACAGGCCGGGGCTTATATGTGTTTTCGTGAGGGTAGATCCCGCAGCAGCCGACAGTGTTTTCTGCGCTAACGGATGTACCGTTTACGACCGCCGGGAAGATATTTTCATAGTCGGAATACCGCTTTCAAACCTCGACTCTGTGGCTGGTGCCAAGTCTGTGAGCCGTATCGAGGCCTCATCGTCAGCATGGATTACCACAGATACAACTGCCGCAATCACTTCGGCCGACATTTCCCATTCCGGTGTTTCCCTTCCACAGGCTTTCACCGGCAGAGGCGTTGTCATGGGAATAATGGATGTTGGTTTTGACCTTACCCATCCTACATTCTATAATTCCGACTTTACTGATTATCGCATAGGGGCATTTTGGGACCAGATAGACCGTGATACTGTCGGCAGCGTGTTTCCCGTGGGGCGTGATTATCGTGGCAAGGACGAGATTTTGGGCAAACAGTGTTCTACCGATGCTGCGTTGCTTTCCCACGGAACCCATACTCTCGGCATTGCCGCAGGCTCGGGAGCGGGCGGCCGTTACCGCGGTATCGCGTTTGAAAGCGATATCTGTGCCGTGAGCAATGCCGTCACCAAGGATATCGAACTGATAGACTCCGCTGACATATACAAGTATACCACGGCTACGGACGCACTTGGTTTCAAGTATATTTTCGACTATGCCGACAGTATGGATATGCCATGCGTGATCTCGTTCAGCGAAGGATATAGTCCCGGTTTCGACTCGGAAGACAGTCTTTTCTGTGAGTATCTCAACCGTATTTGCGGTCAGGGACATATCATTGTGACTTCCGCCGGCAACGAGTCCTTATATATCAGGCACTTGCCAAAGCCAGCCGGAAAACAGTCGGCCGGCTCGTTTGTGGTCTGCGGCGACCGCATGGCCTCGTTCCGTGCTTTGTCCGACTCTCCGTTCACAATCAGTCTTGTGGGCTATGGGGTGTCGAGGGATACCGTGACGATAAGTTCCGCCGACTGCATCGAAGACTCGGTAGTGTCGTTCCATGGTGATTTTCCGTCATCGGGACAGTCTGTAGACATTGATGTGCAACGCTATCATTCGGCTGTATATGCCGGAGATACCGTATATTCGATAACCGTTCGCTCGGCCGTTCCCATCGGTTCTGATGTACCCATGGCCTTAATCATTGGCGGCTGTCAGGCCGAGGCATCCTTGCGGGCCGTATCAAATGCCGTTTTCATCAACGGGCAGGCCGACCCTTCGCTTTCCGATGCCGAGCCGGGGCACAACATTCTCGCTCCCGGGTGCTACCCTGGCCTGATAACGGTGGGAGCCACCATGCACCGTCCCGGTTTCAGGAACAGTCGCGGAGAGTGGATATACACCAACGATGCAGGACTTGCCCCGGGTGAGCGTGCGGCCTACTCGTCGATGGGACCGGTGGCCGACGGTGCGGTGAAACCCGATGTGGTGGCTCCCGGCAACAATGTGATATCGTCTTACAGCAGTTTTTATATAGAGAAAAATCCTGATGCGAGCGATATAAACTCATGCGTGGAATTTTTTGATTTCGGCGGTCGCCGCTACGCTTGGGCGGCAGATACCGGCACGTCAATGGCCGCACCCGTTGTGGCCGGTGCGGTGGCTTTGTGGCTTCAAGCCGTTCCCACGCTCACGCCCGCCGATGTGATGGACGTTATCAGGAGCACGAGCCGTCGGCGTTACGCCTCGGCTCACTATCCGGACAATGAGTACGGCTATGGCGAGATAGACGTGCATGCCGGTCTGTTGCATCTGCTCGGGCTCACTTCTGTAGACGGTCTTGGCACTGACAGTCCGAGCCGCGTCTCTGTGGAGTATTCCGCCGGTAGGCTCAGGCTTGATTTCAGCGGTCTGCGACCAGCCGAGGTGTCAGTCCGGGTGTATGCCCTTTCGGGGCGGCAGGTTTTCGGCAGTGTGGTAACAACAGTTGAGGGGGCTGCCACCGACATTGCGTTGCCTCCTCTTTCGCCAGGAGTATATGCCGTGCAGATAGATTGTAGTGGCGGCGGGTCGGTTCTTATAAGGGTGTGATGAATGTTGGTAATATGGCGGATATAATCAAATTAGTATTAAATCATAACGGAAAATGAGAAAAACAAGATTTATTCTGACGGTCGTCTTTGCCGCCGTTTTGGCAAGCTGCGGTACCACGAGTACGGTGCCCATTACCGGCCGCAAGCAACATCTGCTCGTGAACGACGAGCAGGTGCTCAGTCTGAGCAACCAGCAGTATCAGGAGTACATGAAGACAGCCCGTCCGTCGGTCAACGCCGCAAATACGGCTATGGTGAAGCGGGTGGGGCAGCGCCTTGCTTCCGCCGTGGTGGCTTACCTCAATGCCAATGGGCTTGGTAGCGAGGTATCTCAGTATAAGTGGGAGTTCAATCTTGTGCAAGACAAGAACGTGAACGCTTTTTGTATGCCCGGAGGCAAAATAGTGGTCTACGAGGGATTGTTGCCCGTCACGGGCGATGAGGCTTCGCTTGCCATTGTGCTCGGTCATGAGATAGCGCACGCCGTGGCAAAGCATTCGGCCGAGCGTCTCAGCAATCAGGTGCGTCAGCAATATGGCGGTCAGATTCTCGGATCGGTGCTTTCCGGTTCGGGTGCGAGCGACGGACTTCAACAACTCGGCGCTACGGCTTTCGGTCTCGGTGCCACTCTAGGTTCGGCCGCCTATTCGCGTAAGCAGGAGAGTGAGGCCGACCGTCTCGGTATCATTTTCGCCGCCATGGCCGGTTATGATCCTCGTGTGGCTGTATCTTTCTGGCAGCGCATGTCTTCGGCTTCCGGCGGAGGTTCGTCATCGCTTTTCAGCGATCACCCGAGCGATTCGAAGCGTGTGGCAAGCATACAGGAGTGGATGCCTGAGGCGATGAACTACTATAAGGGTTGCGGTACGACGACTGACAGGCAGACACCGTCGGTCACCAAGACTATACACATATCCACGAAAAAATAGATATGTCATTGTGAACAATATTTACAAAACACCTCAGAATACTCGAAAATTTTGAAAAATCAATCCTGTATCTCGAAATTTTCGAGTATTTTGTGGTTTTAAGTAATTTATTGATAATCAACGATATAGGCTAAATGCACTTTGTGCGGCTTTTTGTCCTTTGCCGATTGATACCCCGTTGTAGTGCGTTTAGCGTCCCGTTGCTCTGCATTGGGCTACCCGTTGTCTTGTAACGGGACGCTAAACGCACTACAACGGCGTGCTAAATGCGGCGCAACGGGATGCCTAATGCAAAAACGGCCGCTTTACGAACTCTTATTCTCGTAAAGCAACCGTTGTTGTATCGCCTTGTATATATATTTCGTTTCTCTATTTCATGAAAAACGAGAGGCGTTTTTTTGTGACTTTATTATTACAGGCATTCTATTTTATGCTGTCTATGTCCCGCCTCACGTTGCTTCTTATTTTCGTGAGATAGGCTTTGATGCCGGCAGCGTCTTTCCGGTCGATGATGCCAAGCAACTCTTTAAGTTCGTTGCGTATCTGTGCCACCTGTTCGCCGGTATAGGGGTTGAAGAGGATTTCTTGCAGCAGATAGTCGTCTTCGTTGAGCACCCCTTTGGCTATCTTCATGTGCCGCTTGAACGTGGTGCCGGGCGCATCCTGATGCTTCATCACGGCGGCGAACACGAATGTGCTCACGAACGGGATGCTCAGCGAGTAGGCCACGGTGCGGTCGTGCTCATCGAAGGTGTACTCGTAAATGTTCAGGTCGAGCCGGCTGTACAGGTCTTTGAAGAAGATGCGCCCCATGTAGTCTCCCTGACTTATGATTATCGCGTTCTCCTCGCTCAACTGTTGCAGGTTGGCGAAGGTCGGGCCGAACATCGGGTGGGTCGACACGAAAGGGTGGCCGCACTGCTTGTAGTACTCGTGCAGTCCTGTTTTTACGGACGATATGTCGCTGACGATGCACTCGGGCGGCAGGTATGGCATCACCTCGTCGAACGCGGCTATGGTGTATTTCACCGTGACGGCGTTGATGACAAGCTCGGGTCGGAAGTCGCCCACCTCGTCGAGCGATGTCATGCGCCGGCAGTTGTAGGTGAACCGCATGCGTTTCGGGTCTTTGTCGTATACGGCCGTCTCGTGGTCGAAACTGAGCAGGTCGAGGAAGAAGCTTCCCATCTTACCCGCTCCCAATACCAGTATTCTCATTTGTTGATGATTTCAAGTTGCTGTTTTACCGACTCCTCGTGTATGTTCTCGAACACTTTTGCCACAAAGTCGGCACCCATGCCGCACAGTGTGCCCTGCGCGCCGCGTTTTTCGAGTATCTCGCTGTAGCGCGCCGATTGCAGGATTGTCATGTTGTGCTCTTTCTTGTACTGTCCGATCTCACGGCATACCCGCATGCGCTTTGACAGAAGATCCATCAGTTGGTTGTCTATCTCGTCTATCTGCTTACGCAACTGGCCGATACCTTCTGTGCTCACGGTTTCGTCACGCACCACGATGAGGCTGAGGATATAGTCGAGCACATCCGGTGTGACCTGCTGTTTGGCGTCGCTCCATGCCTTGTCCGGCTCGCAGTGGCTTTCCACTATCAGTCCCTCGAAACCGAGATCCATGGCCTGCTGGCACAGCGGGGCAATCAGTTCGCGGCTGCCGCCGATGTGGCTCGGATCGCAGATGATGGGCAGGTCCGGCATGCGTCTGTGCAGTTCGATGGGTATCTGCCACATTGGCAGGTTGCGGTATATCTTCTTGTCGTAGCTCGAAAAACCGCGGTGTATGGCCGCCATGCGCTTGATACCGGCCTGGTTGATGCGCTCCATGGCCCCAATCCACAGTTCAAGGTCGGGGTTTACGGGGTTTTTGACGAATACCGGCACGTCGGCTCCCCTGAGGGCGTCGGCCAGTGCCTGCATGGCAAACGGGTTGGCAGACGTGCGTGCTCCCACCCACAGTATGTCGACGCCGTATTTCATTGCCAGTTCAACATGCTCTGGCGTGGCTACCTCTGTGGCTATGAGCATTCCGGTCTGTTCTTTCACGGCCTTCATCCAAGGCAGGGCGGCTTCTCCGTTGCCCTCGAAACCTCCCGGCTTGGTGCGCGGTTTCCACACTCCGGCTCTGAACATCTTACAGCCTTTGGCTGCGAGTTGCATCGCGGTGGTCATCACTTGTTCTTCTGTCTCGGCAGAGCAGGGGCCTGCCATGACGAAAGGGCGTTTGTTATCACTTGGCAGTTTGAGCGGTTCTAATTCCAATTCCATAATATCATTGTTTTTGCTGGGTTTGCATGTATGTCTGTCTGACGGCTTTTTTACCATGCCGACAGTTTTATTCTCTTTAAAGCTTCTTGCAGTTTCTCCTCTTTTGCGCACAGTGAGATGCGTATGTAGCGGTCGCCGTTCGACCCGAAGATAAATCCCGGGGTGATGAACACACGGCACTCGTGTAGCACACGCTCGGTGAGCTGTTCGGCATCGGTGTATTTCCCGGGTATTTTTCCCCAGAGGAACATTCCCACCTGCCCGGTGTCGAACGTGCATCCGAGTGTCTGCATGATGCTCTCGGCATATTGGCGGCGGCGCGAGTATGTCTCGATGTTTGCCCGGTGGTGCCATTCGGCATCGTTGGCGTAGGCCTCGGCTGCGGCGAGTTGCAGGCCTCGGAATGTTCCGCTGTCTATATTGCTCTTCACTTTCAGTATCCAACCGATGAATGCCGGATTAGACGCGCACATGCCTACACGCCATCCCGGCATGTTGTGGCTCTTGCTCATCGAGTTGAATTCAATGCAGCAGTCTTTCGCTCCGTCTATCTGCAATAAAGACATAGGCTTGTCGTTGAGTATGAAAGAGTAGGGATTGTCGTTCACTACCACTATGCCGTGGCGGCGGGCGAAAGCCACAAGCCGCTCGTATGTATCCCGGCGGGCGTTTCCTCCGGTGGGCATGTTGGGATAGTTGGTCCACATCAGCCGCACGTCGGTGAGGTCCATGTTTTCCAGTTCGTCGAAATCGGGCTGCCATCCGTTGTCCTCGCAAAGGTTGTAGTTTACCACTTCGGCACCGAGAAGCCGGCTTAGTGAAGTGTATGTGGGGTATCCGGGATTTGGTACGAGGACCCGCTCGCCAGGATTTACGAATGCCAGCGTGACGTGCAGGATGCCTTCTTTCGAGCCGATGAGCGGCTGTATCTCCGTTGACGGGTCGAGCGCCACGCCGTACCAACGCTTGTAGAAGTCGGCCATTGCTCCGCGAAGCTCGGGCGTGCCCATTGTGGGTTGGTATCCGTGGGCGTCAGGGCGGTGTGCCACCTCGCACAGTTTTTCTATCGTCTGTTCGGACGGCGGCATGTCGGGACTGCCTATCGCCAGACTTATAATGTCGTGTCCATCGGCGTTCAGCCGTGCCACCTCTTTGAGCTTGCGGCTGAAGTAGTATTCGCTCACAAGGCCGAGCCGGTCGGCCGGCTTTATGTCAGTCACTTTGTCTTCCATTTATGTATTCTCCTAATATCTTTAATTCTTTTGTAAGCGGTGTTATGGCGTCGATGCTCTGGCGGTAGCGTGTGAGATTGTCGTAGGTCACGTCTACGTAGAACATGTATTCCCATTCGCGCCCTATTATAGGCAACGACTGTATCTTTGTCATGTTTATTTTATAGAACGAAAGTATGCTCAGTACCTGTGAGAGCGACCCTTCCTCGTGGGGCAGTGAGAAGACGAGGCTCGACTTGTCTGTTTTCTCTATCGGGCGGAGGAAGTCGGCTTTCCTCGGGTCGCAAACAACGAGAAACCGTGTGAAGTTATGCTTGTTGTCTTCGATATGGTTTTCGAGTATTTTCATACCGTACATTTCAGCTGCCGCGGCACTGCAAATGGCTGCATGGCCGTGCCGTCTGTTCTCGAAAATCTCTTTTGCCGAGCCGGCGGTATCCTCGTTTTCCACGGCTTTCATTTCAGGATGGCGGGAAAGGAAGCCGCGGCACTGCATCAGCGCCACCGGGTGAGAGTGTATTTCGGTGACAGTGTTCCAGTCATCGTCGGGCATACAGCATACACAGTGTGATATGTGCAATTTATGTTCGCCAACAACCGATGTGCCGGAGTCGCGGAGCAGCTCATAGTTGTGAAGCAGGCTGCCTGCTATGGTGTTTTCTATTGCCATCATTCCGATAATGGTAGGGTCTTGTTTGATGTTTTCGAAAACTTCTTCGAAAGTGGCGCAGCATATCAATTGTGTCTGTTCTCCTTCGAAGTACAGGTTTGCGGCAATGTCATGAAACGACCCTCTCAATCCTTGTATAGCTATTCTTTTCATTTTGTTACTGTTCGTTTTAAATCGAAAATCCCGCCTCATTGTCGTGAAGCGGGATTTGACTATATATCATCTTTATGATGTTTGTCTTGTCATAAGTTGAAATCTACACGCAACTTCCCGCTTCGCAATTCCTTGCAAAGTAGAAAAAAAAGTTGTAAAAGTATGCGTGAAACTTCTTCATTATCGTATCTGTTTTATTTATTTGCTTTTTGGTATTCCTTATCCGATAAGTTTATATCATTTGTCCGGCATGCCGATATCGTATGTACGGTGTCTTTATGTATTCCGTTTGATATTCTTATATCGTTTAATTGATATGTTTATTTTATTTATCTGATTGCAAAAATAAAGTTTTTTGGTGAAGTAAACAAATAAAACACTGTTTTTTTTGTCTTTTGCTTACATTTTAATTATAATCCGAGCGGATTTATAAAACTGGCCTTGTGCATCTTGTGTTCAACGCCCTCTGCCGAGTATTCGCCAGTGATACCGCTCGCTTTGTCGGGATCCAGTTCGAGTACTCTCTGCATGTCGGCCTGGGCTCCTGTCATGTCGCCCTTGTCGTATCTCACCGCTCCGCGCTCACGGAAAGCCTCTGTGCAGAATGGATTGAGTTCCGTCACCTTATTATATATGTCTATTGCGGCGTCGTGACGGCCTGCAGCAGCCTCGGCTCTTGCTTTAAGCATCAGGGCGTCTTCATTTTCACCGTATGTCCCGATGAGCTTGTCGGCATCTTTTCCGGCTCCGTCTGTATCGCCCATTTTGAGGAGCAACTGTCCACGGAGCAGGTAGGCGGCACCGAAGTCGGCGTCTAATGCGATGGCGCGACTGACTGTTGCCACCGCTCCTACCGGATTGCCGAGCCCGGCGTATGCACGGGCATACAGATAATTGCCGCGCGGGCATTCGTTGTCTATTTCAAGAATGCGTGCGCACAGGTCGGCCATTTTGGAGTAGTCTTCCATTAGGTAGGTAATGTCGGCCATTCGGATAAGTATTTCTTTATTGCATGGTTGCGCTTCGTTAAGCACTTCCAGGTGTGCCATGGCTTCGTCGAGCCTGTCTGTGTGTATCAGTGATTGGGCGATATAGTCGTGTGTCTCGAGATCGTCATGTATGGCGAGCGCCTCGTTGTAGCATTTGACGGCATAGTCATGTTGTCCCATTCTGGCGGCTTTCACACCGTCATATTTGAACATGTCAAATCTCTTTGCCTTGTCGGCTTTCTGTTTTTCCTCGGGTGTTTCCTCTTCTCCCCCGAACAATGCCTTGAAAATATTCATCGCTTCAAATTCTTTTTTAGATGCGTATCTTTTTATGATACGATGGTGTCATTATTTTGTTTGATAGATGCAAAAATAGCAAAAAAGCGGAATATATCGTCTGCAGATACCTATAAAATAGGTAATTGCGGCAAATAAAGCGGTTAAAAAATGTCTTTGCAATCAGGTTGCAGTAATTTTTAGATACCTTTGTGACTGGTAAACTAAGCCTCTAAGCGCGTTTGCGGCCGGTAATTATGGCGTGAAACACGGTTTGCAGGGGGATATTATAAGTGAAAAACAGATAGTTTATGGAAAAGAAAACAATAGCGGTATTGGGAATGATGTGTGCCGGTTGCGCAGCCAATGTGGAGCGTAGGCTCGGAGCGATGAATGGCGTTGCCTCCGCCTCGGTAAACCTTCCGGCGCGCACAGTGCTTGTGGAGTATGAGCCGACGGTGGTCTCTCTCGATGATATGAAGGCCGAATTGGGACATATCGGTTATGAGATGGTGATAGAGGAAGACCGTGACGTAGAGGCGATTGAACGCCGTGAGTACGTTATTCTGCGACAGAAGGTGATATGGTCGTGGCTTTTTGCCATTATGACGATGAGTCTGTCGATGGGGTGGATAGATGTAGGCAGCGGGGCAAATGTGCTGCTTATGATTATAGCGGCACTAAATATCGCTTACTGCGGCCGGTCTGTATATGTATCGGCGTGGCGCCAGCTTGTTCATGGAGCGGCCAATATGGACACCCTCGTGGCCATGAGTACCGGCATATCTTTTGTTTTCAGTCTTTTCAATACCTTTTGGGGAGATTCTTTTTGGGGTGCGAGAGGTATTGAGTGGCATACCTATTATGATGCCTCGGTGATGATAATAACCTTTGTGCTTACGGGGAGGATGCTTGAGGAGAAAGCAAAGGGCGGCACGGCAACGGCCATACGGTCACTTATTGGGCTTGCACCGAAGACGGCCCACCTTGTTGACGGTGCGTCTATTACCGACGCGCCTATTTCCGCTTTGCGTCCCGGCGATATTATAGAGGTAAGGGCAGGAGAGAAAATTCCTGTTGACGGAGAGGTTGTTACCGACGATTTAAATGCTTCCCAAGCCGGTATCGGGTCTCGTTCGTGTGATGTTGGAGTGCGGTCGGATATTATCGCCGGTGGTTATCCGGCTGTAAATGCGAAAAATTCCGGTTGTATTACGGCTCTTTCGGCTGACGGCATTCTTTCTTCCGATAACTTGTATCATAATGCTTGCAACGTGTTGATAGACGAGAGCATGATAAGCGGAGAGTCGGTCTCCGTATGCAAGACAGGAGGCGACAAGGTGCTTGCCGGTACGATAGTGAAGAGCGGAATGTTAAGGTTTCGTGCAGAGAAGGTTGGAGCGGATACAGTGCTTGCGAATATAATAAAGATGGTGCGTCAGGCGCAAGGCTCTAAGGCTCCCGTTCAGCGCATAGTGGACAAGATTGCCCTTGTGTTTGTGCCCGTGGTGATGTTTATTGCCTTGGTTACATTTGCCCTTTGGCTCGTGTTTGGCGGTATGTCCGCATTGCCGCAAGCCGTGTTGTCGGCTGTATCGGTACTTGTTATCGCATGTCCTTGTGCCATGGGGCTTGCCACTCCGACGGCCCTTATGGTCGGCATTGGAAAGGCTGCTGAGCGAAACATACTGATAAAAGATGCCACGGCATTGGAAAACCTGCGTTTAGTGGATGTACTTGTGACCGACAAAACGGGTACTGTCACCATACCTTCCACCGATGGTAAAAGCCGGGAAATGCTTAAACCCCATGCACGTGAGGCCGTGGATATGCTTAAAAAGCGAGGAATAGAAATTTACATGATGAGCGGTGACAGTGAGGATGCGGTGAGACGGGTGGCAGATGAAGCCGGAATAACAAACTATCGCAGTCGTGTGATGCCTCAGGATAAGGAAGACCTTGTTAGGAAACTGCAAGCTGAAGGTCGTAAGGTTGCCATGACAGGAGACGGAATAAATGATAGCCAGGCTCTTGCGGCAGCCGATGTGAGCATTGCCATGGGGCAGGGTACTGACGTTGCGATGGACGTTGCCCAGGTGACGCTTATGGGAACAGATCTCAGGCGCATCCCGGAGGCCATAAAACTGTCGGAGCGTACTGTATCCATGATACGCCAGAACCTGTTCTGGGCATTCATATATAACATCGTTTGCATACCACTTGCGGCGGGAGCGTTACGCTGGGTGACCGATTTTCAGATAACTCCTATGTGGGCAAGCGCATTAATGGCTATGAGCAGCATAAGCGTTGTGCTGAACAGCCTGAGGCTTTTAAAGGTAAAAAAGTAAAAGGGTAAAAAGGTAAAAAAGCCGTGCGGCGTGATTTATATTGTGTCAATACTATTGTTGTGCCAATACATGACCATATAAAAACTGACCGCACGGCTTTTTTACCTTTTTACCCTTTTACTTTTTTACCTTTAAAAGTCTTTCTGAAAAAGCGGATCCTCTGGCATTACCATGATAGGCTTCTGCTCGTTCATCTTCAATATGTCTTCGGGGACGTATTTCTTGTCTATCACAAGGCGGAACATGTATTCCCTGAACCAGCGGTCTGACATTATCATGCAGCCGCCTTGACCCCATGTCGCGCCCCAACTGTTTTCCACTTTCCATTTCTTTGCGTTTCCTTTCTCGTCGAGGTCGACGGCCGTAAGCGTCATGGCATGTGTTGAGCCGCTGTCGAACGTGCTGATTCGCTGTGCTTTGTCCATGCCGAATGTCACGCCGAATAGCGAACCGTAGTCGAAGTTTTCCGTATCTCCGTATCCGCGCTGGCGGTCAAGCATCTTTCCTACGTCATACGAGCTGTACATTTTCCGGCCGTCTTTTAGCGAGGCTATAGCCATTTTCTCAATGTCGTCCATCGGCAGGTTGATGTATTTCCAGTTGTGCCCGTCGTATGTGTGTCGGTCATATTCAACTTCGTAAGTCTTGTAGTATGGGCGGCGCGGGTCGTTCATGGCCATGATGAAAGAGCCGTTTATCTGGTTTCCTACCACCTCGCGGTAGAATTCCTGCGGTGTGTATGTTTTCGTTTCGCCCACAGTACGTCCCTTGTCGTTGCGGAAAGCGTATGTAAACTGTGTAGGTGGCTCGCCTATTGTCATTGCGAGCATGTGATAGACCGTTCCGAGCATCTTTGTCTTGGCCGCATTTATATCTGCCTGTTTCTTGCCGTCGGCCGCCATTTGGCGTAGTTGCAGGCCGTATTCGCGCAGTTTGGATGATATCAGTCGGGCCATGCGCGATGTGTTGTCGCTCGAATAAGTCTCTGGCATTACAGATTTGGGCACGAGACCGTATTTGTCAGCAAGATCCGCCACGCCACAGAATGTGCCGCCGTCGTTGATGGGATTTTTGAAGAAAAACTGCACTCGTGTGTCGTCCATCGGTTTTTTGGCCGTGTCTATCACGCCTTGAAGAAATAGGTTCGCTTTTTCCAACTGATCCCAAAAGAACAGGTAGCTGTGCGATAGATCAACCGTAAGTGAATCTGTACGTTTGGCGAAATTGGCTCTTATGACGTTAAATCCGCTGAACATCCAGCAGCGGCCTGAGCTTTGTTGGTCCGTTATCGACTGTTTTTTGGTCTCCACGCTGAAATAAGTGTCAAGCTCTCCGGCATTGACATGGTTTTTAGCCAGGTTATCAATGGCATTTGAGGCTATGGCATTTGCTATCGCCCTGTCTGCCGTTGTCATTTTTTGTGACTTGCGAATATCGCTTATCATCTGTTGCGAGATGCCCCCGTCTCTTGTCTGTGCGATGGTGGACAGAGGAGATAGCACGGTCATGCAAAGCATTGCCGAACCCAAAATCACTGCAGTCTTTTTACTTGTCATTTTGTCGTAATTTTATTGTTTACTTATTTTAAACTGGTTTTCAGTCGTGGTTTTTCTTGTTGATAATCACTTATTGACGATTATTGCCACTTTCATACATTATTATATAATATACAGCCGTATGCCTATTAAATCCATACAAAAATACGAAATACAAATGATAATAGAGTATTTTATCCTTTTTTTCTGTTTTTTTTGTCTTAAATCAATATACAGGAATTATAGTGTTAACTTTTTTGTAGATTCTTTTGGCTATGTTAAATAAATGGAATATCTTTTCCTCAGATAATAACTCAATTATTAATCAAAAAGGAAAAAATTATGAAAAAGTTATTTTTGATGGCAGCATTCGTTGTTGCTTCTGTTGCTGCAAGTGCACAGATTTACGTTGGTGGTTCACTGGGTTTCGAGTCTTCTAAGGAGAATAAAGATGCAGATGCTCTTACATCTTTCTCTATCCTTCCTGAGGTTGGCTACAACCTGAGCGACAATCTTGCTGTTGGTATCCAGCTCGGATATGCTTCACAAGAGCAAGGTGACGAGTATACTGTAAGTGCATTCTCTGTTGCTCCATACGCACGCTATACATTTGCTAAGAGCGGTGCAGCTTCTTTCTTTGTTGACGGTGGTATAATCTTCACCGCTTATGGAAGCGATGCTGAGGGTTCTAACTTCGGGGTAGGTCTCCGTCCCGGCGTGAAGTTTGCCGTATCAGACAAAGTTGACGTAGTTGCTAAGACCGGTTTCCTTGGGTATTCAAAGAATAGTGAAAAATTTAATGATGGCGGTTCTGCTTTTGGTCTCAGCATCGACAATACAGACCTTACACTCGGTATATTGTTCAACTTCTAATTTATAGAACAGAAGTTTAAAACTCTATAAATGATAACGCCCGGACATTTGTCCGGGCGTTTCTTTTTAATATATCCGAAATTTATTTTGTTATTTGCAGCATCTGCAACATATAAACCTTCTTTCTATCGTTTCCCAGTTTACTATCTGCCACATCTTGTCGAGATAGTCGGCGCGTCTGTTCTGGAAATCCAGATAGTAGGCGTGCTCCCATACGTCGAAAGTGAGTAATGGGCGAAGGCCTTGGCGTATAGGATTTCCGGCGTTAGACTCTTGTGTTATCACGAGTTTTTTGGAGTTGTCGGCAGACAGCCATACCCATCCCGACCCGAAAAGGGTGGATCCTTTCTTCACGAACTCTTCCTTAAAGGCTTCGAATGAGCCGAACTGGCAGTCTATCACCTCGGCCAGTTTACCTTTGGGCACATTGTTTTCCCTTGGCGGGCACAACTGGGTAAAATACAGGTTGTGATTGAGTATCTGTCCAGCGTTGTTGAACACGCCGCCGTCGCTCGTCTTTACTATTTCCTCGAGCGTCATGTTCTCATATTTGCTGCCAGGCAGGGCAGCGTTGAGATTGTTTATATATGTTTGCAGATGCTTGCCATGATGAAATCCGATTGTAGCCGAACTGATTACCGGTTCCAGGCTGTCGGTTCCATAGGGTAGTTTGATAAGCTCAAATTTTCCGTTTACTTGTTTTGTTTCCATAATGAATAATGTATTAAGTTAGACAATAAATATCGTTTCCTGAAGTAATCTTTTTCTGCTGCAAAGATAGTGACCGTTACTACGATATTATGCTTATGTGCTGTTAATTAAGGCCAATTTGTTTTTAAATTGTCTTACACTTATGATTTTTTTGCGTTCTTTTTCTAAACGGAGGTTGGATGACTGTAATATGGCGGGTGATAAAAATGTCAAATAGTGCCGATAAATTCTCTTTCTCTCCTCATTAGTGTCCACTAAAAAATCATAAGAGTACTTTGAAATTATTGAAATTCAAT
>ERZ777305.1692-NODE-1692-length-23518-cov-4.169629_pt1 | contig 23518 bp, 20 predicted proteins | sample MGYA00374965_ERZ777305 | MGnify/ENA primary metagenome ERZ777305 (study PRJEB29328, sample SAMD00013331) | mouse gut metagenome | study: EMG produced TPA metagenomics assembly of the Metagenome analysis of fecal microbiota from mouse which was promoted... | reverse complement strand
TATCTTTTTCATCTAATATGAACAGTTTTCCATAAAACTTTTCACACTACCTATTAACATACGAGGTTTCTTCTTTATTTCCTTCTTCATTTCGAAAAAAGGAATCAAATGATTCCAAAATAACGTACGAAGGTTGTAAGTAAAAAACAAAGTGTCATACCAATCACTGTTGGAATTACAATAGATAGTATTACCCACTTCCAACTACCTGTTTCTTTTTTGATTGTAAGACAAGTTGTAGAGCATGGCCAGTGCATCAAGGAAAAAATCATGACACAAACAGCTGTTAACCAAGTCCAACCGTTATCTACAAGTAATGCTTTTAATGCAGACAAGCTCGTATATTCTGTAATTGTCCCCGTTGCCATATATCCCATCATAATCAGTGGGATTACAATTTCGTTTGCAGGAAAACCAAGAATAAAAGCCATTAAAATAACCCCATCTAAACCAAGAGCAGTTGCGAATGGATTTAGAAAATCAGAACACATTTGTAAAATTGAAACTTGTTCTATTTGTATGTTTGCCAAAACCCAAATTAAAATTCCAGCAGGTGCAGCAATAGAGATGGCTCTTCCTAATACATATAAGGTACGGTCAAAAATGGAGCGGATAATTACTTTTCCGATTTGTGGTTTCCGATAAGGTGGCAATTCTAATGTGAAGGAAGAAGGGATTCCCCTTAAAATGGTTTTCGATAACAGCCTAGAAACTAAAAATGTCATACCAATTCCAAGGAAAATAACTAAAGTTAATAATATTACACTGAAGCAAGAAGCTCCGACGCTAGAACTAAATCCAATAAAGAACATTGTTATAATTGTAATTAAAGTTGGAAAACGACCATTACAAGGCACAAAATTATTTGTTAAAATCGCAATAAGACGTTCTCTTGGAGAATCAATAATGCGACATCCTGTTACTCCAGCTGCATTACATCCAAATCCCATAGACATAGTCAGTGCCTGTTTTCCACAAGCTGAACATTTTTTAAAAGCATGATCCATATTAAAAGCAATTCTTGGTAAATAGCCTAAATCTTCTAGTAGTGTAAAAAGGGGAAAGAAAATTGCCATCGGTGGTAACATAACAGCAACCACCCAAGCAAGTACACGATACATCCCCAAAACAAGCATATCGCTTAACCAACCAGGTGCATGAAGAAACTCTAAAAACTGAAATAAGTATTTTTCTAAGCCAAATAAGAAGTCAGATAATAATTCGGATGGATAATTAGCTCCTATAATGGTAATCCAGAATACCACCATTAATAGTAAAACCATGAGTGGAATTCCCACTTTACGACTGGTTATGACCTTATCTATTTTAAGGTCTCGTTCTATATAATTTTCATTTTCATATGTAACCACTTCTTTACAAATGCTTTCTGATTGTTTCATTAGGGTTGAAACAAATGCATCTTTTATATGTTCAGGATGGATACCATTATGGTATAAAAGAGTTCTAGCTTCTTCCATTGGTTCTTGTATTTTCTCTATGCAATCAGTCCCTAATTTTTTTTGAATCGTTTCATTTAAAATCGTATCATTGCCTAGAAGTTGCATCGCAAGCCATCTTGTATTGATATTAAGGTTACATTCTACTAATGCATGTTCCATGATAGAAATTGCTTCTTCTACAAATGGTTCATATATAGGTTGAAATGGGCTATTTTTTGTTCTTTGATAAATGACATCATCTACATTTTCCATTAATTTATCTAAGCCCTTTTTCTTGCGAGCACTAGTTCCTACAACTGGCACTCCTAGCTTTTGAGACAATTTTTTCAAGTCAATTTTGATCTTTTTCTTTTTTGCCTCATCTAATAAATTGACACACACAACTACTTTATCCGTAATCTCTAGTGTTTGTAATACTAAATTTAGATTTCGTTCTAAACAAACCGCATCACAAACAACAATGACTGCATCATGATGTTCAAAGCAAAGAAAATCACGTGCCACTTCTTCTTCCTGAGAGTGTGCGATTAAAGAATATGTCCCTGGTAAATCATAGATAGTATAATTTGTGTATCTATAATTACAGATACCCGAGGCATTACTTACTGTTTTTCCAGGCCAGTTACCTGTATGTTGATGCATTCCTGTCAATTCATTAAACACAGTACTTTTTCCTACATTTGGATTTCCCGCAAGGGCTAATACTTTTTCCATTTTATTTTGTGGTTTCATTCTTCCACCTTCTTTATTATAATACTCTTAGCATCTTCCTTTCGAATCGCAATAATTGCGCCCCGTATGAGATATGCATTTGGATTTTTGCTTGGACTCATCAGCACGCATGTTACTTTACATCCTGGCGTGAGCCCAATGTCTAAGAATCTCCTTCTGATACTTTCTTCTGTTTCTATCGATTCTACATAACCCGTCTTTCCAATAGTTAAGGTATCTAAAGTCTGATTCATCATATTTCACCTCATCATTTCATAAAATTATCAAGAAGTTTCCATACGCCAACTTCTATAGTACTATATGAAAAAATAGAAAAAGGGGGACAATTATCTGTGGAAAAAAGTCAATTTTATACATTACAGGGATATCGGATAAAAAATAAATTCGAGTTGACAGAGTCTATGGAAGATTATTTGGAAATGATTTATCGAATATCATTAAATACAGAAGAAATTACCATAAAAGAGTTAGCTAGTTGCTTAAATGTGAAACCTTCTTCTGCCAGCAAAATGTGTGTCCGCTTAAAACAAAATGGAATGATTGATTTTGAACGATATCAAAGCATTACTATTACCAAAAAAGGTATTTCAGTTGGTTCCTATCTTTTATGGAGGCACCAGTTATTGGAAACTCTTTTTCGTATAATTAATCAAGAAGAGTTTCATCTAGAGCAAGTGGAAAAGGTGGAACATTTTATAGATATTGTAACTCTTAAAAATATTGAACAGTTTATCCAAAAACAAAAACCACCTTATTAGTGGTTTTTACATCTTATTTACCGGTAGAACCAAACCCTCCTGTGCGAATTCCTCCAGCTTCATCGTCATCTGTAATTAGATATTTTTGGAAAATAACTTGTCCAATCACGTCCCCTTTTTTGACTTCTAAATCATGATCTGAACAGTTAAAATATTGGAAATAGAAATGTCCATCATTTGTTTCATTTCCATAATAGTCAGAATCCACTACTCCAATACTATTAGCCATTACAAACCCTTTTTTGGGTCCAGAGCTACGATTGACAAGCATGAACCATTCATCAGGCTGGCAGTATGCTTTTAATCCTGTTGGAATTAATGTTGGTTTTATACCTGGCTGATACATTGGAATTATGATATCTTCTGCTGCTTCTACATCATACCCAGCGGCATACATCGTACTTCTTTTTGGCATATGGATATCTTTATCTTCAAATCCTTTCACAATTTCAAATCCTCTTGTTTTCATTTTACCTCCTTAAACTGCTACAAGTTCACTTTCATATAAAATAATCTTATTGTTTTTTAGAGATGCTTGTACATCAATTACCCTTTGATTAGAAGAGCCTTTCCATTTGAGTGTTGGGTTGTATAAATCTTGCTCATATCTTCCATCAACAAGCACATCTACATAATTTAATATTTCTTTGTCCATTAAATCTCTATCCATTAAAAAGCCACTCCATATCCATAGTGTTTTATTTGGATATTTTTCTTTGAAGGATTTTGCTAAAGTTGTAGTACCTTCAATATTCATAGGATGCATCGGTTCTCCGCCTAGAATTGATAAGCCTACAATATGATCTAATGCACATAATTCTAATACTTTTTGTATTGTTTCTTCTGTAAATGGTTCTCCACCTTTAAAATCATGAGTTTCTGGATTGAAGCATCCTTTGCAATGGAATGTACATCCTTGCATAAAGATTGAAACTCTTACTCCTGGACCATTGGAAATATCCATTTTGCGTATTTTATGATATCTCATTTTTATGCCTCTTTGTTATCTAAATGAACAACTCTCTCTTTGATTTCTTGTGTTCTTCCTTTATTCCAAAAGTTTGATCCAATATATCCACAGGTACGACGCGCGACATTTAATTTATTGTGATCTCTATTTCCGCAGTTTGGACAATACCATTCTAAATCTTCATCGATTAAAATTTCTCCTGTATATCCACATTCATGACAGTAATCTAGTTTCGTATTTAATTCTGCATACATAATGTTATCATAAATAAATTTTATTACTTCTAAAATAGCATCTAAATTATTGGATAAATTAGGTGTTTCAATATAAGAAATTGCTCCTCCTGGACTGAGTCTTTGGAACTCGCTTTCTAATTTTAATTTCGTAAATGCATCAATTTCTTCAAATACAGGTACATGATAAGAGTTCGTGATGTAATCTCTATCGGTAATTCCTTTGACACGACCAAAACGTTCCCTTAAATTTTTCGCAAACTTATAGGTAGTAGATTCGATTGGTGTTCCATATACACTATAGTCAATATCTTCTGCTTCTTTCCATTCGTTACATTTATCCACCATATGTTGCATTACTTCTAAGCCAAATTTTTTCCCTTCTCCATTATCCGTATGACTATGTCCTGTCATGTATTTCACACATTCATAGAGACCTGCATATCCTAATGAAATAGTAGAATATCCATGATGTAATAGTTCATGTATGCTTTCCCCTTTTTTTAGACGCGCTAATGCGCCGTATTGCCAAAGAATTGGTGCGACATCTGATGTTGCTTTACTCAATCTCTTATGTCTTAATTGAAGTGCTCTATGACATAATTCTAGTCGTTCATCGAAAATTTTCCAGAAATCTTCCATGTCTTTATCTGAAGATAGAGCGACATCTACTAAGTTGATAGTTACAACTCCCTGATTGAATCTTCCATAGTATTTTGGCTTTCCTTCTTCGTCAACATATGGAGTTAAGAATGAACGGCATCCCATACATGGATAACATTGTCCATCTCCATTTTTATCCACTTTTAATTGTTTCATAATTTTTTCAGAAATATAATCTGGTACCATACGTTTTGCAGTGCATTCTGCTGCTAATTTCGTTAAATAATAGTATTTTGAATTTTCATGAATATTATCTTCTTCTAATACATAAAGAAGTTTTGGAAATGCAGGAGTGATATAAACGCCCTGTTCATTTTTCATACCTAAAATCCTTTGTTTTAAAACTTCTTCAATAATCATAGCAAGTTCTTCTTTGTATTCTTCTGTTTCCCCTAAATACAGACAGACACTTAAGAATGGAGATTGTCCATTGGTAGTTGTCATAGAATTAATTTGATATTGGAATGTTTGCACCCCATCTGTAATTTCCTTTTGCAAATCTTCTTTGGCATACTTTTCACAATCTTCTTTTTTGAATTTTCTCTTTTTATATTTTTCTAGATATTTATTATAGCTATCCCTTACAAAAGGTGCTAAATGGGTTAATGTAATTGTACAACCCCCATATTGACTGGAATTGACTGCTGTAATTAATTGTGTTGCGATTGTTACGGCTGTCAAAAATCTATGTGGTCTTTCAATCATAACACCATTGATGTTAGTCCCATTTTGTAACATATCCTCTAAGTTAATTAGATCACAGTTATGTAAAGCATTTTGCGCAAAATAGTCTGCATCATGGAAGTGAATAATTCCATCTTCATGAGCATGTACAATATCTTCTGGAAGTAAAAATCTCTTAGTAATATCAGTACTAGTGATTCCTGCGAGATAATCTCTTTGTGTAGTAACAACTTTGGCATTTTTATTAGAATTTTCTGTATTCCAATATTCACTTTCTCCATCAATTAATTCCTTAATCGCAAGATCTGTCGTATTACTTCTTCTCACAAGTTCTCTCGTATAGCGATAGGTAATATATTTTTTTGCTAATGCATATTTACCAATAGACATTAATTTCATTTCAATAATATCTTGAATATCTTCTACTAAAATTCTTTTTTTGCCTAGTTTTTCAATGTATTTAACAATATTTTTAATTTGAGTACCAGAAGCTTGTTCATCTTCATCCACCTCTTTATTTGCTTTTTCAATTGCAATTTCAATCTTTTCAGGACAATAATCTACCATGTGTCCATCTCTTTTAATTACTTTCATCTCGTACATCTACCTTTCCTACTCTGTTATTACTATAACATATTTTAAAAAAATAATAATGTTGCAATTGCAACATTTTAGAAATTGTGATATTATTTTTAAAAGAGGTGCACTTATGGTCAATTTATTTGATAAGATTAGTGAAAAAAACAAAGAAAAACTGCTACGAATGTTAGAAGCAAATACTTTACTTTTTAAGAAAAATGCAACTATTTTATCTACAATAAAAGGGGAAAATGTAATTGGAATTGTATTAGCTGGATATATTCAAATTGTGCGGAATGATGATAATGGAAATCGTACAATTATCGAGGAATTAGAGGAAAATACAATTTTTGGAACTTTGTTTTCTTCCATTACAGGTGAGGATTGTGAAATGATTTGTAGGGAAGATACAAAATTAATTATAATAGAATATAACCGTATTATCATAGGTGTACAAAGTAATTACACTTTTTATACACAATTTATTCAAAATTTGCTACAAATATTGTCAGATAAGATTAATGAAAGAAATGACCGAATTAAAATTTTGACCAAAAAGACAATTCGAAATAAATTGTTAGAATATTTTAAAATAGTTTCAAAACGAAACGGATCTAAAAATATTTATCTTCCATTTACTTTTACAGAGTTTGCTGATTATTTGGCAGTTGACAGGTGTGCGATGTCTAGAGAATTAAAAAATTTAAAAGATGAAGGATTTATTGAGATTAAATCAAAAAAAATTACTCTGTTATATTAGAATAATTTTGGTTTCACCAATTACTAAATGAGAAGAATCAAAAAATTAACTGAAGAAAAAAAGATTAAAAAAATGGTAGAACATTTACCATTTATAAGCGTCATTAGAAATAATAGTTTCATAATATTTTAGTTTCATCATTTTTCCTTCTATGACTTGAAAATAGGGACTAGTCTTAAAAACACCGAATCAACTTGATTACGGTGTATCACTAGAGAATAGAGATGACGCCTAACATGCAAATATCGTGTATATCTCTTTTTTATTGTATGAGATTTCTCTCATCTATATACAGAGTAGCAATTTATTCTGAAGTTGTCAAACGACTTTTTCAAGTTCTATTCGCTCAAAGCAAATTGTCCTATTTCTTCTAGAGTACCATCTAAGATAGAATATAAATATGTAGTTACTTTCTTCTCAGTAATGGATTCTATATAAGATTGGTAACCCCGTAATTGTTTTTGGTATGCTTCATCTGTAATTTGTTTCAATTTATAGTCGACAATTTTAATTTCATCTTCGTATTCAATCATCAAATCAATAATACCATGCAGTTGTTCTTTACCGATTTCTTCATAAAACTCATATTCCTTATAAATATGAACAATATCATCTGAAAAAATAGGGTTTGATAGAAAATCTTTTATTTTTCTTTGGAAAAAAGGTGAAATACCATCATAACTTGGTTTTTCAAAATCCAAACATTCTAAAATACGGTGTATAGTATGTCCTAATTCCATATTTTTATACTGTTGGTAATCAATTGGCTTTTGTAGTTTTTTAGAAAATGTCTTTTCTGTTACTACTTCTGATGAAACTTCAACATTATTTACGACTAATGTATCTTCTTGTTCTATCACATAGTGGTGTAATTCTTTATTTCTCTTATAGTCTTGTGTTAGCGCATTTTCTAAGTCTACTGTTTCTATATAATCTTCTAAATTTCCATAAATAGATTTTATCATATCATAAAAAGAACGAAAATGAAGGGCTTGATATGATTTGATATGATTACATATTGGAATTTCTTCTTCTACATTTGGCATTACCATAATGATCTTTTCTCTACTTCTCGTAAGGGCAACATAAAATAATCTTATTTTTTCCGCAATTTCTTGTTTTTGGTATACATACCTTAACAAATCTTTACGAATCGTATTTTGAATTCCATTCTCGGCAGTCGGAATAACAAACCCAACAGATACGTCATAAGTCATACGTTCTTTTACATCTGCTTTGTTGAATTTGGCGTATAATCCCGTGTAATAACAAATGGGATATTCCAAACCTTTTGACTTATGAATTGTCATGATATTGACACTATTTTCCGTTTCTAAATTTTTATGAAAACGAATTTCATAGTTTTTATCGGAAATTTCTTTTAAATACTCCATCATCTCATAACAATCATATCCCATTTTCGATAAATTTTCTGCCAATTTCATCAGATATTCCATCTTTATCATACGATCTTCTACTTTTCCAACTTTAATGAATGCTTGGTAAAAATCAAATTCTTCAATAATCGCTTGTATCAAGAGTTCATTGTTTAGACTATTTTTTTTATCCAATAGATTTTGGATATGTGTATACAATCTCGTTTCTTCATAGGTATCACTTTGTAAACAATGAAAAATCTGTTCATCCGTTTCTTCTAACAAATAACTTCGCATGATGCTTGTAAAGGCATATTTCCATTCTGTATCAAATTGATGGGTTTCCATTTTTTGCATACATTTTAAAATATGATAAACAAGTTTTAGCTCTGTACCTGATGTAATGGTCTCATCTTTATGAATTGCAACTGGGATATTTTTATATTCAAATATTTGTTTGTATAAATCAAATTGACTAGAACGGTCCATTAAAATAGCAAAATCTTGATACTGCACATTTCTTAATTTTTTGGTATCAGGATCCATGATTTGAAAATGATTTTTTATTTTTTCTTGAATGTCGTTTGCGACTAAAAAGGCTTCCATTTCTTCTTTGGTATACTCTTGTTTTTTCTCATAGGTTAAAATTTGCATATGCATGTTTTGATTTGTTTTTTCTTGTTCATATATTTGGTTTCCAAAAACCATTTGGTGTTCTTTCTCATAATCGACGCCACCCGTTTCTTCTTTTAAAAGAAGGTTAAAAATTTGGTTGATATCCTCTAGTGGCTCTTTTCTAGAACGAAAATTTTCTGTCAAATCAATTTTAAGCCCTTCTTTGGAAGAACGATAACGGTCATATTTTCCTTTAAATAGGGCAGGATTGGCATTGCGAAAACGATAAATGGATTGTTTCATATCTCCTACCATATAGACGTTATGATTTTGGATAAGAGCAATGAACATTTCTTGTAAGTCACTGGTATCTTGATATTCATCTAGTAAAATCTCATGAAATGTTTGTTTTAATTCTTCTTGAATCATTGTATTTTCTTTGACAATACGAATTGCAAATGCAGCAATATCATGGAATTCAAAAGCATTGTTTTGTTGTTTCCATGTAATTAATTTGTTTTCTAATAAAGTTAGAATACGAATCAGTATTTCAATATCCCTCTTTGTGTTTTCGATATCTTCTAACATTTCTGCTTCTGTTTCCCATCTTGTCAAGCGTTTGATTTCTTTGATTGTAGAGGCCAGTGATTCTTTTGCTTGTTTTAAATCCTCATGATTGGCAGGAACTCTTGGCAATGTAAATTCTATATTTTCTCTTACTGCATCATATGTCTTACTGTTACAAAGTGGTTCTAACAAAGGAAATAACGCTTGATAATAAGCTGCATCCATATTTTCTATTACTTCTACTTTCGCCGATAATTCTTCTAGTTGATTTTGAATGATTTCCATATAGGATTCCAATTCGCTTTGATAATGTGTTACTTGCATTTCTCTTTCGATATAATGATTTAAGTAATCTAATTTATCATATTTTAAATCTAGTTTACGATGTATATTTAAAATATCACTTTTGATTTCAGTATCATCTTTTGTACAAAAACGCATAATCAGATTTTCAAAATCAGAATCTTTTTGTTCATAAAGTTGTTCAAAAATTTCATCCAACATTTTTTCTTTTTGTAATTCTACCATACTTTCATCTGCAACCATAATATCTTTGGGTATATCTAATAGATAGTGGTATTTTTTTACAATAGAAAGTGCAAAACTATCAAATGTGGTAATATAAGTCGCATCAATTTGTTCGGATGCTTCTATTAAATTTTCTTCTTGTAATTTTTTGCGAATTCGTTCTTTCATCTCGCTTGCGGCTGCTTTGGTGAAGGTTAAAATGAGAAGTTTCTGGATTGGGATTCCATCTTTTATTTTCCGAAGCACACGCTCGGTTAGAACAGCTGTTTTCCCAGATCCTGCTCCAGCACTTACCAAAATGGGCATTCCTTCTTTATGAATGGCTTCTAATTGTTCTTTGGTCCACTTGGTCATACAGCATCCTCCTCTAAAAATTCTAATTTTTTATATTCTTTTAAATATTCAATATCTTTTGTGGTTTGAAAACATAAATCATGGTAAGTACAAAATTCACAGCCAACCAATTTGGCTCCAATTTGTTTGGGATTGATTTTAAAATCTGCTTCCTCTATTTTATGAGCTGACTCTTCTATTTTGTTTTCTACTAAGGCAGAAAGTTTGTCCATTTTCAGTTCACTCATCACTTTAGTATATGCGTAAAATCCTTTACTGCTCACTTTCATACCTTTGATGATACGGCTATCTAAATATGTTTCATCTAATTTTTCTACCACTGAAGGGTCATCGCTGCTGTACCCTTCTAAACGCATGGCATCTTTTTTCATTTCTAAATAGTCATCATTTTCGTCATTGTTCATTTCGTTTTGAATCATTTTTTGTAAGTAAAAACCAACTACTTTTACATTTTTCCAATCTGGCTTATTCTTTAGCAAGTATAAATAAATCGGTAATTGCATTCCTATCCCATAGATACTTTGATTGAGGTTTGTTTCTAGTGTCCCTGTTTTATAATCAATAATAGCTGCGTATATTGTACCATCTTCTTCTTTGTATTTGATTTTATCGACAATTCCCATAAAGGTTATCTTTAAGTTACCAGATATACTTTTGAAAATTTTTTGTTCATATTCTTCTTGTTGTAATTTTGTATACTGGTTTTGTTCTTGAATGGTAGCAATAACAAACTTTAGTTCTTGTTTTAGTTTATTTAAGAAAAATGCTTCTTTTGCTGTATATGTCTTTTCTTTATGGTATTGTTCCCATTCTGTTTCAAAGTCAAAGGTATCATTGAAGGCGATAGAAAGGAAATAATGAAATAAATTTCCAATTTGAATGGCAAATGTTTCTACGTAAGGATCTAATTTTAGGATATTGTTGATATAATAACGAAATCCACAACGGTTATAACGGTCTAAACTGGTATATGATAGGGTGAGTTTCCCATTTAGGTATTCTTTTAATGTTTGTTTGGCAATGGGTTTGTATTGATTGTCATAAGCGTCATATGGAATTTCAGGATAATGTGCATACAGCAAATCTAAGTTTTCATCTTTTTCGTTATATTGTTTATACTGATCTAAAAATTGCGCCAGTTTCATTTTGTTCCATACATCAGAATCGTGGTAAGAAATAGGTGCAACGGCATTTTCGACTTTTAAGTGTGTTAATAAAGAGGAAGGATAATAGGTTCCAAATGATGTTTTCTTTTTATAGGTCAAAATGGCATTTGGAATGGCATTGATTTTCCTAACTAAAATTTCTTTTTCTAATTTATTTTTATCTTCTGTGTTATCCAAATTCAAATCGTTACAGATTTCATCATTTAGATAATCTTCATCTTTTTTAATTGTTGGAATATGTTCTTGATTCATACCTAGAATATAGATAAATTCATTTTCATGAAACTCTGTTGTTTTTAAATCTTTGATGGCAACCACATGACGTCGTTTGGGTATGGAAAGTATGGTTTGCTTGCATGCTTCTTTGATACATAACTTCCATAATTCATCTTTTGGTACCATAATATAATCATTATAAATTTGTAGTAATTGCGTATAGATTTGTTGTTCTTCTTCCTTATATAAAGTATTTCCCACCTGTTCTAATGCATATTCGGCATCTTCCTCTAGGCTTTTCAACCATTTTTGGACAATTGGATTCCCATAGAGTATATGGGTACTTTTCTCTTCTAATGGTATTTGATACATGTGAAAAATCCGGTGAAGTGACACTCTATATTCTTCGGATACATTGGCAAGATAGATTTGGTCAATCGCTATTCCTTTTTTGAGTTTAGATGCAATATCGGATGCGATAAAAGCAATTTCTTCATCCATTGTTTCAAATGCATATAAAGGGTGCGTGTAGATAATTTCACTATCTTCTTTGATTACAATTGTAGTTTCTGGCTCTAATTGTTTTAATAAGTTTTTTTGTTCTTTGGTTAATACATATCCTTCTATTTGAATTTGCTTTCCTTTTAGATATGCTAGGAAAGAACTATTATCTACAAGTAAATGATTTTCTTCTAAATATTGTTTGATTGTCAGAAGTTTTTTTACATTTTCATATTTACTTTCTTTGATACCTGTCATATATGGAATATTCTTTAAATAGATACTGGCAAGGGCATAGGAAAGGTGTAAATCTTTCATCAAATAGTAAATTGCTTCTTTTTTTGGTTGAATGGTTAAATTTTGAATCAATTCTTCTAATGTCATATATTTTATGGATGCTAATTTTTTCTTTGTAGCACAATCTAACAAAATCCTTTTTTTCTTTTGATTTGGAACAACCATTATTATATTTGTTTCTATTTTACGCATACTAACCACCTTATATTTATTATAGCATGTATTTTAATGATTTTTGATTGTGAATTGTTTAGAAAATATTGGCAAAAGAAAAAATCGTATGTTACGATTCTATCGTTAATTTTTTCATAATCGATTTTACCTTATCTTCATCAATTTCTTCTTTTTGAATTTCCATTCCGTCATATTGTCCATAAACATATACATTCGCAATGTTCCAAATACTATCTGTTAGAAAAATTGGATTATCCATTAATTCGCTTAAAATATCTCTTTTACTATAATTTTCATATAAATCAATATGGTCTAGTACATATGCATCTGAAATCCCTTTTTCCGATAATGTTTTACAACTACTATAATCCGATACCGCAATTTCTATTAATAAATCCACTGCATTGGCATAGTCATTTTTCACTAAATTGCGAAGAAAGCCAGCTACACTAATCATAATTGCATCTTTGAAATCAATTTCAAGATTCATTTCTTGATGTTTGGTTTGATTTTGAATATTTTTAAGAATATGTTGTAGTGTAATTTTGATATCATAGGTATCTAAATCTTGCCTATGTATTGGAAAGTGTTCTTCCAACCATTCATTTTCGGCCACATCTAACGATTTTACAATATTCACTTTTCCAAGTCCATTCATGTTATGAAATTGATAGCATGATTCTATTAACTTTACCAAAAAAGTTGGTTTGGCACTTATTTCAGCTAACAACTCATCTGCATCTTCAATATCTGAAAGTTGTCCAAAAAAATCAATTTCTTCATCACTTGTGATACATTCCTTCTGTTTGTATGAACCTATTTTATAAGCATCTAAATACATGACATATATTAAATACTTTCGGAATAAAGCTATATATTTATTAGATACATATTCAAGGTTATATAGTAGCATTGCAAACTTATAAGCACTTTTAGATAAAGTTAAGCCTTGATTCAAATAACTTTCCATATACTTACTTAATAAATTACGCATTTGTTTATTATAATTTTTCATTCATATCCCCCTAATAGAAACAGTTAATTTTTTTGCAAAAAGATAGTTCTTATTGCATCGACAGAAATTGTCTATTATTCTAACATAAATTTCAAAAAAATAATAGCTTTTTAGTTGATTTTAATGCATTCGTTAATTTAAATTTAAAAAAATTGCATTTCTGCAATTATTATGTATATCTGTTAAATCTTTCTTTTAGGTTGTTTACCATCAAGTTCATTTATGCGAATATTTTTATAGTCAATTCGCATACTTTCATCCATTGGTGAACCATACCGATTGCCATTTGGAACAATAAGATTATTAGAAAAATTAATAGTAGCATTACTTCTAAATGCTGTATAACTATGTTCAATTCCCTCATAACCTCTATAAAACATATCATAAAAAGCTTGTCTTGCACGGGCATATTTAGTTGCATATTGAGAATTCCCTGATAAATAATATTTATATGATCCCAATCCATAAACTTCAAATTGGTTTGGAGCAATAAATTGAAGATATGGATTTGCCCCATATTTTGTTACGAAACTAGATTTTGTAGTTCGGTTGAAAATGGTATTGGCAACACCATATAAATCATCATATGCATTCGCACCCTCTGCAGCACAACCTGCAACTACAATATCAAGTTGTTCTTGAGACGCAAAGTCATAATGTGTTAGAATATACTGTTCTTTTTCTTTGTTCACATTTTCAAATAAATCAAAAATAATATGTTGATTTTTACTAAATTCTTCTTTATTTACACTATATAAGTTGAGATAATCCTCATATGTAATTTGATAAAAATCTAATATAAACTGAATCTTATCATTTAATGAATACTTATCTAAGAGATGCCATATACAATTCAATTTCTCTTCATATGTAAAAATTTCAAGTCCCAATACATAATTGACAGTATCTGTTAAAGTCATGGCATTGTAATCTGCATGATAAAACGATAAGTAATTCATTAATTGCTCTTTGGTAAGTCCATCTAATTGCAAAACGACATCAAATAATCGTTCAAAAGATACCATATCACATTTAATGATGTCCATAACAATTTGATCTTGTGTTACACCCTCGATTGATAATAAAGATTGGAATACATCTGGAAATGGAACATCAGATAGTAACATTGCATACCACACTTTTTGTTCTAATGTCAGTTTATCTGTTTTTACTATAAATTGTAATATTTCTACCTCGCTAGCACCTGAATTTACTATTGTATCTATTGCAGAATCAAAAGAACTTTGTTCTAATTCTAAAATACGATTCCATTTGTCTTCATTTGTAATCTGAGGGATTAATGTGATTTCTTCCTTACGTTCCATTATAAAAGTTGAATTTTCTTTATGTGCTAACATTTCCTCTTTTATATTGTTAAATAAATCGTCCAAATCCCTTATTATAAATGTATCTAAAGAGGGAGCTATGCTTTTTGTATCTGAAATACCCCAGGTATTAAATGCTACTATAAGAGCAATTGTTCCACAAAATTTCTTAATAAAACTAGCATGCATTGGGCAATTAGATCCCGTTTCGACTGGTCCAAGGTTTATTTCATCTACATTTGAATCAATTATGACGGATCCAACTCCTGCAACGGCTAAAACTGATTCTTCAGAATTCATTAAGCTACTATCTTCTAACCCACCAATTTTTCTTACTAAATATTTCTGTACCTCTTTACTCAACCCTTCACAATCTTTCGTATCCTGTATACTATAAGTTGTAAAGGCCTCGTTCACTAGATCCTCTAAATTTCCTAATTTTGATTTTGCTTCTTCAAATATTTTCGAAGTAGCCATCTTATAATCATTTATTTGTTTTTCTTTCGTCATCTTATTTTCATTTTTTAATTTATTATACTGCTTTGCTAATTTATCTAATAATGGTTTATACGTTTTATTAAGTGCTACTAACGCCAGAAGAACCATATTTACTACTACCACTGCTGTAAAATTATTTTCTTTTTTCATAAAAATTCCCCATCTTTCTTAAAAACACTTTGTCCATTTTATAATAAATATATATTGAAGTCAATGTTTTATGGTTCAAAAGTTATATTTTTGCTATATAAAGTTCTATTTATTCTATTTTAATTTGATTTTTATATCTTTGAATTAATTCTTTGACAAAAATAGATGGGTTCTTTTTCTGTGTCATTAAATAGACCTTATTTTTAGTTCGTGTAATTGCCACATAAAATAATCTTCTTTCTTCTTCAAAGGGAAAATAATCTTTTGTTTGATTGACATAGCGTAATACTGGATCATCTTCTAATTGACTTGGAAATCCCATAGTAGTATCTGTCATATTTAAAACAATTACAACATCACTTTCCAATCCTTTCGATGTATGCACTGTTAAAAAGGTAAGTACCAAATCACTTCTATTTTGATAGGTTATATTTCTACCATCTTCACTTTTAAATACATCATCTTGAAGAATAGGGGCAATGTCTTTTCGGTTTCTCCCTAATAGGAAGATGGATACATTTTGTAAACTGTCCAATATTTGTTTGAGTGCTGGTAGTAAATCTTGATAGTACTTGATAATAACTGGTTTTTCAATATGCTTATGTGAAACCAGATTTTTAGACATTTGTCTTGGATTACGCATGACAAAAGAACCTGCAATATTAATTAATTCCTGACTGTTTCGATAAGTTGTTTGAATTTTGAGTACAATTGCATTTTTAAAATAAGTTTGAAATTTTAAAAAAATATTGAGATTACAACCAGTAAAACGATAAATAGATTGAAAATCATCTCCAACAGCAATTAATTTGGCTCGCGTTTTTTGAATAATTGCTTGAATGAGTTGATACCTTGTTTCTGAAGTATCTTGATATTCATCAATTATAATGTACTCATAATGTAATGTGTTATCGTTTTTAACTAATGTAGTCGCGTACTCAATTAAGTCGTCAAAATCTAGTAAATTACTGTTTTTTAAAGTTTGTGTATACAATATACAAATTCGTTTTATCAATAATAGTAGGTAGGTATCTACAGTTTTCCAAATCCCAAATCGTTTACTCTTATGAATCCAAACATCTATATCTTCTATATGAAATTGATTCGCTTTCATCAAATGAATAAAAGTAGGAATGATTTTGTAATATTGTTTAAATAAAGCTGTGTTTTGCATTTTTTGGTATACCTGTGGAAAACTTTGCATCCTATTGACATTTTCTCTTTTGGATTGTCTTAACCTGTGAAAAAAATGGCGGTAAATCCATTTTTTAGCATCTTTTTCTTCTAAAATTCCATACTTTAAATAGTTTTTCACAACATTCTCAAGAACTTTATCATCTGCAATTTGTAACTCTCCACTGTTTTTGCGAATAATTTGGAGCGCCAATTTGTGAAATGTTAAAACGGGTAAGTCATAATTGTAGTATTTTTTTAAGACATTTTTCAAACTGTTAGTTGCATCATTGGTAAATGAGATACAAAGTATTTGATCAAGTGGAATCTTTTTTCTTTCCACTAAATATCTGATTTTACCAATCATCGTTAATGACTTTCCACTCCCAGCTCCAGCAATCACTAAAGTACTTTGTTCATCTCTTAGTACAACTTCTCTTTGCTCTTGATCCAGTAGATACCCTTTTACATTATCTAACAATTCTTTCGATTCCTGTTCTTCGTTTTGAAGATATCTTTGATTATTTGCTTCTCTCCACTTATCTAAATTCTTATACTGTCCCTTCAAATGTGTATCTTTACAATTTTTGATTTGTTTATAGTGGAGTTCTTTTAACTCCTCTAGTTCTTTTAAACTGATATATTTTCCTTGTAATTCAGTAATTGTCTTTTCAAATGCTTCTATCATACTATATATATACAACAAAAATATCGTATTTCCTTTTTTAAACAAAAATACTATGGGATGCCACAGTATTAATCTTATATTTAGCAGATTTTTATAAAGTATTTTTTCATAAAACTCTCTGGTACTTTTATACACTTTTTCATTTGTCCGCTTATTTTGTTTTTTCACTAATAGTATAATATAAGTTAGGAATATTTAGTTTATTTAGGTACTATTCTCCTTTACTTTTTAAAGTGGAAGGAGGTGAAATTATGAGAAAAATAGAGACATTACTTTGTTTTATCATAGTACTTCTTATTACCATGATTCTTGTCATGTTAATAAAAATAGTACCAACTGTTAAAAAGTCGGTACTAGACTAAATTATTTTGGAATAGTACCTAACACGTCATAACTAGGGATTCCTTTTTTATTTTATGCAAGTTTCCTTGACATATTCATAATACCACATTTTAGTATTCTTGTCAAAAAATTCTAAACGACTTCCCTATTTTTGAAATAAAGACTTATTCATCTTCATGTAGCCAGTTATCTAATAGTCTCATATTTTTCTTAATCATAATTGCTTCTACTATATCAATAAGAGAATAAATTATAATTAAAACGCCCATCATTCTTGTAATTGCAGTCATACTAGATAGTGGATTAAATATTAGGATAATTCCACATACCATCATAAGCAATGCCATTACAAATAACAAAAACCATACAGATTCTTTTATAGAGCGAAGTGCAATGGCAATTCTTAGTTTATAAGAGCTACTGATAATAAACCATAAACCAATTGCGATTGGAATGATAATGGATAATGTATTGGGTTTGATTAATATGAGTATGCCTAAGATAATGGATAAGATACCACCACTAAATCCATCAAAAAGGGAAAATGTTGTATTGGTATATCCCATAATCAATTGATATACACCATTTGCACCTAATAAAATACATACAGTATAAGACATAATAACAAGGGATGTTTCCGGATGTGATATTAGAATAACTCCTGATAAAATAAAAATTACAGATGAAATAATAGATATCCATAAGGTCCGATTCATGCTCTTTTTCATAACTTCCTCTTTTCTGGTTCTATTGTATCACAAACAATTTCACATCGCAATTTTAATACACAGAAAAAATAGCTTTTTTGCTATTTTGACATTGCACTATTGATTAAAATAGTAAGCAAATCTGTATAGGAAATTTCTTCATGTTCCATCAATTTCGGATACATACTAATGGAAGTAAATCCTGGTATAGTATTAATTTCATTGATATATATTTGATTGCTTTCTTCTTCGTAAAAGAAGTCTATTCTTGCATATCCATTACAATGAAATCTTGTAAATATTTGTTTCGCATATTCTTTGATTTGTTTTATAATTTTATCTGGCAAATCATTTGGAATCGTTGTATAAGACTTCTCATTAACATATTTGGCATTGTAGTCATATATTTCATTTGCAGATTTTATTTCTCCTAAACAAGAACAGATAATACGATTATTTTTTTCTAGCACTGCACATTCTAATTCTCTTGCCTTTACAAATTTTTCAACAATGATTTTGGAATCATATTGTTTGACTTCTTTGATGGCTTTTTTTAACTGCTTTTTATTGTCTGCTTTTACAATTCCAATGGATGAACCTCCATTCGCAGGTTTCACAATGACTGGAAAACCAATTCGTGTTTCTATTTCTTTTTGTTTTTCTTCTTCTAATATCAAATATGGTACTTGTGGAACTCCTAGATGCTCAAATAGAATTTTGGACATTTCTTTATCCATACCTAAAGCGCTTGCAAGGGTATGACATCCGACAAAGGGAATATCAAATAATTCAAGCATTCCTTGTAGTTTTCCATCTTCTCCAGAATATCCATGAATCATAGGAAAAACAACATCAAATTTTTGAATAAATTCTATAATATTATCAATTGGTACAACATGTGTATCTTTCCATTTTCCATTCTCTAAATATGATAAGTCATCATCAAATCGATACCATTTGTTGTCAAAATCAATTCCAACAAGTTCATAACAAAATAACTTTTTATCCATATTTTCTACAATACTTTTTGCTGATTTACAGGAAACATAATGTTCATATGAATTTCCACCAAATAACACTAAAACCTTTTTCAAAAGCAACACCTCATTAAAGTATAGTTTATTTTTAGGAAAATATGCATCAAAATGAAGCAATTTTTTCTAATATAATCCATGCAAAGTCTATTAAAACAGGAAACAACAAAATTATATAAAAGGTTAGTAATACATACTTTATAAATCCACTTGTTTTATAAATATAAGATAGTAAGTAATTCTTTTCTCTGTGCTTTTTTACATAATTTACATTAATTACAAATAGAAGAATTATAAGCACCAAAATGCTCACACCAAACGAAGAGTCATGATCTTGGTATTTTTCTACACTTTCTTGTGTTATTTTATTATTAATGTTTTTTTGAATAATACGATTACTTGGTTGTTCTATAATCTCTTCTTCTTGTACTGTTCTTGATAATACCTCACCGTTCTCATTTGTAATGACTTTAGTAACTATCTTTTTCGTGCCATTTTTTCCATTTTTAACAATAACTTCGCCATTTCTATCGCTATCTTTTTCCTGATAGATTATTTCGTATGGAATTGATTCAGTTGTTTCTACTGTATTTTCAAATTGGCAACTTCCATCATTGCGTTCTGCTAAAGAATCATAATTAATTGCGTCTTTATTATTACAACCATATCGATAGTAAATGCAACTTCCATTATCCTTATTTGCATTTGCATTATAATTTTTAGCTTTAGAATCAGTGCATCCATATATGTATGAAGGAGTACAAGTACAACTTGGACTTACTTGACCATCATTACATATAATTCTACCACTAGAAGTACAAGAACCTGAAACACCTCCATGATGTGAGCAACATCCACGTCTTCCCTGGATTGAAATGGGAAATAACATCAGTAAAAACATAAAAATATAAAATAGCTTTTTCATACAGTCACCTACAAAAAAGCAGTATTGTTCAAAGACGAATACTGCTTGTCTACATATAGAGTATCATAAATTGACAAAAATGTTAATTTTTATTTAAATAATTGCATGATTAATTCAGCAATTGGAGCTGCAATAATATTTCCAGTTATCCCAGTAGCTAATTCTTTGAGGACAAGCAATGTCTTCTTTATTTTTGACGGTTCCTCTTCGTTCTCAATCATTTGAATACTTTCTAATACGGCTTTTCTAATTTCTTCAGAATTATCATTGCATTTTTCCTTAAGCTCATTTTTTTCTAGCGTTTCAACAATTTTATAAAGAATATCTAGCATTTGGTCATAATTAAAATTATTTTCATTAGATGATGTCATTGAATTAATCATACCTTGTTGAAGTTGTATTCCTGTTGCATTGCCACTAATATTTACTACATTATTTATTATTTTTTCTTCCACATATTGTTCCAATCTTTCTGCAGCATTTCTTGCATCTATCAATGTTATAAAATAATCTCTGCCATTATTATATACTTCCTCTGCTAAACTAAAATCCGGATTACTATAATCACTCCATGTATGCAAATCTTCCTTATATATTTTTCCATATTCAATATCCATTTTTCCTGCTTTACGGCCAATTGTTCTTAATAATTTAACCTCTTTTTCTGTTATATAATTCTTTTTAATTGACTCTTGAATTAGTGTTAAATCATACTTTATTGTACCAAAATAACGCATTGTACATTCAATAGTACATTGAAAATTATACGGAATTTTATTCCAAAATCCACAATTTTGTAATTGCCCATGCCGTTCTTTAATCAATTCTTCAGTTTCATTCGTAAATTTTATCCATTTTTCTATATCTTCCAATATATCTTGTAATGATTGCGTTTCATATGATGTTAGTCCTCCAAATAATCCTTGTGCCATAATATTCCTCCTTTATAATGAACCACCTCGCTGCAGAGCAGTCGGGGTATCACAAGGTATGTTATCTATAATTCGCTGCAAGCAGACGGAGAATTAGACCCCTAACAATAACAGTTCACTGAATTGTTATTGTTTCGATTAAAAAAAGTTGGGTATACGACCACAACTTCTTCGCAAATGAATTATAACACAAATCTACATTTTTTGCTATATGATTCGAGGAATTCCTGTAATTTTTTATAAATTAATTTTCACATTTTTATATATTACGACATCATTGATATCAACGATATCACCATCTACATCACATGTTTTAACATTTGCGCTATTTCTATGGCAAAAATCAAAACAATCTTTTGCATCTCTAATTTCTAACTTATTTAAAGTTACATATCCACGAAATGTTCCATCACTTGGCAAATCTACTAGCAATGCGTAGTCATCAATTCCAATCCAATCATTTTTAATCACATCTAATAATTTTGATTTTTGTAATTTTAAAACTAGCTGGGCTAGTTAATATTTATATTTCAATCGTCTCTTCTATTTCTAATACTTGGTAATGAATATTAAATTTATCAAAATTTTCTTTCATATATTCCATATTCGTTGGATACATCTCATTATCCATATGGGTTGGTAATACCAATTTTGCACCTATTTTTTTAGAATATAATGACGCTTCATAGGATGACATAGTAAGTCCATGCGCAGTTATAGGAAGTGCTACTACATCTGCTTTGTAATCATTATTAAAACAAATGGTATCACTTGTGATATACAATCTACATTTATGATCATCAATAATATAACCTACATTTTCAAATACTTCATTTTCATCAGGTAAATTGGGATTATATCCATGTATTGCTTTTACAACTTCTATTTTGATATCTCCAAATGTAATAACATCATTTTCTTTTATTACATGGAATTTGATATTTGGATACTTCTCCTGTACTTCTTTTGTAGAATAAATTGAAATTTCTAGATTTTTTAATATATCTGCATAAATATGATCTCCATGTTTATGTGTAATTAAAATAATATCTGCTTGTTTCCATTCTTCTAGATATTTATCTTTGTATTTTAAAGTTCCTGCATCTACTAATATTTTTTGATTATTTGTCTCTATCATCAAACAAGATTGTGGGTATTTTGTTATTTTCATTTTGTAGTTCCTTTCTATTTTTTAAAATTTGTAGTTTTCAAGAACCTGCCCATCCGAATCAGAAATAGTTGCAGTTGCGTTTGCTAAATAAAGAACTTGAAAATCTAGATTTTCCAATGTATACCCTGCTTCCTCTGCCCAATCAAATTCTTTGATAACTGCTTTTTTTGCTTCCATATTATTACTATCATCAATTAAATCACAATGAATTCTAATCCAAGATTCACCATCATAAGCAACAATACAAACATGATTATTATTTTCAATCTGTTTTGACACGTTTTTTTGTTTATTTGTTAATAAATAGATTTTTAATATTTTTTTCAAATTGTTGTTTAATGTAATTGCGATAAATCTCATAATTATATTCATTTGCATAGTTGAAATCAATTTATCATGTTTTAAAACCATAATATGACCAGTTATTTGTATTCATTCTCCCTCTTTCATCTGGATTTTTATTATGTATTTTCAGATTCATTTCTTAATCATAGTTTACAAATGATTATACCCATGGATCGTAAATTTAAAAATATTGAATATCTTTACTTCTATATTTTCTATATTAACACCACCATCTGCCAATCTAACATGTGTTTGAATAGAATATGCAATCCCATTATATTGTGCAGATCCACCATCCTTCAGTATCGTATCATTATCTATAGTAGTGAAAACTGGCTTTCTATTAAAATAAATTGGGCATATGATATCTGTGGTCAACATGGAAATCCAAACTATGATTAATAATACAACTATAACTGAAATAACCTTAATAGACTTTTTTGACTTCATTTATAAGCTCCTTTGCATACTATAAATATTGAATTTATTATATCATATAGAGTAATTGAACTCAAACTAACTTTATTTGAGTTTCGGTTTTTTACGGAAATATTATATAAATTTATGGTCAATTTAAAAC
>ERZ777305.1690-NODE-1690-length-23583-cov-5.296030_pt1 | contig 23583 bp, 26 predicted proteins | sample MGYA00374965_ERZ777305 | MGnify/ENA primary metagenome ERZ777305 (study PRJEB29328, sample SAMD00013331) | mouse gut metagenome | study: EMG produced TPA metagenomics assembly of the Metagenome analysis of fecal microbiota from mouse which was promoted... | reverse complement strand
TGATGTTATCCATGCTGATCTCCAAATCCTGTTTTTTCATATCAGGGATAAGTTTCTCGATGATATAGTCAATCCTGAAAAGCTGTGTAAAGATTTTCGGTTCGCTCCAATTGACCGCTGCTACGTCCCTGCTGTCCACATTAAGGAACTGGCTTTTGGGGTATTTGGAGAGATAAAGCATCTGCGTCCTTGTATCTTTGTTTATGGTCTTTTGCAGAAGAAAGCCAGTGCAGATCAGTTCGGCAATATCAAATTCAATATCCTTTTCATTCCTGCCAGAAAGCAGGCGGAAAAGTTTCCGCACTTGCTGACGGAGCATGTAGCCGTTGCAGCAGAATATCATATAGATCAGGTCTTTGTGCTGATGGAACAGGCTTTCTTTCTGTTCGGGTGTTAATTTATGGGTAGTGTGTCTCATATAAAAATCTCCTTCTGGCATATACGCCGATGAAATATGATGGATAATGCTGTATTATCCTTTATGTATGTACGAATGTGACCTCGATCGATAGCAGTTCGCAGGTCATTGTTTTGGAATCAATTTCTGCATTGCCATAGTTGTCTGTTGTGATTTCTATTGCTTCAAAAGTTCCTTGTTCTGTCTTGTAGATGATGTCAGGCATACTCAACTGGTTATTTTGTAGGGCATCTATAAGTTCCTCATAGTGATCATGTTCCTGCTTATCCAGATATTCCTGTAATCGGGATTCTATAAAGGGCTGCATTTCCCTTTCGCTTATGACAGAATCCAGTTCTTTCTTTGAGAGATGGTCGATAAGATATTCAGACACTCTGGCATTATGTACAGAAGCATTTCCATTTGATATAAATTGTTTGATGCCACATTCCTGTCGGCAGAAGTCCTTGCCCTTTTTGTCTGTCAGCTCATAGAAAGTCTTGATTTCATTTCCATGTCTGTTGGGAACACTAACCTCTTTGATAAGCCCCGCCTGCTTATAGGATTTGATTCTGTTGTCGGTAATCTCCAGCTTGCGGAGAGTATCCCTGTTCATCGCACCTGATTTCGCAAGCAGGGAGAAACAACGTTTGTCTTTTGGATAGATGTGTGACAGTCCACCTTTTTTCTTTGCCATGTATTTTCACCTCCTTAATAAAAATCTATATAAACACTGCTTTTAGGGGGCAGTGGATGCCCCGCTGTCCGAAGGACAGCACATATAAAATAGGATTGTACAGAACACCTGTTAAATTGCCTGCTGGGGGCGAGCAAACCAAGCTCCATAGGGAGGTTGCCGACAGGCAAATGCGAAGCATTTCCTCCCTGTCCATGGAGTGAAGGCGGAGCTTTGTGGTACGAAGTGCCACATTGCGGAGGCGAGCCCCCAGCTCTTGCCCGTCGTTGGTTGTCATGTTATGGGGTAAGAGTAAACACGTTTTATAGGTAGGCAGTAACATTCTCTGTACTTTATTGTAGATTGTGGATGTATCTGCTATTACGAAAACATGCACTATCTCTGAAATGGATAGTAATATCAGAGCAGAAGAAAAGAATGCCTCTTAAAAAAGAAAAAGTGGATATTGGGGATGAAGTGGATGTAATCATCTGTTAAAAAAAGGGATTTGTTTTTAACGGACAGCAGTCAATGCAGAAACTGATATCTGTTATTTTTCTTTTTAAGAAGCGGAGTTTTTTCATACAAGGCACTGGTTTCCCTAAAGATGATAATAGAACCAGAGTATAAAAAATTATGTTTATATATAATGAGGAAAAGGACATTTTTTTGTGAGGCAGAACGCCTGAAATGCTGATATTTGCTGGCCTTGCGGCATATCTAGGGCTGGACAAGGGGTGTCCACGAAAATAGGGGCAATAAGGCGGTAAAAAAGATTGAATATTAGCCAAATTGACATAGCAGTTAGGATGTTATTGTTTCTGTGGATAAAATACTTTATAATATATGATAGAGAGCAACAGGTGTAGTATGCCTTGAAATCTGTTAAAACAAGTATCTGCTGATGGAAACTTTTTTATTGTCCTAATCACTTTTTTGTTGCTATAGATTTGTATTGGCATTGCCAGTATAGAACTGTGCAGCAATAAATACATGGAAACATGGAACTATGAAAAGCGAATAAAGGGTTAAAAAATGCAAATTATTATTGCTCGGAACAAAAAGGAAATCCATGCGATAATAGCATCAATGAGAGAGAAATAAGTTTTTAGCAGGGTTTACCTGCCTGTCACTTTCCAGACAGTAGGATTGGGGAGGCTGGTACATAACCAGACAAGGTTCAGAAACCAAAATTTCTGCTGTTACTTTATCAACAGTAGTCGATAGAGGCAGGGCTGTTTATATCAGCTCTGACAAGATGTAGGCGATAGAAGCCTATATTATTATAAGGAAGTAGTGTATTGTCACAGATTAATCAAAAATTTAAGTGTAAGATAAGGAGATTATATGGTGGAAGATAAGAAATTAGAAAATAAATATGCGATGCATTTATCAGGAATATTAAAGGGGGCAGGATTTGAACAGGGTGTGAATTTATTAAGTGCATTGCCGTGTGTCTATTCTGAACCAGAATATTACTTTGAAGCGTTAGATTCGGCATTTGGATATAAATTCCGAAACGAGTGTTACATGTCAATAGATGGTATTGGGGAATGGGATATTGATTTAATCTATTTTAGGCTAGAAATAAATGCCACACATGATGAGATGGTAGATTTATTAGAAGATGGTTATGAATATGATGAAGAATGGGATGAAGATGAATTAACAAGAAATTTCTGGGATGCATTTAATGATATGTGTGAGGAAATGAGATATGACGAATTAATAGAAAAATTTGAAGATAAGAGAATTTGTTGGGATGTAACACTGAACGATGGCCGTTATTATTGTGATGGAGAACTTAAAGAGCATTATTAGAAAAATACTATTGTGGCAGTGAACTGCAACAGCACAAATAGGTTAAATATTTGAAATAGGTAGGGTATTTCTATAGGTGCTTCTATAATACAATAACGACTTTCAGGCATCTTGCCAATAGGGGGAGTATTGGATATAATAGGAGTTACAAGGTCGATTTTCTCCATATCCAGAGGCACACCCGAATATCCTGCGAAGGCAATTTGGGGTAGTCCCAGAAATAGAATAGAGAGATAAATAACGACCTTGTAGAGAGGAAAAATCCTTTCTATGAGGTCGTTTTGTTTTTCAGGATAGGGAGAGAAAAAGCCTTGAAAATAAAGGGAATAAAGGGTTTCAGGAGTGAATACGGATTGTATCCGAGAGGCAGTTATTTCATGATTTTGCTTCCCGATTAAAATTTGGGAAAATTTTGGCGAGGATACACGAAATTGCCTTTTGAGGATAATCGGGTTTGCCCCTGAACAGGATTTGCGGTATTGCGAAGCGGAATCGTGGAAGTAATACGGAAATATTTTAGAGAATAGAGGCTGTCTTGAAATGGAGGATAACATTTCAAGACAGCCTGCCTTTTGTTTGTAACAGTTTGGCATTCCGGTTGAGCTGTTATCTCTTTTTATCTAAGCGTTATTTCAGAAAATCTATGCTTTTCAATCCAAAAACATGTAAAAGCAGGAGATTGACTGATGATTCGGGTTCGAGACAGGAAGTTAGGAAAGCGAAACGGTTCTCCTGCAAGGAAAGGAGAACGAAGAATGATTAGAGGGAAAGAAATGGATGAAATGTTTGGAGAAATGTGTACTGTCAGGGATATCGAGGCACTGCCGGCGGGGAAGAGAGCAGAATTGATTGACGGACAGATGTATATGATGGCCAGCCCGGAGCGTCCGCATCAGCAGATTTTGGGGAGACTGTACAGGATAATTGCCGATTATATTGATGAAAAGGGCGGTGACTGTGAAGTGAACCTGGCGCCGCTTGCTGTGTATATCAATGATGACGAGCATAATTATGTGGAACCGGATATTTTTGTCGTGTGCGATAAAGATAAGCTGGACCGGAAGGGCTGTCACGGAGCGCCGGACTGGGTGATTGAGATTGTTTCGCCGGCAAGTGAGAAGATGGACCGGAGGATTAAATTATTGAAATATCGTACAGCAGGTGTGCGGGAATATTGGATTGTTGATCCGCTTAAAGAGACTGTCACAGTATATGATTTTGAGAAAGGACTGGAAAAGGAGTATGCTTTTCACGAACATATCGTGGTAGGGATTTATGAAGATTTTGCGGTGCATATGGGAGGAAGTGTGTTGTGAAAAAGGCGGCAGAAATCAAAAAGATTATTTGGCCGGTCCTTTTGTGGCTGGTTTTTGAGAGCATAGCGGTTACGCTCTGGCTTACGAAACAGAATCTCTTTTATTTATTCAACTTTACATATATTGGAACTTCTGTAGCCATAGGGATATTTCTGGTGCAGTTTCGTTATCAACACGCCCGCAGGGTGGCGCAGCTTTTGGTGGGAACCTATATGCTGGTCTATCTGGGACTTCTCAGCCATGAAAACATGCAGATGGAAGGATTCTGGTATTACTTGTTTACGGGGGTCTTTGAGGCGGCGACCATTCATTATGCGGTGGCAAAGATATTTGGCCCCTTGGTATTTGGGCGGGGATGGTGCGGGTACGCCTGCTGGACGGCTATGATTCTCGATTTTCTGCCCTATAAGGTGCCGCAGAAGCCCAGAAAGAAGTGGGGAGCCGTCAGATATATCACGTTTGTGTTGTCCTTTGTTTTTGTCAGTGCCTTATTTCTTGCCCAGGTGAACCATATGGAACGGATTATGTTCTGGGCCTTTCTCATCGGAAACGGCCTGTATTATATGGTGGGCATTGCGCTGGCTTTTGTCCTGCAGGATAATCGGGCCTTTTGTAAATACGTCTGCCCGATCACTGTATTTTTAAAGCCCATGTCTTATTTTTCCCTGCTCCGTATCCGCTGTGACGAGAGCAAATGCATCTCCTGCGGCAAGTGCAAACGGGTCTGTCCCATGGATGTTGATATGACGGACAATTCCAGGAAGCGGGAAAACGGGACGGAATGTATCTTGTGTTTTGAATGCGCGAAAGTCTGCCCGAAGGGGGCGTTAAAATAAATGCAAATTTTCTCTTGACAATCAAAAGGAGTCGTTCTATACTAAAACCAACCTAATTGGTAGGTATTAACAAATGCCGCGCTAAGGTTACCAATTTTAGAAGGAAGGGAATTGACTTATGCAGCACTATTTTGAAAAGCTTGTCAGAGAAAACTTTCGATTCGGACGAATGTGGCGATGTATGTGCAGTTCTTACAGTCAGAAACCGTAAATACATCATATAGAATAAAGAGGAGAAAACATTATGTCTGATTATAAATTTGAAACATTACAACTTCATGTGGGGCAGGAGAATCCGGACCCGGCCAGCGATGCCCGCGCAGTACCTATTTATGCAACCACTTCTTATGTGTTCAGGGATTCTGCTCATGCGGCGGCTCGTTTCGGTCTTGCCGATGCCGGTAATATTTACGGCAGGCTGACCAACTCCACCCAGGATGTTCTGGAGAAACGGGTAGCGGCTTTGGAAGGCGGTGTGGCGGCACTGGCGCTTGCCTCCGGCGCTGCGGCAATTACATATACACTGGAAGCGCTGGGACAAAACGGCGGTCATTTCGTGGCACAGAAGACAATTTACGGCGGCAGCTATAATCTGCTGGCGCATACCCTCCCGGCCTTCGGGATTACGGCCAGTTTTGTAAACATACATGATCTGGCAGAGGTGGAGGCGGCCATTCAGGAGAACACCAGAGCCATCTATATAGAAACCCTTGGCAATCCCAACAGTGATATACCGGATATAGACGCTTTGGCTAGTCTGGCACACAAGCACGGGCTGCCCCTGGTGGTAGACAATACTTTTGGGACGCCTTATCTGATTCGGCCCATTGCGCATGGCGCAGATATCGTGGTACATTCGGCCACTAAATTTTTGGGCGGCCATGGCACCACGCTGGGCGGTGTGATTGTTGATGCAGGTAAGTTTGACTGGACTGCATCCGGCAGATATCCGGCAATTGCCGCACCCAATCCAAGCTATCACGGCGTATCTTTTGTGAAAGCGGCAGGCCCGGCAGCTTTTGTGACCTATATCCGCGCTATTCTGCTTCGCGACACAGGGGCCACAATCTCTCCCTTTGCGGCATTTTTGCTGTTACAGGGGATAGAGACATTGTCTTTACGATTAGAGCGGCACGCAGAGAATACAAAGAAGGTGGTGGAATTTTTGGCAGGGTATCCGCAGGTGGAAAAAGTCAACCATCCCTCTTTGCCAGACCATCCAGACCATGCACTGTACCAGAAATATTTCCCCAATGGCGGCGCATCCATTTTTACATTTGAAATCAAAGGCGGCGTGGCGGAAGCGCACAAGTTCATTGACAACCTTAAAATCTTCTCCCTGCTGGCCAATGTTGCCGATGTAAAAAGTCTGGTGATTCATCCGGCCACAACGACCCACAGCCAGCTTACGGAAGAAGAACTGCAAGATCAGGGCATTAAGCCAAATACCATCAGGCTTTCCATAGGCACGGAGCATATTGACGATATCATCGCCGATCTGCAGAATGGTTTTGATGCAGTAAATTCTTAATGTAAGATGGCGTTATCTGGCAGCGCATCTTAAACCGGCAGGTTTGTTCATTTGTGGATTATAAAGTAGAGGCTCTGACATAGAGCAGATTGGAGGCACTATCATGGCAAACATTTATACGTCAGCAGATCAGCTGATTGGCAAAACACCCCTTTTAGAACTGGCTCATATTGAGGAGGCATATCATCTGAAAGCAAAAATCCTTGCGAAACTGGAATATTTTAATCCGGGCGGTTCTGTAAAAGACCGTGTTGCCAAGGCGATGCTCGATGAGGCGGAGAAAACCGGAGAACTGAAGCCCGGCTCTGTTATCATCGAACCGACTTCCGGCAACACCGGAATCGGTCTGGCGGCTGTGGCGGCGGCCAGAGGTTACCGGATTATTATCGTTATGCCCGAGACCATGTCGGTGGAACGCCGTCAGCTTATGAAGGCTTACGGCGCCGAGCTGGTGCTTACCGAGGGCGCGAAAGGCATGAAAGGCGCGATTGCTAAAGCGGATGAACTGGCCAAAGAGATTCCCCACAGTTTTATTCCGGGGCAGTTTGTCAACCCGGCCAATCCGAAGGCCCACAGAGAAAGTACAGGTCCGGAAATTTATGAAGATACGGACGGTAAGGTAGATATCTTTGTGGCAGGTGTGGGTACAGGCGGCACGGTGACGGGCGTCGGCGAATATCTGAAATCCAAGAATCCGGATATCAAGGTGGTTGCAGTGGAGCCTGCATCTTCCGCAGTACTCTCCACCGGTGTGGCGGGTTCGCACGGTATCCAGGGCATCGGGGCCGGTTTCATACCGGAGGTTTTGAACACGGATATTTATGATGAGATCATTCCGGTCTCCAATGAGGATGCATTTGCCATCGGGAGACTGATTGGAAAGAAGGAGGGTGTTCTTGTGGGCATTTCTTCCGGTGCGGCAGCTTTTGCAGCCATAGAGCTTGCCAAACGTCCTGAGAATGCAGGAAAGAATATTGTAGTGCTTCTGCCCGATACGGGGGACAGATATCTGTCCACACCGTTGTTTGGCGAGTAAAGCAGAGTCGTTGGAGGTCAGCGTTGAAAATTTATCTGGATAATGCGGCGACAACCAAAATGAGCAAAACGGCAATAGATGCCATGCTTCCGTATCTGGACACGGTGTATGGGAATCCGTCCAGTCTTCATTCCATTGGACAGGATGCGGCGGAGGCATTATCCCAGGCAAGGCATAAGATTGCAGACTGTATCGGTGCTTCGCCGGAGGAAATCATCTTTACCTCCGGCGGCAGTGAGGCGGATAATCAGGCCCTTATATCGGCAGCGAGGATTGGACATAAACGGGGTCAAAGACACATCGTCTCCACTGCATTTGAGCACCATGCAGTATTGCATACGCTAAGAAAGCTGGAACGAGAAGGCTTTGAGATTACCTTGCTGGATGTTCATGAGAACGGTATGGTTTCGCCAAAGCAGGTGTCGGATGCTATTCGTGAGGATACCTGCCTTGTCAGTGTGATGTATGCCAATAATGAGATTGGAACGATTCAGCCGATTGAAGAGATTGGCCGGATATGCCGCGCAAAGAATGTGCTTTTTCATACGGATGCGGTTCAGGCGGCGGGCCATCTGCCTATCCATGTGAAAGAACAGCATATTGATATGCTTTCACTCTCAGCCCATAAATTCCATGGTCCCAAAGGCATTGGCGTCCTCTACGCCAAGAAGGGAATAAATATTACACCTGTTATTGAGGGCGGTGCACAGGAAAGGGGCAGAAGGGCGGGAACCGAGAATATTCCGGCGATTATGGGAATGGCAGCCGCCCTTGCAGAGGCATGTGCGCACATGGAGAGTCATGCCAGACAGCTGTGTGCACTGCGCCACCGGCTGATTACAGGGCTTTCCCAGATTCCCCATGGAATCTTAAACGGGGATAGCCAAAACCGTCTTCCCGGCAATGTGCATTTTTGCTTTGAGGGGATTGAAGGAGAATCTCTCCTGTTGCTTTTAGATGACAAAGGAATATGCGCCTCGTCCGGTTCCGCCTGCACTTCGGGTTCCCTTGACCCCAGCCATGTGCTGCTGGCCATCGGGAGAGCCCATGAGATTGCCCACGGGTCACTGCGGCTCACCCTTTCAGCGGAAAATACGGAGGAACAGATTTCTTACACGATTGACGCGGTAAAAGAGACCGTGGCCTATCTGCGCAGTATTTCTCCTATTTGGCGCGATCTTGTGGAAGGTAAAAAGGAATTTTTGATTCAATGAGGGGATTAGTATGGCATTATATAGTGAAAAAGTAATGGAGCATTTCCGCAATCCAAGGAATACAGGTGTTATTGAAAACGCTGACGGCGTCGGAGAAGTGGGTAATGCCAAATGCGGCGATATTATGAAAGTCTATCTGAAAATTGAAGACGACATGATTGTAGATGCGAAATTTGAGACTTTCGGGTGCGGTTCTGCGATAGCGTCAAGTTCCATGGCCACAGAGTTGATTAAGGGAAAACCTGTTTCTGAGGCCCTGGCCCTGACGAATCAGGCAGTGGTCGAGGCGTTGGACGGTCTTCCGGCGCATAAGATACATTGTTCCGTGCTTGCAGAGGAAGCCATTAAGAAAGCCCTGCAGGATTATTACGAGAAACAGGATACGACGCACAGTTCTGGGCAATGATTGCTTATCATTCATTCGATTGTATGCAAAGGCAGGGAGCGGTTATGATGATTTCCACAAAGGGAAGATATGCACTCCGGGTTATGATTGATCTGGCGGAAAACTATGGGAAGGGCTATGTCCCCATGAAAGAGGTTGCCGAGAGACAAAATATTTCTCTAAAATATCTGGAACGTATCCTTCCTGTATTAACCAAAAACAATATGATTGAGGGACTTCAGGGAAAAGGCGGCGGTTATCGTCTGACATCCGAGCCGGCCGGATACCGTGTGGGGGATATTTTGCGTCTCACAGAGGGAGATTTGGCACCGGTGGCCTGTCTTAGCTGTGATGCAGACGCCTGTGCGCGGGTGGAAAGCTGTAAGACACTGCCCATGTGGACAGAGTTCTACAGGCTCACCAATGCATATTTTGACGGCATTACCTTGGCAGATCTCATGGAATAGGTGTGGAATCTGCATGAAAAGATCATAGTATAAATTAGAAAAATATCCTTGACAGCATTTATATCAAGTGGTATTCTATAGAAAATTTAACAAGTTAAACCGTTGAAGCGGAGATAACGGTGATGATGCCTTTACAGAGAGCCTGTGTTGCTGAGAGTCAGGTAAGAAACAAGTCATCAAATGGACCGCTGAGGGTGCAGTCAAATGCGCATGACGCAAAGTATTCTGCAACGTGTTGGCATACGTCAGTTGCCGGGGATATGCTGGTATCCTGCTAAGCGCACGGGAAGACCGTGAATCAAGGTGGCACCGCGGATAAAGTCTATTATTCGTCCTTGACAGAAATTCTATTTTCTGTCAGGGGCGTTTTTTTGCGCGCATCAGCAGAGTCAGAAGGCTTTATAAGCAGGCGTCATGCTTGCATGAAAGCCGGCTTATAAAGGCTTATGACGAGCACCGCGAACTCGGAAGACGAAGTCTTACGAGTCTGCTGATGCGGGCGAGCGAGAAAGTTCAGGGTTTGAAAGCAGGCGTCATGTTTGCATGAAATGCTAGAGACATCAGAAAGGAAGGGCACAAATTATGATCAAAGAAGCAATTGTCAAAATCGTCAACAAAGGAGACCTCACCTATGAGGAGGCCTATGCTGTGATGAATGAGATTATGAGCGGGGAAACCTCCTCCACCCAGAACGCGGCATTTCTGGCGGCACTCTCCACGAAAAGCGCCAGAGCGGAGACGACCGATGAGATAGCGGGCTGTGCGGCGGCCATGCGGGACCACGCCACGAAACTGCAGACAGATATGGAACTTTTTGAGATTGTGGGCACAGGCGGGGACAATGCCCATAGCTTCAATATTTCTACTACCTCGGCATTCGTGGCGGCGGCAGGAGGTATGAAGGTGGCCAAACACGGTAATCGCGCGGCCTCTTCCCAGTGCGGAACGGCAGACTGCCTGGAGGCTCTGGGGGTCAATATTGAACAGAGCCCTGCCCGGTGTGAGAAGCTTTTGTGGGAAGTGGGTATGTGCTTCTTTTTCGCACAAAAGTATCATGCCTCTATGAAATATGTGGGGGCTATCCGCAAAGAACTGGGATTTCGCACGGTATTCAATATTTTAGGACCGCTGACGAATCCCGGCAGTCCCAAAAGGCAGCTTCTTGGGGTATACGATGAATATTTGGTGGAACCGCTGGCACAGGTGCTGATCAGTCTGGGCGTGGAGCGGGGCATGGTGGTGTACGGGCAGGATAAGCTGGATGAGATTTCCATGAGTGCACCCACTACGGTCTGCGAATTTAAGGACGGATGGTTTAAATCCTATACCATATGTCCTGAGGAGTTTGGATTCGAGCGTTGTACGAAGGAGGACCTGGCAGGCGGCACACCGGAAGAAAATGCAAATATTACACGTGCTATTTTACAGGGAGAAAAGGGACATAAGCGAAACGCGGTATTGATGAACGCAGGCGCATCCCTTTACATCGGCGGTAAAGCCGAAAGCATAAAGGAAGGTGTGGCGCTGGCGGCGCAGCTGATTGACTCCGGGAAAGCGCTTGCAGTACTTGAGAAGTTTATAGAAGTAAGCAGCCGGCCGGAATAGCGTGCGGATACAAGAAAGGGGAAAACGATGAATATCTTAGAACAATTGGCGGAACATGCAGGATATCGTACCCAACAGGCGAAAAGAAAAGTGCCTTTCGAGAAATTAAAGAAGCAAGCGTTATCTATTTCTAAAGATGGATTTGCCTTTGAAAAGGCCCTCAGAAAGCCAGGAATATCCTTTATCTGTGAGTGTAAGAAGGCGTCCCCCTCCAAAGGGCTGATTGCGCCGGAGTTTCCCTATTTAGAGATTGCAAGGGAATATGAGGAGGCCGGAGCCGACTGCATCTCGGTCCTCACAGAGCCCAAGTGGTTTCTGGGGAGTGACAGGTATCTGCAGGAGATTGCACAGACGGTCACCATCCCTTGTCTGCGAAAAGATTTTACGGTGGATGAGTATATGATTTATGAAGCGAAGGCGCTTGGGGCTTCCGCGGTGCTTTTAATCTGTGCAATCTTAAGTGAGACGCAGCTGAAAGAATATCTGGCGGTCTGTACAGAACTTGGACTTTCTGCTTTGGTGGAGGCCCATGACGAAGCAGAGGTCGAAAAGGCACTGGCGGCCGGGGCGCGTATCATCGGCGTCAACAATCGAAATCTGAAAGATTTTACGGTGGATACTGATAACAGCCGCAGACTGCGGGCATTGATTCCGGGGGATGTTCTGTTTGTCTCCGAGAGCGGCGTGCGGGGGCCGCAGGATGTGGAGCAGCTTGCACAGATTGGCGCAGATGCGGTGTTAGTCGGGGAGGCACTGATGCGGGCAGGGGATAAAAAAAAGATGCTGGAAGAACTGCGAAAGGGTTTGGGACAAAATGGTAAGGGTTAATATAAAACTCTGCGGGCTTACGAGACCCGGTGATATAGAGGCGGCAAATCTTCTCATGCCGGAATATGTAGGATTTGTTTTTGTTAAAAATAGCAAGCGTTATGTATCATATAGACAGGCTGTAGCGCTAAAAAAGATGCTCCACCCGGATATCAAGGCAGTGGGCGTATTTGTGGATGAGGATATCAGAATCATCCGCGCCATGTTAAAGGATGGTGTTATTGATGCGGTACAGCTCCATGGAGGAGAAGATGATGTCTATATGGAGCAATTGCGGGAAATGATTGATACCCGGATTATCAAAGCCTTTCGAATTGCCGGCCAAGGGGATATAGCTCTGGCAGAGGCGAGTAAGGCGGATTATGTGCTGTTGGATTCTGAAAACGGGGGAACGGGCAAATCTTTTGATTGGAATCTTTTGTCTCAGATCAAACGGCCCTATTTCCTGGCGGGTGGTCTGGATGCAGGGAATGTGAGGACGGCAGTGGCCAGATGGCATCCCTATGGGGTGGATGTGAGTTCCGGGATAGAGACGAAAGGATTTAAGGACGAAGCGAAGATGCGGGCTTTTGTAGAAGCGGTGAGGAACTGACAGGTAAGCCGGCAGATGGGGAAGAAGTCTTATCAGTAGTGGATGCAGATGTTATGAAGCGGACGAATAGAACAATAAATATCACTTGTGATTGAATGGAGATTATTATGACAAATCAAAAAGGACGTTTCGGTGTCCACGGAGGGCAGTATATTCCGGAGACACTGATGAATGCGGTAATCGAACTGGAAGAAGCTTACAATCATTATAAGGAGGACGCACAGTTTCAGCAGGAACTGACAGACTTGCTAAACGACTATGCGGGCAGGCCTTCCAGGTTATATTTTGCCGGGAAGATGACCCAGGACCTGGGCGGAGCAAAGATTTATTTGAAGAGAGAGGATTTGAACCACACCGGCTCGCATAAGATTAACAATGTGCTGGGGCAGGCCCTTTTAGCAAAGAAGATGGGGAAGACCAGGCTGATTGCAGAGACGGGCGCGGGACAGCACGGAGTGGCCACAGCCACGGCGGCGGCTCTGATGGGCATGGAGTGTGTGGTATTTATGGGGGAGGAAGATACCATCAGGCAGGCCCTTAATGTCTATCGTATGCGGCTTTTGGGAGCAGAGGTAGTCACAGTAAAGACAGGTACAGGCACCTTGAAAGATGCGGTGTCGGAGGCCATGAGGGAGTGGACTTCCCGGATTGCCGACACCCATTATTGTCTGGGTTCCGTGATGGGACCCCATCCTTTCCCTGTGATTGTCCGGGATTTTCAGGCGGTCATTTCCAGAGAGGTTAAAATGCAGCTTAGGGAAAAGGAAGGACGGCTGCCGGATGCGGTGATTGCCTGTGTAGGCGGCGGTTCCAATGCCATGGGAAGTTTCTATCATTTTATAGAAGATGCGGGAGTCAGGCTGATCGGCTGTGAAGCGGCGGGCAGAGGGATAGATACTTTCGAGACGGCGGCGACCATCAGTACGGGGCGGCTGGGAATCTTCCACGGCATGAAGTCCTATTTCTGCCAGGATGCTTACGGGCAGATCGCACCGGTTTATTCCATTTCAGCGGGTCTTGATTATCCGGGAATCGGGCCGGAACACGCCTACCTGCATGATATCGGCAGGGCGGAGTATGTGCCGGTCACGGATGAAGAGGCTGTGGAGGCATTTGAGTATCTGTCAAGAACAGAGGGGATTATTCCGGCCATTGAATCGGCTCACGCCATAGCGTATGCTAAAAAGATAGCGCTTGTTATGGATAAAGAACAGATCATCGTCGTTACCGTATCGGGCAGAGGAGATAAGGACTGCGCCGCCATTGCGCGCTATAGAGGGGAGGATATTCATGACTAGAATCGGAAAGGCATTTGACAACAAAAAGGCATTTATTGCATTTATGACCTGCGGAGACCCTGATCTGGAGACTACGGCTTCTTGTGTGCGGGCCGCGGTGGAAGGCGGCGCGGACCTCATCGAATTGGGCATTCCCTTTTCAGACCCCACTGCAGAAGGGCCTGTGATTCAGGGAGCGAACCTGCGGGCGTTGACGGGCGGTGTGACGACGGATAAGATTTTTGAGATGGTAAGGAGGCTGCGGCGGGAGGTGGAGGTGCCGATGGTATTTATGACCTATGCCAATGTGGTATTTTCTTATGGAGCCAAGGATTTTTTATCCACCTGCCGGGAAATCGGTATGGACGGCATCATTCTGCCGGACCTTCCGTTTGAGGAAAAAGAAGAGTTCCTGCCGCTGTGTCATACCTATGGGGTGGATTTGATTTCCTTAGTGGCGCCCACTTCCAAGAATCGGATTGCCATGATTGCCAAAGAAGCGGAAGGCTTCTTATATATTGTGTCCAGTCTGGGCGTGACCGGCACCAGGCGTGAAATCAATACGGATTTAGAATCTATCGTGGAGGTGGTCAGGCAGAATACGGATATTCCCTGTGCCATCGGATTTGGCATTTCCACACCACAGCAGGCGGCAAGGATGGCCGGCATCGCGGACGGTGCCATTGTGGGCTCGGCGGTGGTGAAATTGATTGAAAAGTATGGAAAAGAAGCGCCGGTGTATGTGAGAGAGTATGTGAAAAGCATGAAGGCTGCGATGAAGGCTGTTTCATAGATGATTAATAGGATTTTGGATGTGATTTAGAGAAGAAAGTCGGAAATTGTTTCATTTTACTAAAAAATTGTCTTGACTTTTGATCATTATGACAGTATACTGAGTTACATAAGAATTATACACGTATACAATAATACGAAACAAAGGCGTTTCTCTCTGATGAGTAGAGGGAAACGTTTTTTATGGTATAGGAAATTGTTTCGGATTTACGAGGCTGCGGAGCAGATCTCGCAATCGAGCTTTGCTCGATTCTTTATTGAGACGAGGGCGTCTTTCCTCAAAACGGGAAGGCGCCTTTTATCATGGAGGAAAGACAGCGGAGATTTTAGCGAAGCTGGTGTTGGATTTATATGGGGGCGTATTATGAACGAACGGATGAGCAGATTAGAACTATTACAGCACACAGATGCGGTCAACGAACTTCTGGCGCGTTATGGCGTGAAATTCGGCATCTATAAGAACAATGAATTTAAAGAGCAGCTTTTTCCATTCGATGCCATTCCGAGGGTGATCGAGTGTGAGGAGTTTGCATTCTTGGAGCGCGGCCTGAAACAGCGGGTTATGGCGTTGAACCTTTTTTTGAAAGATATTTATAGTGAGAAACAGATCGTGAAGGACAAGATTGTGCCGGAAGATTTTATTTTTGCTTCCAGCGGCTATATGGCAGAGTGCGAGGGCACAATGCCTCCAAAGGGGATTTATTCTCATATTTCAGGCATTGATCTGGTGAAGGGAAAGGACGAAAAGTGGTATATTCTGGAGGATAATCTGCGAGTGCCCTCCGGCGCTTCTTATCCCATGATTGCAAGAGAATTTTGCAGGAGAAGTTCGCCAAATACCTTTCATGACAATCATCTGGAGGATAACAGAAATTATGCGGCGCTTCTGCGGCGGACGATGGACTATGTGAATACAGGCGGGCATACGGTAATTCTTACACCGGGGCGGTATAACGCGGCTTATTTTGAGCATTCCTATCTGGCGGAAAAGACAGGCGCCCATCTGGTAAATGGTTCGGAGCTTATGGTGGAGGACGATAAACTCTATTATGTGGCGGTGGATGGAAGAAGAGAGCGGGTGGGGGCCGTGTACAGACGGATATCGGACGAATATCTGGACCCCATGAACTTTAAGCCGGAGTCGTTGATTGGCATTCCCCATATTTATGACGTGTTCCGCAAGGGTAACGTGGCACTTTTAAATGCGCCCGGCAACGGTGTGGCGGATGACAAGGGCATTTATTATTTCGTGCCGAAGATGATTCGCTATTATCTGGACGAGGAACCGATTTTGTCTAACGCGCCAACCTATCTGCCTTTCTATGAGGAAGATATGCGGTATGTGCTCGAACATTTTGACGAGCTGGTGCTGAAAGACGTGGCGGAAGCAGGCGGCTATGGCGTGGTTTTCGGAAGAAGTATGTCGAAGACCCAAAAGGAAGCATTTATTGCGTTGTTAAAAAAAGAGCCGAGAAGGTTTATCGCGCAGGAGATTATTGACTTTCAGGATCTGGATATCTTGGAAGGGGGAAGCGTAATCCCACGGAAGGCGGATTTGAGGGCTTTTGTGCTGATGGCGGAGGAGCCTGTGGTTTGGAAAAGCGGTCTGACGCGTTTTTCCCGAAATCCGGATTCGTTCATTGTCAACTCATCGCAGGGAGGAGGATTTAAAGATACATGGGTATTATCTCGGTAGAACAGGCGGACAGATTATATTGGCTGGGAAGATATACGGAACGTGTCTACACGACGCTTCGCATGTTTTGCCAAAGCTTTGACACTATGATTGATGAGATCGGGGACAGCTACAGTGCATTTTGTAAAAAGATAGATATTCCCGATATCTATGGGGATAAAGATACTTTCTTGAAAGTATATCCTTTTGACCAGGAAAACCCTGACTCTATTATCAGCAATCTTGACCGGGCTTATGATAACGCGGTAGTTCTCAGGGAGAGCATTGGTTCCGAGGCGCTGTCCTATGTACAATTGGCGGTTTATGAGATGAATAAAGCCAGCATCAGCAAAGCGCCGTTGATCGAATTACAGCATGTGATCGATGACCTATTGGCTTTCTGGGGCATTGCGGACGATCAGATTGATTCGGAACAGATTCGCAATATCATCAAAGCGGGCAAACGCATTGAGCGGATTGACCTCTATGCCAGATTGGGCGTGGCGGGACAGGAGTTGATGCGGGAAGTACACCGTATGATTCCGCGGGTGGAGAGAAGCGGTCTGGAATATAAGGCCGATCAATTGAAACTGTTGAAACAGCTGGCGGAAGAGCCGGAACCGGACTATTACCGGATTGTGCGTGAAGTGGAGACGGTTTTATAGACGGATGCAGGCGAAGATACACAATTTTGAGAAGAATCGAAAATTGATTGGATGGAGAACATCATGAAACGATTGCAGTTTGATTATTTTATGAAAATTGATTATTCGGAGGCAGTTTCTCTGTGTCATTTTACAATCAAGTGTTTTCCGAAAAACACACTGCGGCAGAGAGTGGAGGGCGTGTCCATTGCGCTGTCTCCCGCCGTGCCCTACAGCATCGGGGCGGATTCTTTCGGAAACCGGCAGATATACGGGAGGGACGATATTGCGCACCATAGCTTTTCTTTCCGGATAACAGGGAAAGTCCGCACGGGACTTTCTGGCTGGGAGGAGGAAGCCGATGTCGATCAGGCGGCCGTTTTCCGGTATCCCCACGGACTGAATCAGGCAGGAGAAAGTCTGCGGGCTTATCATGACGAAATCGGAAAAGAACTGCCGGAGGACACATACGAAAAAAGTTTGCTCATGATGCACAGGCTGTATCAGGATTTTGCCTATGAGAAAGGCGCCACCGATATGAATACGACAGCGGAGGAGGCTTTTCGTCTGGGGAAGGGCGTGTGCCAGGATTATGCACATATTCTGATTGCGCTGCTCCAAATGGAGGGGATTCCCGCCCGGTATGTGACGGGGATGTTGATTGGCGAGGGAGCAAGCCATGCCTGGGTGGAGGTACTGTATCAGAGCAGATGGTATGGCCTTGATCCGACGAATGACAGTCCGGTGGCGGATGCTCACATTAAAATCGGCGTGGGAAGGGAAGCTTCGGATTGTCTGATAAACCGGGGGATTATGCACGGCGGCGGCACACAGGTACAGACCATAGAAGTGATTGTGAGCGAAGAGGATTGAAGTTTCGGAACGGAGGGAATATGATTGAGATGGTAACGTCCATTGCGCTGCCGGCGGACGAGACGCTTTTTATCAAAAAGCAGCGCATTGAGCCGAAGAAAAAGAACGGCGGCGAAAAAAGAATCAGTATTGTGACAGGCATACACGGGGACGAGTTGGAAGGACAGTATGTCTGTTTTGAACTGGCAAGAAGAATCAGACGGCGGATGGAGTGCCTGCAAGGAATTGTAGATATCTATCCGGCGTTAAATCCCTTGGGTATTGACTCCGTAACAAGAGGGATTCCCGCTTTTGATCTGGACATGAACCGGTTGTTTCCGGGGTGTCAGGACGGCAACATGACGGAATACCTGGCCTCACGGATTATACAGGACTTGTCCGGTTCTGCGGTGGTACTGGATATCCATGCCAGCAATATTTATCTCACGGAGATTCCCCAGATTCGCGTCAACGAACTGCATGAGCGGGAATTGGTCCCGTTGGCGGCACAGACGGGCGTGGATTTTATCTGGGTGCATGGCGCGAGCACCGTATTGGAATCGACGCTGGCCTACAGTTTAAACAGTACGGGGACGCCCACGCTGGTGGTGGAGATGGGTGTGGGAATGCGTATTACGAAATCGTATGGAGATCAGTTGGTGGACGGTATTTTACATTTGATGAAAAAGCTTGGTCTGTGGACGGGGGAGACAGCGGCTGTCAGAAAGCCTGTAATCTCGAAAAATCCCGATGACGTGGCCTATCTCAACGCCGCCACAGGCGGTATTTTTGTGCCGGCCGTGAAGCATTGGGAATGTCTGCATAAGGGACAGTTGATCGGCCGGATTATCGACCCGCTGTCAGGAACAGTGGTGGATGAGGTGGCGGCGCCGATGGACGGCATTCTATTTACAATCAGGGAATATCCGGTGGTGGACGAGGGCTCACTGATTGGAAGGCTGCTTTGCAAAAAAGCCTGCGGGGAACGGTGGGAGGAGGAATCGCAGCTTAGGATTTGAAATGCTCAGAGCGTGCCTTCGCAAAAAGAGCTTCGGTATGGAGGAAAAGATGAAAAAAATTATCGTTTATGATATAAAGGGATTATACCGGGATAATTTCCGGGTGACAGGCTATGAGTTTGGAGAAGGAGAAAAGGCAGTCTGTATCGTGGGGAGTATGCGGGGCAATGAGGTACAGCAGTTGTATTGTTGCTCTCAGCTTGTCAGGAAATTGAAACAGATGGAGGCGGAAGGAAAACTTACGAAGGGCCAAAAGATTTTGGTGATTCCCTGTGCAAACCCCTATTCCGTGAACACGCAGAAACGGTTTTGGCCGGTGGATAACACGGACATTAACAGAATGTTTCCCGGTTACTCGCTGGGGGAGACCACCCAGCGCATTGCGGCTGGCGTATTTCAGGAAATTTCCGAGTATCGTTTCGGCATTCAGTTTACTTCCTTCTATATGCCGGGAGAATTTATGCCCCATGTGCGGATGATGTCTACAGGATTTGAAGATACGGAGACCGCAAAGCAGTTTGGTATGCCCTATGTGGTGCTGAGGCAGGTGCGGCCCTATGATACGACTACCTTAAATTATAATTGGCAGATTTGGGAGACACAGGCATTCAGTATGTATACGACGACCACGACACGGGTGGATAAGCAAAGCGCGCGCGAGGCGCTTCGGGGAATTCTCACATTTATGCAGAAACAGGGAATCTTAAAGTACCGAGGGCATGACGGGTATGTATCTTTGGTGGTAAAAGACGTGGATATGGTTCCTGTCAGGACGGGCAGGGCGGGATTGTTTGATTCTCTTGTCGAGGTGGGTACGGAGGTTGAGAGGGGACAAATACTGGCGCGTATCATGGATGCCTATGAAGGGGAAGTCATTGAGGAGTTGTATGCACCGGTGGACGGGATAGTGTTTTTTATGCACGGAGAACCTCTTATTTATTCAAACACGGCGGTGTTTAAGCTGGTGGTGCGGAAGGAATGACAGCGGACGGAGAGGAGTAACATGAAACAGAACATTGTTTTATGGCTGGTGGCTTTGGCGGTAGTTATGCTGCGCCTCTGCATAACAGGGGTTCTTTGACAGTCTGAATAGAAAGCTACGCTTTCTATTGGGATTATTGAGGTTTGGTGGGGTTCATCACGGTGGTGGGTGGACCCCGCTTTTTTTTGCTTTGGATGCCGCTGATAAGGTGGTGATAGTATGGAGTTTCGCCTGTTTGTTTGCAAAATTTGTAAATACTTATGGAATATTGCAGATAGGTGTGGTGTAGATATAGTAACAAAAAGCATGCAGCCTTATGAAAAAGTATAGGTTTATAACAGTCTGTCTGCTAATTTTACTGACAGTTATTCTGTCCCACATAAGCCTGGCTGGATGAGGCGCAGGCAGGAATGCGGGAAGGGAAGATGTACAGCGGCTTTTGCAGGTAATATGTTTACACGGCGGTTTGCGTTTGTGCTTATAGTCGTTTCGTGCAAAAAATAGGTTATTTTTCATAGGGATTCTGCCAGTCGGGGCAAAGGTATGTCTCGCTCCATGTCATCATGGTCTGCAGGACGGGGATGAAGCTTATGCCGAATTCAGTAAGAGAATATTCCACCTTCGGCGGGATTTCTTTGTAGATTTCCCGGTGGAGGAAGCCATCGTTTTCCAATTCCCGGAGTTGCTTTGTGAGCGTGGACTGGGTGATGCCGTCCAAGCGGCGCATCAGTTCCCCGAACCGTTGGACTTTGTAAAAGGATACATACCATAAGATCAGGATTTTCCATTTGCCGCCGATCACGGACTGGAGCCTGCCCATAGGGACACAGCGGGCGATGGTTTCCTTGTTGTTGAATTTGTTTTCAGCCATTTCATGCCACCTCTTTCCCCATGAGTATATTCCGACAGAAGGGAAAAATCAAGATAGGGTTATTTTTGATAGATAGTACGAAAAAGTGTACTATTGACGAAAAAAGACAGTACTTGATTTCATGGAATTTTGGAGGTAATTTAGTGTAAAACAGGAAAGACGCGAGGAGGAATGAAGGATGCATTATACAGGAACCATATGGAGGCCGCCCTATGAGGCATCTTCCCTGCTGCTGGAAGTTACTGCGGGCTGTACGCACCACAGATGCAAATTCTGTACGCTTTACGCAGACCTGCCTTTCCAGTTCAGGATGTCACCGATGGAAGATATAGAAGCGGACTTGAAAGAGGCACAGAAGATATACCGCTCATTTTGTGGAAGAAAGGTAACCCGGATTTTTCTGACCGGGGCGAATCCTTTTGTGCTGAAATATGACAGGCTGATGGAGATTGCGGAGCTGGTACGCAGATATTTCCCAGAGATGGAGACCATCGGCAGTTTTGCCAGGGTGACGGACGTTACCCTGAAAACGGACGAGGAACTGGCGGCCTTGCGCCAAGCTGGTTATGACGGGCTGACAATCGGCATGGAGACAGCGGATGACGTGGCGCTGCGGTTCATGGATAAGGGGTATCTGGCGGCCGACATACTGGAGCAGTGCGGCAGACTGGACAAGGCGGGCATCCGTTACAGTTTTTTCTATCTGACGGGCATATCCGGCGCAGGACGCGGGGAGGACGGGGCAAAGGCTGCCGCTGCTGTATGCAATAGGCTCCATCCCGCCCTGGTCGGTGCAAATATGCTGACCATCTACCCGGATGCAAAGTTGTATGAGGAAATCCGGCAGGGGAACTGGAAGGAGGAAAGCGAGACAGAGAAGTACAGGGAAGTCCGGGCATTGGTGGCAGGACTGAAAATCCCTACGGAATTTGCCGCGCTGGGTGCTTCCAATGCATTCCAGCTTCACGGTGTTTTACCCAAAGATAAGAAGGAACTTTTGGCTTTTTTGGATGACGTGATCATGAATGTGGGCGAGGACGAACTGCGGCGTTACCGTAAGAGTGTCCGTCATCTGTAGGAGGTGGTTTAGATTGCATTTTACAGGAAGGACGTGGAGGCCGCCTTATGAGGCGCATTCCGTCATCATACAGGCGACCTCTGGATGTACCTATAAAAAGTGCCGTTTCTGCAGCCTTTACAAAGACGAGTGTTTCCGTATGTCCCCCATGGAGGAGTTCGAGGAAGACCTGGCGGAGATCAAAAGCTGCCAGCCTTATGCGAGGCGCATCTTTTGGACAGGGGCGAATCCGTTCGCCATGAGTTACGAGAACTTGAAACTCCGCGCATTGACGGTGCGGGATTACCTCATCAAATGCCAGACGATGGCCATGTTCGCGAGCATCCGGGATATTAAAGACAAGGAAGTGTGGCAGCTTAAGAAGCTCCGGGCGATGGGGATAAACGGGCTGACCATCGGGACGGAGAGCGGTGACGATGATACACTTGAACTGGCGGGAAAAGGGTACACGGCGGCTGACATACTGGAGCAGTGCCGGAAGCTGGACGAGGCAGGGATAGAATATTATCTCGTCTACATGACCGGGCTTGCGGGGAAGGGCAGGGGATACTGGAATGCGGTGAACAGTGCAGAGTTGTTCAGTCAGCTCAATCCATATTTTATTTCCGTGGATTCCCTTACGCTGTTTGCGGATACGGAGCTGTACCGCATGGAGCAGGAGGGGCAGTTTACCCCTGCCGGGGAGAAAGAACGTTTGCAGGAACTGCAGGTGTTTATCAAAAACTTGCAGTTAAGGACACATCTGTTTGCCAATACCAGTTCAAATTTTTACCCGGTCACTGCCTATCTGCCGAAGGATAGGGATTTTGTGGTCAGTGAATTGCAGTACGTCTGCGATACGGTAAGTGAAGATGAGATGGCGGAATACCGCAGGAACCTGAGATCTTTAGGATAATTGTGAATCGTAAACTACGATTGTTTTCATCTGTCTAAATCTCCCTCTTTAATTTTCTATTGCGTATGCGTCAATATGAAGGATAGAAACGAATGGAGTTATCCTTGCTTTCAAGCGGCGATAAAGGAACTGGCGCAGAATCGGAGAAAAAACCGATCAATCTGAAAAATGAAGATATTTTACAAGACGCAGGAAAAAATAAGCGGTAAAATGGCTCTTGACAAAATTCAATTCGGAGGTAATCCACATGAAGAAAGAAATAAGGACAGTGGTGTATGATGATGAATTGAGGATAGAAGCATACCGTTTTGAGGGAATCGTACAGCCGTTTCCAAGCCATTTCCATGAGCATTATGTTATAGGGTTTGTGGAGAAAGGGGAGCGGGTGCTGTCTTGCCGTGACAGGGAATATGCCATAGAGGAAGGAAGCATCGTGCTTTTCAATCCGGGTGACAGCCACGCCTGCGTACAGAGTGATGAAGGGACGTTTGATTACCGGGGCTTCAACATTTCTAAGGAGGTCATGCTCAATCTGGCAGAGGAAGTTACGGGGAAACGGGAACTTCCGGGGTTTTCAGAAAATGTTGTCCGTGATGAGGAGATAGCCTGTCACCTGCGCCTACTGCATGAGATGGTCATGAAAGGAACGGGGGAGTTTAAGAAAGAGGAAACCCTGCTGTTCCTGCTTTCGTATCTCATTCAGAAGTATGGGAAGCCCTTCCGCCGCTGCCTCCCGGAGTGCAGGCAGGAGATTGAAAAAGCCTGTGAATACATGACAGCGCATTTTACGGAGC
>ERZ777305.1689-NODE-1689-length-23583-cov-15.064774_pt1 | contig 23583 bp, 22 predicted proteins | sample MGYA00374965_ERZ777305 | MGnify/ENA primary metagenome ERZ777305 (study PRJEB29328, sample SAMD00013331) | mouse gut metagenome | study: EMG produced TPA metagenomics assembly of the Metagenome analysis of fecal microbiota from mouse which was promoted... | reverse complement strand
CTTAAGGGGTCAATTCAACCTGGTCTAAGGGGTCATCCGAGCCTGGGTTTTCCAACTTTCATTGTTCAGTCCATTTGGGCGGTGAGTTCACGTTTGAGCTGCTCGCTGATGGCGCGGTAGCGTCGGAACGCCTTGCTGTTGGTTGCGTGTCCGGTCATCGAGGCGATAAGGTTCGGATCCTTGACGCGGAGATAAAGATTTGCTATGAAGGTCTTTCGGGCGGTGTGGGTGGTCACGGCCATAAAGAGCGGCAATTCCCTGACCTCGGCTGTTTTCTTGTCGAGCACGGAGACCATGCGGTCGAGTCCGGCTATCATCGCCACGACCTTTATGTCCTCGCCGTAAAGTATCCTGTTGAGACAGGGGAACAATGCCTTCCCGCATTTCCCCTCATATTTGGCGAGAAGGGCGAGTGCCTTGTCGTTCAGCGGCACACGGCACGTGACGGCTTCATATACATTGCCGTCCCGGCCGATAATCTTGCGGGGGCAGTATTCGAGAAAACCGTCACGGATATTGTCGGAGGTCAAACGGTAGAGGTCGCCTACACGGCATCCGACGAGCGACTGGAAGATGAACATGTCGCGGTGACGCTCCAGACGCGGGAAAACGTGCAGGTCGAGGGCCAACAGGCGGTCACGCTCTTCGAGGGTGAGATAGACCGGTGTGCCGTACATCGAGGGTGAACGAAACCTCGCCCATGACCTCGCGACGAAACGCCTGATAACGTTCGAGTTTCTTGATTGTCCCTATGATACTGCCGAGTCTACCTTTGCTTATGTGGAGTCCGGCGAAGTAGCTATGATACAGTGCGATCATGCCATTGGCATCCTTTCCCCTTTTGTCGGGTGACTCACCGTTCTTATTGAGGACATTTTCGACAAGGGCGCGGAGCCATTAGGCATCTCGGTCGGGAGTGTAGCCGTCATGTATCAGCCTGGTGATCTCGCTGACCTGACGGTTGACAGTCTCGACCTCCTCTTTGGAAAGTCTGGCAGTGCGGCGGTAGCCGGGAATGGAACTGTCCCAAAGCGAAGGATCGACAAGCAGGCCCGACCGCACACGCATGTCGGCATCACCCTCGCGGACACGGAAACAGACCTGACGCGTCTTGCCGTCGGTGGCTTTTTTTGCGGCTTTAGGAGCCGTAGCCAGAAAAACAGAAATTTTCATATACGAAAATTTTTAGGTGGGTTGATGATGTTTGTAAATTCCGGCTGCAAATGTATAGGTCATCAAACGGTGCGAATCAAACGCACAACACAATTCCGCTCGCTCACGGCATCGATTTGTACCTACAGACTTGTTGGGGAGCAAAAACTTGTCAGAATCCGGTCGGAACAGACATTATCTTACCGAAAAAGGAACGAGAAGAAGTCTGCAACAACCCTACGGTCAGATCCTTGCCGCCATCGTGGTCATCGCCTCTGCAATATTGGGCAACAATCAGAGCAATTGCCCACAGACGTTCCCGTCCATCCCTGACAGAAGCAAACCCGACCGAACGCATCTGAACCGTCAGTAGACCGCAAACAGTTTGATTACAACCGCATACATCCGCAGCCGAACCAGCAACGTTCCACCTCAATCCACCTCCGTCAACCCAAATGTTCCCCGAAAGGGGTTTGTAAGGTTGAGGAATACAATCAACGCAAACGGCTGAGAGAAAAAGAATGTGAAGACGCTGAGAAGCAAAGACTTTTGCTTGAGCAAGAGCAACGAGAGTTATACGAAAGGCAGAGACTGCAAATAGCAGAAGCAGATTCCCAAGAAAGGGTTTACCCCGAAGAAGCAGCAAGGAAACGGAGGGAACAAGAGGAGGCTGAAAGAATTGAAACCTCTAAAATCAGTCCGGAATCGCGCACCTGTTTTATGTGTAAAAGCAATCTTAAATGGATGTGCCAAAATGACGAATATGCACATTGTGGTCAATACATCAGTTTAGGCGTGCCTAAGCATACACCTCCCGAGACAGCCAAAATATGTCGAAGGTTCAGGATCAGCTTAGAAAAAGGCAACACATAAATTTATGATAATCAAGGAACTTAGAGATATAAAAACAGATACTCACTGCCTACTTTTTATCATAATTTGAGCCATCTCATACGAAATAGCATATCTCATAAGCATTATGGCAGGCAGCAGCGAAGTGTCAAATTGGAGCTTCTGTTTGACTGTCAACTTCAATGTCGCTTTCGGTTCTAAAATTCCTGACTTATAATCAACAAGGCTTGTAAAGGGCATTAATCACCGTGCAGAAAGCCGAAGTTCCCAGAAAGCCACTGCTGCGGCGGCGGCCACATTGAGTGAATCCACTCCGTGAGCCATCGGAATCCGTACAGTATAGTCGGCATCGCTGATCACTTTGTCGGAAAGCCCGTCTCCCTCGGTTCCCATTATTATGGCGAGCCGAGGTTCTTTTTTAAGTGCAGGCTCGTCGAGGGACACTGAATCGTCATTCAGAGCCATCGCCGCAGTAACGAATCCGAGTCTTTTGAGCGATGATATGGGGTCATATATGAAAGTCCATGGAACGAGGAAGACGCTACCCATCGACACACGCACAGCCCGGCGGTTGAGCGGGTCGCATGAAGTAGGTGTGAGCAATACGGCATCTATTCCGAGAGCCGCTGCCGAACGGAATATGGCTCCGATGTTGGTTGTATCGGTTACTCCGTCTATCACCACAATCCTTGAGGCATTGGCCGCTACCGCGTCTACGGAAGGCAACGCCGGACGGCGCATGGCACAAAGCACACCCCGTGTCAGTCTGTAGCCTGTGAGAGACTGCAGGAGTTCGCGACTTCCGGTGAACACGTCTATGTCCCCAGCCATGGCAATCACTTCGGCCGCATCGCCTTCTATATGCTTCCTCTCGCAAAGTATAGACACGGGATCATAACCGGCCTGTAGCGCGACCTTTATCACTTTAGGGCTTTCGGCAATGAACAGGGCGTTGTCAGGATTGAGGCGGTTTCGCAACTGCGATTCTGTCAGTGAAGCGTAAACATGCACATCGTCGTTTCCTTCAAGCGATTCAATCTCTATGATTCTCATCGGATTGGATGTTTCAAAAGCTGTTTGGAGTCCCGCATCAGTCTTTCAGGAAGTAGTCGATGGTCGAAACGACCCTTATACGCTTTATGTAAGGCGTATATTGGTCGCGGTTCTCGATGGAGAACTGTCCTTGCGATGCAGTTTTGATTTTCCCGAGTCGGCTGTCGCTGTCTTCGGCAAACTTCTTGGCGGCCTCACGCGCGTTTTTCGTGGCTTCCGCTATCATTCCCGGTTTCACCTTGTTAAGGTCGGTGTATTCGTATGTGGTCTGATAGTTGTAGTCTCCCGCCACGATTGCGATTCCCTCTTTGAGAAGTTCTGTCTGGCGCGTCATCAGCTTATTGACCGCTTCCACCTTTGCGGAAGTAACAACCACTACCGTGGTAACATTATACCGGAAAGGGGCTGGCGTTGAATTGTATCGGTCAGCCTGCATATCAACTACCTGCGGAGCGTTGACAGAAATTTCTGAATCGGTTATTCCGTTCGATTTCAGAAAACCGACGATTGCGGAATTGGTCTTCTGAATGTTCTGGTATATCACATTCAGGTCATTGCCTACTTCCTTGCTTACAATCGGCCACGTTACCTTGTTGGCTGTAACCTCCTTTTCGCACAATCCACGCACAGTAACGACGCGCTGGTTGCTTGATATGCTCTGGAAGCCGCCTCTGATGAATACACCGAGGAACAGCAACCCAAGGGCAATGAACGCTGCAGGAACCCACCGTGATGAGATTGACCCGGAAGAACATTGTTTGTTTTCCATATAAATGATAATGTGTGTTAAAAAACAGTTACTTATGGATATTATACGCGTTTACCGGCATAATGGTTCAGAAATTGTAACCTGCGGTGAAAGTCCAGGCCTTGTTGCGTCCGCCCATTCCCTCGGTTTTCCATACTTTGGACATTCCTCCCATATAGTGTATGCCTACGTAATAATGACTGAAGAACGTGAACCCAGAGCCTATCTTCAAGCCAAAGTCGCAGGAATTGCGTTCGGCTTCTGTTTCATAAAGGGCCGGAAGCTGGTCTATTCCCTCATAACGGAGCTTGTAGATGCTGCCATGTCCGGAAGAACTGAGCAGGAAATTCACGTATGGGCCGAAATCGATGCTCCATTTCACTTTGTTGCCTACGTTGAAACGCAACGAAGCAACTATCGGCACATAAATGTTGTAGTTGCGGTTGTGGCCGTATTGGACTATGTCGTGGGCTTCATTCACAACTTCCCCGTTTTCATTTTCGCCTGGCACCCAGAAGCGCGATGCATAAGTGAAATCGCCGCTTCTCGACTGGAAGAATATGCCCGGCTGAATGGCTACGAAATTACGGATGTTTATGTCGGCCACAACACCCAGATCAAACCCTGTGCCCCAAGAATTCTTGTTCCAAAGATCATATACATCGTCCTTGACGGTGGCATTGGAAGAGTTTACTCCTATTCGTGCCCCCATTGTCAAAAGCCTGTCAGGAGCGGATGTGTCAAGAAATTTTTGTGCCGACACCGGAAGCACGGCCGAAACGGCCATGACCGAACTTATGATTTGCTTTATATGTTTCATCAGTGAAATTGAATTTATGATGCAAAGGTAAAAATAATAATTAAGATTTGAGCAAAATTCGACATCGAATCTCCGAAAGTCAGTGAAGTAAAATGATGATTCCGGAAATTCTTTGTAATTTTGCGCCTTATTCGGAACTCCTGCATATCGATGCAGGAATTCCCGTTATGAAGACATTACCAAAAACATTAAAGATATTTATGTCTCCTTCGACCTACAATTCATTGATGACCAATGCCAAAGACTATGTTATGATTGTTTTCGGCGTGGTTCTTTATGCTATCGGTTTCTGCGGATTCATTCTCCCGCATGAAGTAATCATCGGCGGTCTGGCCGGTGTAGGCGCACTCGTGTATTTCGCCACGGGCGGCCTGATTCCGGTTGCCGTAACCCAGTATGCGTGCAACCTTCTTTTGCTTGCGATGGCCTTCAAGATAGTCGGCAAGTCTTTTGTCTTGCGCACAATCTTCGGTGCCACGGCTGCCGCTCTTTCCATCGGCGTCTTTGAAAGCCTCTTCATGCGCCTTGACCACCCGCTGATAGCCGACATATCCATGAGTGTCATCCTCGGCGGCATTCTGTGCGGAATGGGGGTAGGAACCGCTTTCATACACAACGGCTCTACGGGTGGCACGGACATCATAGCGGCTATGGTATCCAAAGTGAGCAACGTAAGCATCGGACGCACGATGATCATTGTGGATATGCTGATCGTGGCCACGTCCATACTGCTCCCGTTTGAAGGCACTTTCGTAGAACGTCTTCAGGTGCGTGTGCCTCTAATGGTTTACGGCTGGGTGGTAACATACGTTATTTCTTATGTAACCGATATGCTCATCAACACCAACCGCCAAGCCAAACAGTTCATGATTTTCTCCACCAAATGGAGTGAGATTGCCGACCGCATCAATATGGAAGCGCATCGCGGCGTAACAGTGCTGGATGGAGAAGGATGGTACAGCAAAAAGGAAATAAAGATACTGATGGTATGGTGCCGCAAGATGGAATCGGTAACCATATGCCGCATCATAAAGTCCATTGACCCGGACGCATTCATCACCCAGACAAATGTCAACGGCGTTTATGGCAAAGGCTTCGACACGATGCGTGTGAAAATGAAAGGTCTCAAGAAGACCTGATTTCCAAGCACGGACACGGAACAATAAAAAACCGGAGGTGATGACCTGAAAATCATCACCTCCGGTTTTTCTGTAGAGTGGTTGTCATTTCTTTCTGCCCGAATTCCCGCTGCCGGTTTCCGGAGCGAACCGATTGGGAAAATCCCAATGCTGGCGAGGATGCGATAATGCCCATACCACAAGTCCGATTCCTATCAGGATGAACGGGATGGAAAGCATCTGTCCCATATTAATGCCATATTGGGCTATCATTGAGTATTCCGATTCCACCTGGACGTTCTTGACATATTCAATCAGGAACCGGGGCAGGAAGATGCCTATGAAGAATATTCCGGTCATCAGCCATGGGCGTTCTTCTGCATTCTTTTTCCAGTACATCCACATAAGCAGTCCGAACAAAGCGAGATAGCACATAGCCTCATAGAGCTGAGTGGGATGTGCAGGAAGCGTCTGTCCGTCCCGTACGAATATGAATCCCCACGGAAGTTCGGTGAATCCGCCGTATATCTCGGAATTCATAAGGTTGCCGAGGCGTATCAGGGCTGCGACAAAGGCCGTAGGAACCACAATCTTGTCAAAAGTCCAAGACGCCGGCTTTTTGCTCACCAGCCAAGAGAAAAGGAAGAGGGCGATTATGTTGGCAATCGTGCCTCCGTGGCTTGCGAGTCCGCCTTCCCAGATTTTCAGGATGTCGCCGGGATGCTGGGAATAGTAGTCCCATTCGTAGAAAAAGACATGGCCGAGCCGTGCACCGATCAACGTGCCTACCATAAGGTACGCCAACAGTATTCCAAGCCATTTCTCCGGCGCGCCCTCATGCTTGAACATCTTGGCCACTATGTTGTAGCCTACGATGAATCCTACGGCGAACGCGAGTCCATACCAACGCACGCTGAGCGGGCCGAGAGTGAAAATGACGGGGCTGACGTCCCAGATTATCTGAGAAAGCATAGGATGCTTATTTGCCGACGATCATGGCAGTGTCCTGAGCGATGACGAGTTCCTCGTCGGTCGGAATCACCACGACTTTCACTTTCGAATCCTTACCGGAGATTTCCACTTCCTTGCCGCGCGAACGGTTTGCCTCCTTATCGAGCGTGATGCCCATATAGGCAAGCTTTTCGCAGATTGCCTCGCGGAGCTCCGGCGAATTCTCGCCGACGCCTGCAGTAAACGCAATCACGTCAACACCACCGAGGACAGCAGTATACGCGCCTATGTATTTCAGGATGCGGTATTCGTACATGTCCATAGCAAGCTTTGCACGTTCGTTGCCTGCTGCGATGGCATCTTCGATGTCGCGCATATCGGACGAGATGCCGCTTATGCCGAGCACGCCGCTCTTCTTGTTTATCACATTGGTGAGGCCGTCGGCATCAAGACCTTCGCACTTCATAAGATATGTGAGCGCGCCTGGATCCACATCGCCTACACGAGTGCCCATCACGAGTCCTTCTGTCGGGGTGAGACCCATGGAAGTGTCCACGCTGATTCCGTCCTTGACTGCCGTTATGCTTCCGCCGTTGCCGATATGGCAGGTGATGATGCGCTGTTTTTCGTAAGGCACCCCGAGGAACTCACATGCACGGCGGCTCACATAGCGGTGGCTTGTGCCATGGAAACCATAGCGACGAACGCCGAACTTCTCGTAGTCTTCATATGGGAGAGCATACATGAAAGCCTTTGCTGGCATGGTCTGATGGAAAGCCGTGTCGAATACGCCGACCTGAGGCACGCCGGGAATGAGTTCCGTAACGGCTTCGATGCCTGTGATGTTGGCCGGGTTGTGGAGCGGAGCCACAGGATAGCACTCTTTCACCTTCTCAATCACTTCGGGAGTGATGAGCATTGACTTGTTGAACTTCTCCATTCCATGCACCACCCGGTGGCCTACGGCGTCGATTTCCTCGTAGCTCTTGATCACACCCTCTTTCGGGTCGGTGAGAATGTTGAGCACGTTCTTCACTGCCTCCTTATGGTCGGGCATGCTGACGGTGATTGTCTCCTTAGACCCGTCGGTACGCTTGAATTTCAGGAAAGAGTCGGGGAGACCGATCTTCTCCACGCCGCCTTCAGCGAGGACGTTGCCGTTTTCAGACTCGATGAGCTTATACTTCACGCTGCTGCTTCCGCAGTTGAGAACCAATATCTTCATTTTATATGTCTAATGTCTTAGAGTGTGTTTGGAATCTTTTTTCTGATTTTTACAGGCAGTTACTCACTATTTTCTACTCACTGCTTGTTCAAAGCCCTTTGTCCCCGATTGACTGGTTGCAGGTTACGATGATGGTGTTCACTATATCTTCCACAGTCGCACCACGGGAAAGGTCGTTGACAGGAGCAGCGAGACCCTGAAGAATCGGGCCTACGGCACCAGCTCCGGCAAGACGCTGCACGAGCTTGTAGGCGATGTTGCCCACGCTAAGATTGGGGAATATGAGCGTGTTGGCCTTGCCCGCGATTTCGCTGTCCGGAGCCTTCTTGGCACCTACCGAAGGAACGATGGCCGCATCGCTCTGCATCTCACCGTCAATTTTGATGGTCGGATCGATTTCCTTAACCATTTCTGTGGCCGTACGCACTTTGTCCACAGTTTCGTGGCTTGCGCTGCCACGAGTGGAGAAGCTGAGCATTGCCACGCGCGGGTCGAGGCCAGCGATGTCTTTGGTTGTCTTAGCTGTGGAGATGGCTATCTGTGCCAGCTCTTCAGCTGTCGGGTCGGGCACCACGGCACAGTCGGCAAAGATCAGCATATGTTCGTCTCCGTAAGGAACGTTCTCAGGCAGAAGCATAATGAATGCTCCGCTCACCACACTGATTCCCGGACGCGTCTTGAGCACCTGGAAGGCAGCGCGAAGCACGCTTGATGTGGGGCTTAGCGCGCCGGCCACCATACAGTCCGCATCTCCGGCCTTGATCATCAGACATCCGAGATAGAGCGGATTCTTTACTGTATATCGTGCATCCTCAAGAGAAACACCTTTCTTCTTGCGAAGCTCCTTGAAGAGTTCTGCGTATTTTTCAGTGAATGCCTTGTCTTCAGGGCTGTGGAACTCAGCTTTGTCAAGGTTTTTCAGACCGAGCTTCTCTGCTTCGGCGAGCGTTTCCTCACGCTTGCCGAGGAAAATCACTTCGGCAAGACCTTGGGATATCACCTGATCGGCGGCCTGAAGCGTACGAGGTTCGAGAGATTCGGGGAGAACGAGACGCTGCTTGTGTTCCTGCGCCTTCTTTGTCAGACGTTCAAAAAGTGTCATGATATTGTCTTTTATTTGGTTTTCCGTTTAATAACCGCAAAATTAACAAAACATCGCCGAACACGGAAATAATAACCGTTAAAAATGACCTGAAGCCCAAAAGAAGTCCGTATCAGTAAGACAGAAGACATGTATTACATTCGGGCAACGTTTCGTTGGCGAGTCAGCTCTATCGCCTCTTTGCCGGTTATGCTGTCTATGCCGATTCGCACGATGCAGACTGATTCCAGAAACCGGCCTATCTCTGCCGCAGAATCGACGCCCGGACTGTATTTATCACACAACAGACGCAACGCATAAAGTCTTTGCCTCTAGTCATCAATGATTTCTGCCCGACCGAATACAATCACACTTCGGAAGTATGATGTAAATTCTTCAGGCACTACCTCATCCTTATCGACGACACACATCGAACATTTGGAATTGCGGACTACACTGTCAATCTTGTGTCCCTGCCTGGCGCAATGGATATATATGGCATTGCCGTCATAAGCATAGTTGACAGGAACTGCGTAAGGATAATCGTCATCGCCGGCGACCGCCCATACCGCATACTTTCCATTCGTCAGAATCCGCTTCGACTCATCGTCGGGCAGCTCCTGTTTTGACCGCCTCATCTTCCTTTCCATATCAGCCCATTACTTTTAGAGTGTGTTTGGAATTTTTATTCAGGATTTTTTATGGAGGATTTCGGGACGGATTCGCGTATGCAGACGAGGGAGTGCAGCGGGCTGCACGACTGAGTCAAAGGCGTGAAGACGGCCGAAAGACCCATAAAGGCACACTCGAACGGCACACTACGGCATTTTCACGTCCTTTCCGGCCTTTCACTCGTTGCACAGGCCGCTATGCGCCTCGTTCCAAGGCTCGGAAAGCCCTGTAAAACTGCCTGTAAAAATCAGAATAAAAATTCCAAACACACTCTTAGTCCGATGATTGAAAGAATCAACATCGTGATGAAAAAGATTCTCCAGAATGTGGCAGGCTCTTGAAAAAAGAGAATCCCGACCACGACAGCCCCCACCGCACCGATACCGGTCCAAACCGGATAGACGGTGCCGATCGGAAGACGTTCGGCGGCCTTTGCCATTAAAAACATACTGAGTGCCAATGCACATAGAAAACCGAACCACCACAATGCAAGTTCCTTTCCGGCTGCGGTTTTTGTCTTGCCGAGACAGAAGGTGAAACCCACCTCCATCAGTCCGGCGAAAATCAGAATAATCCAAGAGTTTTTCAAAATCAAAGATTATGTTTAACTTTGTGCTATCAATTATGTGATGTCGCATTTCAATTCATATATCGACAATATAGACACTGATTTCTGGCGCGAATTGTGCATCAGTAATGGTGTGTTGCGCCACTTTGAAAAGGGCGACAAGTTCATCACTGCCGGAACCGTAGGACGATATATCGGATATGTTGAAAAGGGAGCATTGAAATATGTCTGCTTTTCCTCTGACGGCGCGCCCCATGTAATCGGACTGGAATTTGCCGGACATTTTGTCTGCGACTTTCCTTTTTCACTTTATCGACAAAAATCACGATGTTCAATCATCGCGACGACTCACTGCGAAATCTATTGCCTCCCCTCATCGTGGGTGGCAGACCGACTGCATACTGATGCTCACCTTAAAGAAATTGTCGAGAACACTACCCGTGAGATTCTAGCAACAGTTTACGACCGTTACACCAGCCTTCACACCAAGACGCCACTGGAACGTTATGAAGAGCTCCTAAAACTCGACCCTGATCTGTTCGAGCTGTTCTCGCTCAAAGACATAGCCTCTATTCTCAACATAACCCCGACCCATCTGAGCCGTATTCGCAAAAACAACTGAGGAAAACAACGCTTTTCAACATATGTTGAGAGCAATGTGATTTTTTACATCTAACTTTGCCAAAGAATCTTCGGCAAAGCGTATGCAACAAATGCTTATCATATTCCTCATATGTATTTCAGTCATTCCTACAGGTATGGCACAAACCACTGTATTGGGAGTTGTAAAGACATCCAATGGCCGCTGCGTGGATTTTGCCAACGTCATAGCCGCGCCATCTCTGTCCCAGAAAACAATTCTCGCATCTGCATTTACAGATGAAAGCGGCCGCTTTGCGTTAACCTTGAACAGCGACTGCGACAGCCTCATCCTCAAAGCGTCGAACGTTGATATTGCTCCCACCCAAATTACAGTGCCGAATCGCTCCGGCACATATGATATAACGGTAGAAGAAAAGACTGTGGAACTGAGAGAAGTTATTGTAAAAGCCAAAAAGATTTATTCTCAAGGAGATACTATCAACTATAATGTCGGTTCATTCCTCTCACAGACAGACCGGTCAATCGCGGACGTTTTGAAGAAAATGCCGGGCATATCGGTCTCTGACGCCGGACAGGTCTCCTATCAGGGCAAGCCTATTAAAAACCTGTATATCGAAGGCCTTGATCTTATGAAAAATCATTACGGCATAGCCACAAACAACATAGACCCCAACAACATTGCGACCGTGCAGGTGCTGGAGAACCATCAGGACATCAAGGCTCTCAAAGGGCTGCGCCCGGAGGAGCAGGCATCCATAAATCTGCGGCTTAAAGAGGGTGTGAAAGGTGTGTTCAACCTCATAGCCACTATCGGAGGCGGCTATGGCGATGAAGGATTGTGGAACAACTCGGCAATCGCCACATATTTCCGTCGCAACAGCCAATTCCTCGCCACCTACAAGGGCAACAACACCGGCGAGGATTTGTCGCAGGAACTTTATTCATTCGACAACGATTATTCGCGCACAAGCAATATCTCATCAATCTCCATGCAGCAGGCTCCCGGCATAGACAAACGGTTCTATTACTTCAACCGATCCCACAATGCCACGTTCAACAATGTATATCGTGTCGGCAAGTCGGGGGAGTTCGGCATAAACGCCGCATATCTCAATGACAGGGACACACGCCGGAGCAGTTCATCGACAACCAATTTTCTGCCTGACGGCGGCCGGAATACCGTTGATGAAAGTATGGAAGGTAAGGCGCGTATGCAGAAAGCCTACGGCGACCTTACATATCTGAACAACGGCGATGAAAATTACCTGAAAGAACAACTGAAATTCGACTGGAGCACGACTGACGCTGACAGCCGAATTCTCGCCGGAAGCGACGACATAGCACAGTCAGGAAAGACGGACACTTACAAGTTGCTCAACAAATTCCATATGACGCACCGCAATTCAGAGAATCGTGGTTTTGAGGTCGCATCTCTTGTCAACTTGGAAAAACGGCCTCACAGCCTGTCAGTGTCGCCCAATCTGTTTTCAGAGATTATACCCGGCGATATGCTTTATCAGCATGTCGATTTCCATAACATATCCACCGAGAACAGAGCGGGATTATTGTCAGTCTTCAAAATCGGCAACTTCACGCTCCATCCGTCGGCTATAGTGAACTATCACCACAATTCACTTGAAAGCCGCCTTGATGCAATGTGCAATGACCTGACGCTCGACTATCTCGATGCCGGCGTGGGAACAGAAATTATGTTCAGCACCCGCAAAATCCACACCTCGCTCTATCTCCCTTTGAAATACAGGCTGTTCCGGCTGAACAACAGACTTGACGGCAACATTGCCGACAAAAACCGTTTTCGTGTGGAACCTTCCTTCAGCTTCACTTATAAATTGAACAGCAGCCACAATCTGAAAGCGGCGGCCTCAGTGAATTATATGACACCCTCGATTGAGACTCTGTATTCCGGCTACATACTGACATCATACCGTCAGCTTTCGGCCTACGACGTGGCAGGACTGTATGAGGGTATGAATCAGCATTACTCGTTAGGTTACGATTTCAAGAACATCCTTTCAATGAGCTTCGCGGGAGCGGAAGTTTCTTGGAACAGGCAGTCGCCCGAAGTGCTTTACGGCTCTTACTATGACGGCATCGTACAGCGTACAATCAGCCGCCGCACATCGGAGAACGGGGATATGCTTTCTGCCAGAATCCATGCAAGCCAAGGCTTCGACTGGCGACGGCTCAAAATAGGAGCCTCCGTTACATACTCCTATTATGACAGTCCTTTGCTCGTTCAGGACAAGGTGCTACGCTACTCCGGCAACAGCATAGGAATCAACGCTGACATAAGCCTTACGCCATTCAAATGGTTAGGTGTATCTTATCAAGGCAACTATTCGCAGTCGGCGACACAGCAGAAAGGATATGACAGATTTCCGTGGTTGCGCACCATAACAAACAAAGCTTCGCTTGACTTTACAATTCCCGGAGGCGTTACGCTGACTACATCGCTCTACCATTACTACAACAACTTCAACGACGGCGACAAGTCTTTCCTCCTACTCAACGCCGAGGCGAAGTACACCATAAAGCGTTTCAGCTTCACGCTGTCATGCGACAATCTGCTCAACCGCAAGTCGTATATATATTCCAGTCTGTCGGCTCTCACAGAGTCAAAGGCAATCTACAACATACGCCCTCGCAGTGTGTTACTCAAAATCCGATTCAGAATATTCTAAAATACACCGTTATGAAATATCTGTTGTCACTACTTTTTGTTTTCCTGTGTATAACAGGTGCCGCACAGGAGACATGCTCACGAATTATCGACCGGGCTACTCCTGTCGATACGGCGAGATACAAGGTTACATATTCGCTTAAATATAAATTCCACCCCGACATAAGGGATGCCTACAGCGACACGCGGATTGTGCAGATCGGTAAACACAGTGTCAAGGATTACAGCGACATAATCAACCACTTCGATTCTTTGGCAACCGACCAGGTCCGACGCGGTGCGGAATCGTATTCCAATGTGTCAGGTGATCCGTGGCCTTTGGAAATCATCAGACCCGTTCGGGGAGAGAAAGCCGATTTGAAATACCGGCTGTCAATATCCGCTTTCTTTGTCTATTCTGATTCCATTCCGTCGTTGGAATGGAATTTCAGCAGTGAAGAAACCGAATCGATTATGGGCTATGACTGCCGTAAAGCGACTGTTGACTTTGCCGGACGCACTTATACAGCATGGTTTACACCTGAAATCCCTTTGCCTTTCGGGCCTTACAAATTCGGAGGTCTGCCCGGTCTTATCCTAAAAATAGAAGATGCTGAAAGACAATTTGTCTGGGAGGCAATCGGATTTGAACGCACGAACAATCCCATAATGGAATATACATACCGTGACGGCAACGATAAACGATGCTCGGCAACCGATGTTGAAAAAACTCTTGTACGCTATTTCAAATCGCCTGTCGGTTTTATGATTTCAGAGATGGGCGGAGATAGTAACAAGGTTCATATTGTCGGCAAGGATGGCAAGGTGATGAATAATGCCGATGCAACCCGAATGTCAGTTCCATATATACCACTCGAAATAAAATGAAGATATTATCCCTAATAGCACTCTCCCTGTTCATGTCAGGGTGTGCCAACGCACAGTCAACTACCACAACGGCAAAACTAAAAATATCCGGGGAGCCTTTACCTGCAATAAGGCATGTAACGGACATGAAGGTATCTGGCGATACATTGCTGTTTGTCTTTGAATGTGAGAACGGATATGGCCAAAGGCTTCTCCGTCGCGCAATTATCGACAACTCTAACAACGCAATCAGTATTAGCCCGGATATGGGCAAACGGGAAGACGGTTACTATGCTTCTATGCCTTATCCTTTTATCTCCGACAATGGCGCACTCCGCGTTGTCGGGCAGGACGATTGCGAAATTTTTACCGTCGAAAATGATACAGCATTTGTCAGAACAAGGCAGTATCTGATGGACAGCAACAGCGCCGTGCCATTCCCTCTCTCGCAGTACGTTCAGGATGTATATATGACCGGCTCTGACAAATATGTCTTTATTGGACGGGAGCCAAACGGCGGTCGCCAATATGCCATGACCGCCGATTTGGGAACCTCAAAGATTGATACCATCCGTCAGATTAACATTTCACACGAATTACAGACATGGATGCCTAACGCTGGGGAAATGGTGTATTCAGGCAAACACAACAGGCTCGCTTTTGCCTATAAACTTCACCCGGTTATCGAGATATTCGACACCAATGGCAAGACAATCAAATCGGTAAGAATTGGAGAAGACACCTTCGACCCGAAGACTCTTGAAGAAGGCGATTTTGAGACATTGAATAGTCTGCACACCGTGGATTTAACATTTACCTCCGATTACATCTATGCGTTGCATTGGGGTTGCGGGTATTCAGATGCCGACAAATACGCCCCGACCATCTATAAGATAGACTGGAACGGCAATGTAATCGACCGATATTTCAACATACCATATCCTCTTTATCGCATAGCAGCCTTCGACGATACCCGGCTCATCGGCTGGAACGGAAAAGACTTTATACTTTTAGAGTGTGTTTAATAATAAATGTTACCGTCAGGGCGGTCAGTCATCGAGCAGGTTTTTCTTGTGGTGAGGGAGTTATGGGGTTCCATAACGACCGAAGCGCAGGCGGAAATATGCCGGCGGATGACCGATTATTAAACAATCTCTAAATTCCAGCCGACTTGATATGCCTTCCTGTTCGGACTGTCAGAGTGCGCCTTTATGAGTCAAAAAAACCGAAAGAAAAATTTGAAGAGGTGCCATAGAGGGATTACAGGAAATTTTTTGTAACTTTACGCTCTAATTCCGAAAGGCTTATGAGTGAAATCGACGATACATTGGATATGGACAGGCTTTCTGACGAAGATGCCAACAACGGCTCTGAGAATACAGAAACGTCTTTTGCTGAGGAGGATATAGAACCGGAAACCGTTGCAGATGCCGCAGTTCCCGTTGTGGCTGTGCCGAAATACAATGTTCCCGGCGAAGGGGACAGGCGCACGCTGCTTTCCGGCATGTTCCGCAACTGGTATCTTGAGTATGCAAGTTATGTGATTCTTGAACGTGCCGTGCCTCACATCGAAGACGGACTTAAGCCTGTGCAGAGGCGCATACTCCATGCCATGCAGACCACCGACAACGGACGTTTCAACAAGGTGGCCGGAATCGTCGGTGAGACGATGAAATATCATCCCCACGGCGACGCTTCCATCGGGGATGCGCTCGTGCAGCTCGGACAGAAAGAGCTTCTTATCGACACGCAGGGAAACTGGGGCAACATACTCACCGGAGACTCGGCAGCGGCTACGCGTTACATCGAGGCCCGCCTGTCGGAATTCGCGCTTGAGACGGCTTTCAGTTCCAAAATCACCGAATGGATGCCGTCTTACGACGGTGTGCGCAAAGAGCCTGTTACGCTGCCTGTCAAGTTCCCGTTGCTTCTCAGCCAAGGAGTTGAAGGCATAGCGGTAGGGCTGTCTTCAAAGATTCTGCCTCACAATTTCAACGAAATCATAGATGCCGCCATATCTTATCTACACGACGAACCTTTCGCACTTTTCCCTGATTTCCAGACGGGCGGACTGCTCGATGCCACGCGCTACAACGACGGAGCGCGCGGCGGAAGCGTGAAAGTCAGGGCAAAGATAGAGAAGATTGACAGCAAGACCCTTGCCATCACCGAACTTCCTTTCGGAAAAACCACTTCATCGCTAATCGCGTCCATAATAGCGGCACAGGAGAAGGGGAAGATAAAGATTCGCAAGGTGGACGACAACACTGCGGCGACGGCTATGATTATGGTGCATCTGATGCCAGGCACTTCGAGCGACAAGACGATTGACGCACTTTATGCCTTCACCGACTGCGAGGTGAGCATTTCGCCCAACTGTTGCGTGATACGCGACCGCAAGCCTCATTTCCTGTCGGTCAGCGACGTGCTCCGCTACAGCGTGGACCATACACAGGAGATGCTTCATCAGGAGCTTGAAATCAAACTTTCCGAGACACAGGAGATGCGCCTATACGCCTCTCTGGAGAAGATTTTCATAGAGGAAAGAATCTACAAAGACAAGGAATATGAAGAGGCCAAGAGCAGCGACGAGGCTTTGGTGCATGTAGACGGACGGCTGGGGCCTTTCAAACCGGGCTTCTACCGCGAAATAACAAAGGACGACATCCTTAAGCTTTGGAAGATTCCTTTCGAGCGCATCTTCAAGTTCAATTCCGACAAGGCCGATGAGCGCATAACACAGCTAAACGCAGAAGTGGAGCATCTGCAATACGACCTCGACCATATAGTGGAATACACGGTGAAATGGTATGAGCATCTGAAGAAAGCATACGGCGGCAAATTCCCGCGCCGCACCACTATACGCGGTTTCGACTCCATCGAGGCCGCCAAAGTCGCCGAAGCCAACAAGCGTTTCTATTTCGACAAGGACGGCGGGTTCATAGGCACTGGGCTAAAAGACGCAAAGCTCCTTTTCACATGCTCTGACCTGGACGACATACTGATAATATACAAGAACGGAACTTATAAAATCGTAAAGGTTTCCGACAAGCTATATGTCGGAAAAAAGATAGAACACATCGGGGTCTTCAAGAAAGGGGACAAGCGCACTGTCTATAATGTCATATACCGCAACGGCAAGGAAGGATTCTATTATAAGAAGCGTTGCTGCATCACCGGTCTGACCCGCGAAAAAGAATACGACCTGACCAAAGGGCTGCAGGGTTCCGAGATAAAATGGCTTTCGGTCAATCCGAACGGCGAGGCAGAAATAGTGGAAGTGAAACTTAAGAATCAGCCAGACGCCGCAGGCCGCAGACCACGTGCGCTTCAGGTCATGGTGAATTTCGCGGAACTTGACATAAAGGGGAAGGAATCGCTCGGAAATCTCGTAACAAAATACACTGTCAGCGACACTTTGCTTGTGAAGAAAGGCACAAGCACGCTTGGCGGGCGCGAGGTGTGGTTTGACAAGGACGTGCTGCGTCTCAATTACGACGGCCGAGGCGAAAGCCTTGGTATTTTCCAGGGGGAAGACAAGGTGCTGGTAATCACTACAAACGGTGATTTCTACACTACAGATTACTCCGATGCCAATCATTACGATGCCAACATACTGAGAATAGAGAAGTTCAATCCGCATAAGGTATGGACATTGGCTCTTTATGACGCTTCTTTCGGTTTCCCTTACCTGAAACGTTTCTGCTTTGAGGCATCTGCCAAGCCCCAGCATTTCGTCGGTAACGAGGAAGGTTCGAGAATGATATTGCTTACAGACACTCCTTTCCCTCGTCTGCTTTTCACTTTCGGCGGCAACGATTCCGTGCGTCCTCCGATGGAAGTTCAGGCCGACGAATTCATAGGGGTAAAGAGCTTCAAGGCAAAGGGGAAACGCATATCAATCTTCAAGATAGAGAAATTTGAAGAACTCGAACCTACGAAGTTCCCTCCGGAACCGGAACCCCTGCCTGCTGATACAGAACCGGAAGAAACCGATGCAGAACCGGAAGGCCCAAAAGTGGTGCAAGGCGATCTTTTTGATGAAATGTCAGCCATAGAACAACAATGATGAGCCGACGGATTGCTTTAATGGTTCTTGCTTCTGTTTGTTTAGTAGCCAAGGCTTCGGAAACCAATGACTCTGTTGCAAGAATTCTTGAAGGATGTCTTACTAGTTTCTCTTCACAAGTAGAACGTCCAATTACTCAGGCCTATATGTTTGAAGCGGGAGGGAAATCGGCACTTGACACATATCTTTCCCCGCTTCGCTATCATGGTTTCTATACCTCTCTTTCCGGCAGATGGAGCAAAGCGTTGCCATGGATGGATAACAGTTGGCTGATGAGATTTGATTCACGAATCGGATTCAGCCGGATGCTTAACCCTGCAAAGAACGCTCAGATGCTTGGCTTTGATACGGCTTTTGACTGGGGTGCAGCCTGGACTTGCCGATTTCCGACGGAACTTATGGTTTCGGCAGGAGCTGCGGCCGGCTTCAACGCAGGAGTGCTGTATCTCCCGCGCAATTCCAACAATCCGGCTTCGGTTAAAGCCGACATACATCTCTCGCTTACCGCCTCGGCATCATTTCCGTTCAGAATCGGACATTTGCCGGTGCTTGTGAGCGACGAAGTGTCGCTTCCTTCGCTCAGTGCCTTCTTCTCGCCTCAGTATGGCGAGACATATTACGAGATTTATCTCGGCAACCGTTCAGGACTTGTGCATTGCGGATGGTGGGGCAACAACTTCAGCATCACTAATCTGCTTGCGTTTGACCTTGACATAGGGCCATCGGCTTTGCGGCTCGGTTACCGCTACTCGCTGAATTCGAGCTGGGTTTGTCATATCAACACGCAGATTCACACTCATTCGTTTGTCATAGGCTGGATTCCTCACGGAATCGGCCTCAGGAAAAGCATACCGTCCAATTTGGCAATAAGGATAAACTCACTTTACTGAACATGAAGATTCTGAGTCTTTTTTTGACTGCGATGTTGACTGCGATTGCCGTGGCTACATTGTCATCGTGCCACGATGCGCCTGATTACACAGACAATGCCACAGGGAATTTTGACGCGCTTTGGAACATTCTTGACAGTCATTATTGTTTCTTTGAAGAGAAAGACATCGATTGGGAGGCTGTCGGGCGTAAGTACCGCGCTGAAATCAATCCTGAAACCAACTACATAGAGCTTTTTGACATCTGTTCCCGAATGCTCGATGAGCTGAAAGACGGCCATGTCAATCTCTCATCCTCTTTCAATACGAGTTATTACCGTCGCTGGTGGAGCGATTATCCACAGGATTTCAACTTTCGCACGCTCCAACAGTATTACCTCGGCTTTGACTACCAGACCACATCAGGCATAATCTACAAGAAACTTTCCGACAAGGTGGGATATATGTATTATCCCTCTTTCTCTTCGGGAATCTCGCAGACAAGCCTTGATTATGTGCTTGCATGGCTCTATGACTGCAATGTGCTCATAATTGACATACGGGACAATGGCGGCGGCTTGCTTACCAACATCGATGTCCTCGTAGGACGCCTGATTACACGTGAGATTTCGGGCGGATTCATAAGGCATAAGACCGGACCTGGACACAATGACTTTTCCGAGCCTTTCGAGATTCGCTACAAACCTGCCGAAGAAAGCCGGGTGAAGTGGCTTAAGCCGGTGATTGTCCTTACCAACCGCTCGTGTTTCAGTTCCGCCAATGATTTCGTGGCTACCGTCAAAGGATTGGATTCAATATGGATTGTAGGCGCGAAGACTGGGGGCGGGGGAGGACTTCCGTTCTCTTCGGAATTGCCCAACGGTTGGGGCGTACGCTTCTCAGCCTGTCCGATTACAGACCGCAACGGTCGCTCGACCGAATACGGCATAGCCCCCGACGAGGGATGTGAAGTCCATGCCACGGCCGAAGAGCTTGCCCAAGGCCACGATGCCATACTCGACTTCGCCATCCGCAAGGCTGAATCTATATCTTCCGCCTCGTCAGAGAGCGTTCCGTCATCGGCCAAGTTTGGCCGATGACGAGCACAGATTATTCTGGCTTCGGAATCCTGTCCACCGCCGTATGTCTGCCAGTGTCGAAATGGATTTTGTTCATCTCAACAGCCGTAAGTGTCCTTGCGCCCGGTATTTCCGTCTTCTTTATCTGTATCATATTCATTACCTGTTTTTATATGCTGTCGCGATTCTGTTGATGCCCATCAAAGCTCCGGCATAAGCGGAGACCAACAAGAACAGCGGCCATGCTGTGGGCGTTATTAGCCTGAATGCGCCACCTGCAAGATTCGTGAAGAATATGAGCCAAAGCAGACACTGCACTGTCAAGCACATAGTACACCATGCTTTGACCTTGTATTTCTGGTACCATACGCTCCAGAACGAGAACGGCAGACAACAGGCATTGATGACCGCCAGCCATCCTGCACAACCCGGAAACAGAAGCATTGCCGCAAGACTGATGCTGAAATAAGCCAGCCCAACTTCACTCCATCCGAAGATGCCGAAGAATGTGGACGCCTTCTGTTCCAGCACCGTGTCGCATCCCCCTTTCTGTATCACGCCGCAAAGCCTGTCTGCAGCTTTTGTATGTATGTTGACGCTCTTAAGCACCAACTGCCATGACACATAGATCCCGGCGAAGTCCAACAAAGGAAGCAGCGATTTCCACCAACTTTCATATAATCCTTGAGCTACATAGACGTAGATAAAGACGAAAGAAGCGCAAAGCCAAAGGATTGCAGTTTTCGCAGTCGTAATCATGTCCATCAGCCGATGCCTGCGGTGGTCTGGCTCGGCACTTGCAGCCGTAGGATAAGCCACCAATGCCACGCCGCTCCAATTATCGATGAAATCATCAAGGATAGCGGTATGCTTGCCCGAAGAATCGGAAAACTCCACATTCCCTTGGGTCATTCCGGTAAGCACCACGAATTTACCTTTCTCCTGAACAAGACAAGGACGGGGAAGATCAATCAAACGGCTTTTGTCATCTAAAGAAATACCATCGTTGTCAATGCCATATTCCTTCAGTAGCCGGGAGAAACCGAAAAGCGACTGGAAAGGCATATTCCGGAAACGACTGTCGCTGTATGCCTGCGTCATCGGAATGCCCAAAGCCTGCAGAAAGACTGAAAATATGGTCGGTGATTTCATAGTATGGTTATTGTCAAAATTTTTGTAGACAACGACAGATTGCAAAGATTACATTTTGCGAAGAGCGGCGGCCTGAAAACCGCCGCTCCTGATTTGCTGTCCATCCCATCGGCAGAAATGCCGACGCAGGTTACATATACTCCTCTACTTTGCCGACAAGCGCACTGCCGTCCATCTCTCCGCTTGAAGTCCATACCGGCTTGCCGTCGGAATAAACTATAAACGTCGGGATTCCGTCGATGCCGAGACTGTCGGCAAGCTCGCGGTTCTCATCGATATCAAACTGATAGACATTCGCACGCCCTTTAAGCAAGGCTTTCACATCCTCCATCACTGGCATCATAGCCTTGCAATGCGGACACCACGAAGCGTAGAACTCCACCAGCACCGCTTTTGAAGAATTGATCAATTCATTGTATTTTTCCATAAGTACAATTTATAAAGATTTGGTTTATGGCCCATTGGCCGTTATTATTGATTCTATGTAATCATTCACTCTAAATAATAACCATCCTGACACCAAAAAAGATTGCTCCCGACTCCATTTCTATACAGTTATGCATCCTGAACTTCCTCAGAATCGCAGATATCTCACAGCACTATACGAGAGTCTTATAGCAATAGACAGTGCTACATTGCAAACACACTATTAAAGGGATAATATGCATCGAACCCGAAGACGCAAACCTTCGGGTTCGATGTATTATGTGTAAGAAAGTACTCTCGCCAAGGAGATGTGGATTGGTCAAGCCAGTCGGAGGGCAAGGTCTGTCAACCAAATCCAGAGCGGGCAGAAACCGATGAAGAGTATCACAGACAGAGTCAGCGACGAAGTGCCGGTGGCGACATATGTATCGTATTCGTCGGCGATTATGATACCGGAAAATGCCGGAGGCAATGCGCTGGCCACTACAAGCATTTTAAGGTTGAGCGGATCCATATGGAACATTAATCCGAGTATCAGCACAACAGCAGGCATCATTACCATCTTGAGTATGGATCCGAGCGCCGCCTGCCAGTTGATGGTGAACTTTATGGCAGAAAGCGTGATGCCCGCCGAGAAAACGGCCATAGAGGCATTTGCTTTGGCTATCAGGTCGAACGACGGGCTTGCCCACTTAGGCCAAGGAATTCCTGCCACAACCCATATCACAGCCAGTATAGGCGCCCATGCCACGGGCTGAGCCAATGCATGAAGCACAGGCTTCCATACGCTTTCTTTCTTAGTAGAACCGGGATTCTGTTTTTCAAGCGAGGCATTCATCAATGAAAGGCCCACCGGAATCCCTATGGCGTTGACCACGATGCCTACGATTGCGACAACAAGTGCTACGGACGGCGTGGTGCCGAAGATAGGCTCAAGCACTGCAAAACCGAGAAATCCGATGGTCGGCGAACCGCTAATCAGGGCTGAAACTGCCGCATCGGCACCGGTGTTCTTCTTAAAGCAGTATTTGAACACGAAGTAGACCATCATAAAGCAGGCCATAATGCCTATTGTGGACACGACTGTCAGTTTTATGTCGCGGACAAGCATTTCGCGGCTGGCCTGCACAATCGACACGAACAAGGCTGCGGGCAAAGCGTAGTCGAGCACCACCTTGTTGAATTTCTTTGAATCCTCGCCACTGAAGATTCCTTTCTTTCCGGAAATGTATCCGGCGAGCATCACCACGATTATCGGGACGATGGCGTAAAGGATTACGTGTGAAATGTTCATAATACAAAAGTTTAAGAGGCTGTTTAAAAATCATTGTTAAACGCAGAGTGGTGGATTTTTTGTTAAGGCGCACTTTATGAGGAGGGAGCATATCGGGATATGTGACCGACGATTAAATGCGGATTAACGGAAAAGACACCATTCAGACTGAAACATCAAATTCTTTTAAAGAGGCTTTGTGGTAATGCCTGCCGTCATTCCGGAACCTTTGCGCGTCTTTATCCCTTCGGCTCAGTCCCATAGCCCGCCATGCTCCTTCGCTGCAGGGATAAATCCATCACAAATCTTCCGGCTCTGCGTTAAC
>ERZ777305.1688-NODE-1688-length-23601-cov-8.716512_pt1 | contig 23601 bp, 22 predicted proteins | sample MGYA00374965_ERZ777305 | MGnify/ENA primary metagenome ERZ777305 (study PRJEB29328, sample SAMD00013331) | mouse gut metagenome | study: EMG produced TPA metagenomics assembly of the Metagenome analysis of fecal microbiota from mouse which was promoted... | reverse complement strand
CTTGCTTTTTCATGGCGTTTTGTGCCTTGAGCGGAGCGAAAGGAATGGATATAAAGATGAACAAAAGTGGAGAGAAGTTGACTTTATTGCCATTTGGGGAAAACTATCAGGGGCTTATGTGTTGTGCAGCAAATCTGGTGAACGATTTTGGCATGGAGTCTGCGGACGGGTGTATGCTCAGTACCAATGGGTTTACCATGTGGCTGCAAAAGTCGCCGGCGGGAGGAAGTGTTTCCTTTCAACTGGAAGAGACGGCGCCTCTGGGGAAGCTTCTGGTGTGGAATTACAATAGAATAGCGGAAGACGGCACGGATTATACGCTCTGTGGTCTGCGCAGCATAGAGATCTATCATTCCATTGACGGAAAACAATGGGTGGAACTGCAGGGAAAGGGGTATCCGTATTGTCTGCAAAAGGCAACAGGTAAGAACGATATGCAGCCTACCAACCTGGAGGGTGGGGGCGTGATTGACTTTGGCGGCGTCACAGCCCGGTACATACGTCTTGCCTGGAAAGGACAGCCGGGTGTTTATAATTACGACAGTGAGAATCTGTTTGACCGATCCTTCGGGCTGGCAAAGCTGCGCCTGTACTGCGGCACCGGACTGTATACACGTCCGGCCTCTGCCTGGACCGGGCTTTTAGAGAGGCGTGACGGCTGGGCCGGCGCTGACGGGGTTTACAGTACACCTTTTAACGGCGTGGATAATGAACCGAATCACACCCGTACCCTGCTGATGTTTGGTGATACCTTTATCGGCAGCAGAATACCTGGCACAGACAAGCGTTCTGCTGATACCATCATGATCAACAACAGCGGCTGTATTCTCAAAGAGGGCACGCCGGATGTGGATCAGGCAGAATTTCTTTATAGAAAGCAGGAAGATGGAACACCCAAGAGCCTGATTCTTCCGGATCAAAAGGCCCTGGGCATAGAGAACAGGGAGCCCTTTTTCTGGGGACAGGATTCTATGATTTTACATGGCCGGTATTATGCGTTTCCGCTTATTGTCAGAGAGGATCCGGAAGGTGTTGAAGGGTATCAGTTCGCGGTAGAGGGACCGGCTTTCTTATCGGCACCAGTGGAGAACGGAGAAGTGCTGTGGGACAAGATGGAGCAGAGCAGATGTCCGCTTTTTTATCGTGATACAGATGGAACAGAACTGGTGTTTGGAGCTGCTGTTTTCCAGAATACTGTGGAGGCAAAAGCGCCGGATCCGGACGGCTATCTTTATATCTATGGATACAAGCCGGAATACATTGAGAAGAATCTGTATGCGGCCCGCATAAAGGCGGAGGATTTCCCGCAGTGGGATAAGGTGGAATATTATGACGGGAAGACATGGCGCCCTGAGATTGAAAAGGCGGCCTGCCTGTGCAGAAACATATCCTGTGAGATGAGCTTTTCCCCGTACTTCGGGAAGCTGTACGAGGGAAAGTATATCATGGTATTTACAGAATTTACGAATTCCCCCATTGTGGCATGCCGTATTGCCGATTCCCCGGTGGGGCCGTTCTCGGATAGCATCAGACTGTATCATTGTCCGGAGCCGGAACTCGGCTACAGCATCTATACGTATAACGCCAAGGCCCATCCCCATTTATCAGAACCGGGACGGCTTCTGGTAAGTTATAATGCCAATGCATGCAGCATGGCGGCGAACCAGGAATTGGCCATGATCTATTCGCCCCGGTTTATAGAAGTTTGTGAAGTGTGCGAGGGAAAGGAAGAACATGAGGAATTCAGGTAAATATCATAATTATGAGCTTCATCCGGTGAAACGGATGGAAGGCTTTGATAAGCAGGCATGGGAAGGCGCGGGAGCCATCGGAAAGATACTGCAGGAACGTGTGAGCGGCATTTTGCAGCAGAAGAATAAGGCTGTGGTATGTTTTGATATGTATCCGGGCGTGAGAAAAGAGGAGATTCTGTGCCTGGCGGAGACATTGCGTCCGGTACAGATATGGGATATGGAGGACTATGCCAGGACAGAAGATGACATCAATCAGATGTTTGCGGATTTTATCACCAATGACAGAGTCTTCGGTGTGATGTGCCATAAAAAGATAGATTCCCTTTTTGAAGCCGAAAAATTAGAACAGGCGAGAGCGGAACTGAAAGCAACCGCTCAGGGTTGTGTGGTCATAATGGGGATGGGCGCAGGCATCCTGTCGGAGGGAGATCTTTATATCTATTGCAATCTGACCCGCTGGGAAATTCAGCTCCGTTATCGGGCTGGCATGCCAAACTGGCACTGTACCAATACAGATGCACCCATTCTTTCTAAATATAAGAAAGGTTTCTTTGTGGAATGGCGGTTAGCTGACCGGCATAAGAGGGAGCGATATGAACGCTTTGATTTTATGCTGGATACAGAACAGCAGGGCAAGCCGAAACTGATTACGGGAGATGCCTTTCGCGCGGCCTTGGACCGAACCAGCCGTGAGCCGTTTCGCATGGAACCCTACTTTGATCCCGGCGTGTGGGGCGGTCATTGGATGCAGGAGAACTTCGGGCTGGATCCGGAACAGGAAAATTTTGCCTGGAGTTTTGACGGTGTTCCTGAAGAAAACTGTCTGCTGTTTGGTTTCGGAGAGATTACGGTGAAAGTGCCGGCTATTGATCTGGTACTTTATCGTCCCCATGAGCTGCTGGGAGAACGCGTGCACGGGCGGTTTGGCGCTGAGTTTCCCATTCGCTTTGACCTTTTGGATACCATGGGCGGAGGCAATCTCTCTCTGCAGGTGCATCCTTTAACAGAATACATTCAGGATACCTTCGGCATGCACTATACCCAGGATGAAAGCTACTATCTGCTGGATACAGATGACAGCAAGGAGACCTATGTGTATCTGGGACTGCAAAAAGATGTGGACCGGGAAGCTATGGCACAGGATCTGAAAGCAGCTGAGACAGGAGAAATCCCCTTCCCGGCAGAAAAATATGTGAATCAGATTCCGGTGAAGAAGCATGACCATGTGCTGATACCGGCAGGAACCATTCACTGTTCCGGACAGGATACCATGGTGCTGGAAATCAGTGCAACGCCCTATATCTTCACCTTCAAGCTCTGGGACTGGGGCAGAGTGGGACTGGATGGTATCCCAAGACCAATCCATATAGAACACGGCCTTAAGAATATCCAGTGGGACAGAGATACGGATTGGATCTATGACAATGTGGTGGGGCAGCAGGAGATTGTTGCGCAGGGGGAAGGATACAGGATTGAGAGAACCGGACTGCATGAACGGGAATTTCTGGATACTTTCCGGTATACGGTCAGGGACTGTCTGACTGTCACCATGAAGGACTCGGTTCATATGATGAATCTGGTGGAGGGAAGCCATGCATGGATTGAAAGTGTGGATGGCAGTTTTCAGCCATTTGAGATACATTATGCGGAGACGGCGATTGTGCCGGCGAAAGCCGGCGCTTATAAGATTGTGGCCGGGGAGGAAGAGATTATGCTGGTGGCTGCCAGTGTAAGATGAGAAAGTGTCTGAAAAGCTGATATATGAAATGTTTCCTGCAGGGCGGTCATGTGACCGCCCTTTGACGGGCAAATATTAAATGAAAAAGCAAGCCGATTTGTTTTTGCAACATAACCTGTTATTAGGTAAAAAGATTGTATTCAACTGTTATATATGATAAATTTAGGATAATAAAGACGGAACGGGACGGTGAAAATGAATGGGGCAGGGAAAACTGGTTCGCGATAACATTCCGCAGCTTATTACCGCAGATGGAAAGAAGCCCATCACCAGGACTTTAGAGCAGGAAGAATACCTGCAAGAACTTGATAGGAAACTGGATGAAGAAGTTGCAGAGTATCAGTCTGACAAGTCTCTTGAAGAGATGGCAGATGTGTTGGAAGTGCTTTTTGCAATCTGTGAAGCGCGGGGGCATTCTGTGGAAGAACTGATGGTGGTGAGAGATGAAAAGAGAGAAAAACGCGGCGGTTTTGCACAAAGGATATTTTGGATTGGGAATGAATGATGGAGTTAACGGTTAATAGACGTTATTACAATAAACTGGATATAAAAGGCTTTGAGAAAATGATGAAAGATCCGTCCTACTGTTACAAATTCTACTGGCTGGAAGCGATTGTACAGCTTATATTAGTGGGCAGGACGGAAGTCACGTATGATGAAATCATAGATGAGATGATTGCTAATGCATGGTATTCAGTTGTTGAGTACCATATCCATTTAAGCGGTATTTGGGGTGATGCGGGAGTCAAGGATAATCTGGAAAAAGCCGTAATAAAACTGCATAAACTGAGTGAACTGCCAGCGAATGCTTCCAAGGTAGAAATAGTGAACTCCATCAAGCAATTTAATAAACAGTTACATGCAGAAAAACAGGCTTTGACACTTAATGTGCCATACAAAGCATTATCCGGGTTTGCGAATAAAGTCGGAGAGAAAATCAGCTTAGACAGCAGTGCGGGCAGGATGATGGCCTATTATAATAAACTGAATGAGACGGATATTCTGCTGCCGTATACTTTTGGAACCGGAAATGGACTGCATAGAAAGCTGCTATTCGGTGCGGATTGGATTCCGATGATCAAAGATAACGCAGTGATAATTTTGAGGTGGATTCAGTGTGAAAAAGTGAAATGGTTACAGAATAACAATCCAGAAGTACCAGGACTGATCTATAAGATTGAGCAGCTTGAAGACAAAATGAGAAAACTTTCCCATGTGCGGAAATTGTGGGATGGGATTCTGGAAAGAAGAAGCGTGACGGATGTATTTACGGATAAGGTGATTGACAGGCAGCAATATGATGTAGACCACTTTATTCCATGGTCATTTGTGATGAACGATGAGCTCTGGAATTTGATGCCCATGGATTCGTCTTTAAATTCTTCCAAGAGTAACAGACTGCCGCATTGGGACAGGTTTTTCAAGCCTTTTGCCACAAATCAGTATATTATGTACGAGATGGTACATGAGGCAGAGGGAATCAGGAAACTGTATGAGGCGTGTTATCGGGATAACCTGCACTCCATCTGGGCGAATCAGGAATTGTATCGGAAGGGAAATTCTAAAGCGGAGTTTTTGAGGATTTTGGAGAAAAATATGAGGCCGGTGTACGATTCTGCCTGGAATCAGGGGTATGAGGTCTGGGAGTGGCAGGGAGTATGAAAAGAAAGGATGCAGAACATGTACACAATCAAAACCACACGAGGCGATATCACAAAGATCACAAACGTACAGGCAATCGTTAACGCTGCGAATAACTCACTTTTAGGCGGCGGCGGGGTAGATGGTGCCATTCACCGGGCAGCAGGACCAGAGCTTTTAGCAGAGTGCAGGACACTTCACGGTTGTGAAACAGGACAGGCAAAGCTTACGAAAGCATACAATCTGCCCTGCGATTATGTCATACATACGGTAGGACCGATATGGAATGGGGGCGGCAATAGGGAAGAGGAATTACTGGCAGGCTGCTATTATCATGCTATGCAGACAGCGCTTGCTCACGGGATTCGTACCATAGCGTTTCCATCCATAGCAACAGGGGTATACAGATTTCCGGTAGAGTTGGCTGCCAGGATTGCGGTTACTACAGTACATGGTTTTTTACAGGAAAATGAGAACAGCTTTGACCTTGTAGAATGGGTATTATTTGATGCCGGGACGGAGTCAGCTTATGAGGCGGAAGTAGAAAAGTTGGAGGTGCTATGATGAAAATATTTATACCCGCATTGCTACTGGTTTTCCTTCTGACAGGGTGTGCAGCGCCTGCCAAGGAGTCAGGCTATCGTCAGATTGGCATGGATGAGGCCGTGGCCATGATGGAAGAAGAAAGCAATTATGTGATTCTGGATGTCCGAACCACACAGGAATATCAAGACGAGCATATTCCGGATGCCATCAATGTTCCTAATGAGACCATTGATACGGAAGAAATCCCGGAACTGCCCGACAAAGAGCAGCTGATTCTGGTATATTGCCGCAGCGGAAACCGCAGCAAAAAGGCTGCCGGGAAGCTCGCAGCTTTGGGGTATACCAATATTGTGGAGTTTGGTGGCATCAATGACTGGCCGGGTGAAACGGTGTCCGAATAAATAATATTTGAAAAGTAGTATCAGTGTCTTTCTGGTTTCTGCGCACGGGATTGATCAGGGGGAAAGAGGTGCTCGGAAGATATGAAAAGGGGACGGCAAAACTGGGATGTGCACAGAGGGATTCACAGGAACAGAATTGCGGGACACTTTACCACGCAAACCTTAATCTGGAAAAATCCACAAAGATCATAACAAAAAAATGAAAAAGATGTTGCATTTATGCTACATATATGTTAGTCTCTAATTAATTAGTAAGGTCACTGAACAAACTAAAAGACAAAGGTAAAAAGAATAAAGGGGAAACTGTCCGAAAATCATATATCCAGAATTCATTTTTCGGGCGATTTGGAGGAAAACTATGGGTGTATACAGTCAGCAGACAATTAAAGCCATAAATAAGAAAAACATTTATATGCTGATCAATGCGGATCCGGGTATTTCCAGGATTCAACTGGCCAATGTTACCAATTTGAGTAAGACCACAGTATCGGCTCTGGTTGACGAGTTGATTCAGGAAGGTTATGTCACAGATGAAGGCAGTGTTGAAAGCAACAGACAGGGCAGAAAGCCAAACAGTCTGGTCGTAAACAGTGAGGGAAACTGCTTTATCGTAATCAACTGGAGAAAAAGAATTTTAGAAACGGCAATCGTGACCTCGTCCTTTGAGGTGGAGCACGTAAATGAGACGGAAGTAAAGATTGGCGAGCATTATGCTTCACAGATTGAACAGCAGATTAAAGAATGTATCGAACATCGGTGTGACAGCAAAAAAATACTGGGCATCTGCCTGGTGATTCCGGGTATGATAGACAGCGAACAGGAAGAGATTATTTCCATGGTGCTTACGCTGGATGAAAAGGAGAAGGTTATCCAGGAACTGCGGACAAGAATCCGGGAATATCCTCTGGCAGTATTTAATGATACCGCGTGTCTCGCTTATGCAGAAAATGCATTTGGTGACATGAAGGGAAGGAACTATGTATATCTGAATATGAATGAAGGTGTTGGTGCGGCGCTGGTTTATGAAGGAAATATTCTAAAAGGCGCCACTGGCATGGGAACGCAGTTCGGACATTTTTCAGTGGATAAGAATGGTGAAAAATGTGTCTGCGGAAACAGGGGATGTTTGGAAAACCGCATCGGTGAACTTGCGCTGGCGAAAATAGCCAGGGAGTGTCATGCACAAGAAGCCTTTCAGGATCTTGCCACGATTCTCTTTAAGGATGTGGGGAATCTTGCGGCAGAAGGGAAGCAGGAGGCCCTGAAAATGATAGAGGTGTTGGCAGCAGATTTAAGTTATGCGCTGGGCAATCTGATTGCCATGTTTAATCCGGAAAGCGTTGTCATCGGAGGCATGGGAAGAAAGCTGGGTGATATTTTCTTGCAGGAGCTGCAAAAGAATGTGAAAGCAACAGGCTTTCAACAATTTGTCTCAAAGGTGGATATCCGCTTCACTCGATTGAAAGAAGAAGCTCTTTTACAGGGCGCAGCAAAGTACTATATGGACATGCACTATAAGTTTTTGGAAGATATGACAGACAAATTATTCCTTTATTAGAAAGAGCAGGCAAAGGAGGAAATGCTAATGAAACGGATCATCGGCGTGAATTCAAACTGTTATCATGGTTATTCCATAGAAGAAGCACTGGAAGGGATACATAAAGCAGGTTTTCATTATGTGGAACTTACGGCCACGAAGGGATGGACCGAGCATGTTTTTCCAACACAGACGTTTTCCTATCTGCTGGGTTTAAAAAAGAAAATGCAGGAACTTTCCATTATCCCTTTTGCGCTAAGCGGACATTGTAATCTGATGGACCGGGAAAGAATGAAGGATTTCGCGGAGAATATAGAGCTGGCCAGATTCTTTGGGTGTCAATATATCGTTTCTTCCGTGGGGGAAGCCCATCTGGAAGATAAAGAGACGGCAGGCAACGACATACTGGCAGCAAATATTAAATCGGTGATTCCGCTGCTGGAAGATGCGGACATGACTCTTGTATTGGAAATCCACGGAGCACATTGCAATGGGAAAATCCTGAAGGAAATTGTGGATTTGATTGCGTCTGACTATGTGCGTATCAATTATGATACGGCAAACGCCATTTTCTATGGCGGGGTAAAGCCGGAAGAGGATATGCAGAACTGTAAAGATGAAATCGCCTATATGCATTTGAAAGATAAAAGAGGCGGGCAGCAGGAGTGGGATTTCCCGGCGCTTGGCAAAGGAACGGTAAATTTCCCGAAGATTTTTGAAAATCTGGAAAACAATAAGAATGCATGCCCTTTCAGCATAGAGATTGAATTTACGAAAGAAGGGCCCAAAGATATCGCGGAGGTGAATCAGGCAGTTTTGGATTCTTATCAGTATTTGAGAGAAAAAGGATTTGATATCTAAGAGGTTCCCCAAAGGGATCAAAAGACACGAAAGTGTTTTTGATAAAGGAAAAGAAAGAAGATTACAGGAGGACAAAAAATGAAAAAGATGACAGCAGTATTACTCAGTGCGGCAATGGCATGTTCACTGATGGCATGCGGAGGCTCAAATGAACCGGCAGCACCCGCAGAAACGCCGGCAGCGGCAGAGGAAACACCCGCTGCGCAGACAGAAGCTCCGGAAGCAAGTGAAGAGGAGGCGCCGGCAGCAGAGGCAGAAGAGACACCAACAGAAGCAAAAGACAGTTACACATTCGGTTATATCGCTTATGATATGACAGATATCTGGAATGAGTATTCCGCAAGAGCATTTGAATATGCAGCGACACAGGCAGATGTAGAAGTAGAGACAGTTGTGTTAGATTCTAAAAACAGCCTGGAAGAATCTGTGACGGCAATGGAATCCTTAATCCAGCAGGGCGTTGACGGAATTTCTATCTTCCCCATTTCTACAGAGCAGGGGGCACAGCTTGTAAAAATGGCAAATGAAGCAGGAATTCCGGTTACCGTAGAAAACTTCAAGATGGATGTGGAGGATCCGGGAGATTATATCGCCAGTGTTGCCTGTGAATATGACCAGATCGGATATGAAGCGATTAAGTATATTTCAGAAGTACATCCCAATGCAAAAGTATTTTTCTGTGCAGGTCAGCAGGGTGCAGGCGTGTATGAGAAATACCAGGAAGGTGTGGACCGTGCAATAGAAGAGTTTGGCGATAAGGTTGAAATCGTAGCAACACTGCACGGTGATTGGTTAACAGATAAGGCATATAACGTAACAACGGATCTGATCGCATCAGGTGAAGAGTTTGATTATATCTTCGCAAACAATGGTATGATGGCACAGGGATGCTATCAGGCATTACAGGATGCAGGCATGGAGAATATTCCGATTGTGTCTACAGGCGGATCACCGGATGACTACAAGATGCTGCAGGACGGTATTGAAGCTGCCAATATGACAGCACCGGTTTCCATTCAGGGGGTTCGTACATTCCAGAATTTATATGATGTGGTGGTGGACGGCAAAACACCGGAGCAGTTTATCTCACTGCCGATTATCCCGGTATCTGCTGATAAGTTAGACGAGTTTATTGCCTGGGATGATTATGAAGCAGCCTATGCATTTGTAGCAGGAAAATAAAGGATTACAGAACAAAGCTGTCTCAAAGCCAGTCGGCTTTGGGGCAGTTTTGCTATGCAGGAAATGGCAACAGTGTAATGAGTCATCGTTCTTAAACGGTGATTTCTGGGAGGCAGAATAGTGGATATTGATTACAATAACAATCCTATTTTAAGAATGAATGAAATTCAGAAAGAATTTTCGGGAGTCTATGCATTGTCCGGCATTACCTTTGACTTGTATCGGGGAGAAATACATTGTCTGGTGGGCGAAAACGGCGCCGGAAAGTCTACGCTGATGAAAGTCTTAAGCGGCGCATACCGGCCTACCGCAGGCAGCATAGAGGTGGAAGGAAAATCATATGACACATTAACCCCCAACTTATCAAAAGAATTGGGAATCAACATTGTTTATCAGGAAAATGACCTGGTTGCAAGCATGAATGTGGTAGAGAACATTTATGTTGGAAATGAAAAGGCAAATCGTTTTGGGTTTGTTAAATTTAAAGATATGTTGGAAGAAACACAAAGACAGATACAAGAACTGGATATACAGATCAATCCGCTGACCAAGATAGAAAACCTTTCTGTTTCTGACCAGCAGTTTGTCAAAATATTAAAGGCATTGTCGGTAGAACCAAAGGTTCTGATCATGGATGAGCCAACCTCCATGTTTAATGTGGAGGACGCGGCAAAAGTATTAAAACTAACGAAGACAATATCGGAGAAGGGAATCAGCATCATATATATTTCCCATTTCCTGAATGAAATACAACAAATAGCGGACAGAGTAACGGTAATACGTGACGGAGCGGTTGTCAATACTTATCAAAACAAAAACCGGGATATTGCAATAGCGACAATCACCACAGACATGGTCGGACGGCCAGTGGATACCTTTTATCAAAAGGAAAAGCAGCCGATTGGAGAAGTGCTTCTGGAGGTAAAAGATTTACAGTTAAAGAAGGACAGTCCTAAAATCAGTTTTCAGGTAAGAAAAGGTGAAATTGTAGGGTTTGCAGGAATGGTGGGCGCAGGACGAACGGAGATTGTACGCGCATTAACCGGAGCGGACAGTAAATATGGCGGGGAAATCAGGATACACGGTAAGAAGGTAGAAATCAAAAATCCGCGGGACAGCATCAGGGAAGGGTTTGCCCACATTACGGAAGACAGACAGAAACTGGGATTGATGCTTCATAATTCCGTGCTTGAGAATGTGACGATCATTGGGCTGCGGGATAAGATAAAGGGATTCTTTGTCCAGATTAAAAAATTTCCTCCCTATGTGGAAACGTTAATCTCTGACTTACGCGTCAAAACGCCTTCCCTTTGGACGGAGGCAGTATATTTGTCCGGCGGAAACCAGCAGAAAGTGGTTTTGGCAAAATGGCTCTTTATTGAGCAGGAAATCTATATTTTTGACGAACCGACACGGGGAATCGACATCAATGCCAAAGCAGAATTTTATAAACAGATGTCAAAACTTACGAAGCAGGGCAAATGTATCATCATGATAAGTTCTGATATGCCGGAATTGATTTCCATGAGTGACAGGGTACTGGTCATCAGAGACGGCGGCATTGACGGAGAATTGGCGGGAGAAGCCATCACGGAACAAAATATTATAAAACAGGCGTTGGGAGTGAAAAAATATGAAAACTAAAATAACTTTTTTAAAAGACCAGAGAATCTTACTCAGCCTTGTGATTGTTGCCATTGTCGCTATTGTGGCGATGATCAATCCAAGATTTATAGCGGTGAAAAATCTGATCACCATTTTTCAGCAGATATCTGTCATTGGTATTCTGACAATGGCCATGAGCATGCTCTTGATCAGCGGCGGCATTGACCTGTCTATCGGTAATATTATGGTACTGTCAGGCGTGGTGATGGCACAGATCATCAGTGTGAATGGCAATGTGGCGCTGGCAGTGCTGGCAGGTATGATAACCGCTGCTTTGTGCGGCATTTTAAACGGTGTAGTCATAGCCAAAAGCAAATGTATTCCGCTCATTATTACACTGGGAACCAGCCAGATGTTCTACGGTCTTGCGCTTACCATCTCCGGCGGCAGGATCATGAGTTTTGGAGGCGCTTTTAACGTCATTGGCAAGACCAAACTTTTTAATGTGTTTCCCGTCATGCTGTTCGTCCTCATGGCCATGGTTTTGGTATCCTATGTGATTATGAACAGGACCAAATTCGGACGCCGCATCGTGGCCCTTGGAGGCAATGAAAAGAATGCCTTTCTGTCAGGTATTCATGTGGTAAAATACAAAGTGATCATTTACGGAATTGCCGGATTCTTCTGTGCGGTGGCAGCGATTATTTTTTCGGCAAGAATAGATTCGATCACAGCCAATGCCGGAACCGGTTATGAGACAAATGCCCTGACTGCGGCGATTATTGGCGGGGTAACTTTTGACGGTGGCAAAGGAACGATTTCCGGTGCCTTCTTAGGATGTATTCTAATGGGTGTCATCAGCAATGCCATGAATATTTTACAGGTGGAAACATACATCCAGACGATTATTACCGGAGCGATTATCGTATGTGCGGTAGTGCTCAGTAATGTAAATAATATGAAGAAAAACAAATAACAGGAGGGCATGACGTGATTAAAATAGCAATTATAGGAGCCGGATTTATGGGCAGAACCCATGCCCAGATTTATGTAAAAGCACAAAACGCTAAGGTAGTTGGATTATGTGATAAAAACAGAGAACTTGGAGAAACCTTTGCGGAGGAATTTCAATGTGCCTACTTTGACGAGATAGAAGATCTGCTAAAGCAGTGTGATGTAGATGTTATGGATATCTGTGTGCCGACCTTTTTACATGAAGAGTATGTTATGACAGCGGCCAAACATAAGAAATATGTATTTTGTGAAAAGCCGGTCACATTCTCAGTCAGGCAGTTGGATGGGATGATACGCGCCGTGGAACAAAGCGGCAAGAGAATGTTTGTGGGACAGGTAGTGCGTTTCTGGCCGGAATACGTGACAGCGAAAAGGAAGTATGAAAGCGGCGAGCTTGGGGATTTAAAAGCAGTTTACGCGGCGAGGCTGTCGGAGCATCCGGCGTGGAGTGAATGGTATAGGAAAGTGGAAAACAGCGGCGGCGGTTTACTGGATCTGCATCTGCATGATGTGGATTATATATGCCACCTGCTGGGGAAAGCAGAATACGTATACGCAGTAGGACAAAAGAATGAGTACGGCTGCTGGAATCATGTGATGAGTGTTCTGAGCTTTCCGAGTGGAATCAGCGCATCCGTAGAGGGCATCATCGAAATGGCAAAGGGGTATCCTTTTACCATGCAGCTTCGGCTGGTTGGCGAGAAAAAGGTCTATGATTACATAATGAAGGCCGGATCCAACTTAGAGGATGTGGGAAGCGCAAGAAGAGAGACCAGAGTCTACGAGGATGGCAACACAACGGTGCTCCCGCTGGATGAAACAGATGCTTATGAGACAGAGCTGCTTCATTTCTTAAGCTGTGTGGAACAGGATAAGGAATCTGAAATCATCTGTATGGAGGATGTCAGGAACGTGCTCTGTACCATAGAGGCAATACGGACATCCTTGGAGACAGGGGCAAAGGTGAAGGTTTCTTATGCATAGGGTGAGAAGAGTTTCCAAAGACGTCCCACCATAGGACGGGACGCCAAGAAATTATTCTCTGCACAGATTTGAGTCACAGCAAAACGGAATCAGGGAGGGCAGGATGAAGACAGGAGTCAGTTTATTTTCGTTTACGGAAGACGCGGATTTAGATGATATTTTTGGAAAAATAAGAGCAGCGGGATATGACGGGGCAGAGCCTGTTATGAGTGAAAACGGATATCTGAATCCCTGTACAACCGCGGCACAAATCAAAGAAATAAAAAATCTGGCAGACAGCCACGGACTGGAAATACCGAGTGTGGGAGTATGGGCCCTCTGGGAAAATAATCTGGTTTCCAATGATGCCGGAATCGCGAAGAGAGCTCTGGATATCGTAAAAAAGCAAATAGAAGCGGCTCATCTGCTGGGGGCGGATACAATCTTAGTCGTTCCGGGGTATGTAGGATGCGACTTTGCATCAAAGCCTGAGCGGGTAAGATATGATCTGGCATATGACAGATGCCGGCGTGCTTTGGAGATTTTGTCCAAAGAAGCAGAAAAGGCCAAGGTAAATATCGGAATAGAAAACGTATGGAACCGATTCTTACTATCACCTTTGGAAGTGAAGCGGCTGCTTGAAGAAGTGGGTTCTCCTAACGTCGGCGTCTATTTCGACGTGGGAAATATTATGTATCTCGGCTATCCTGGTGACTGGATAGAAATTTTGGGTGACCATATTAAAAAAATCCATTTGTCCGATTACCGCACTTCACAGGCGGGACTTGGGGCATTCGTAGATCTGTTTGCAGGGGATGTGGACTTTCATGAGGTTGCACATGCTTTGCACAAAATAGGATATGATGATTATGTGATTCTGGAAATGCTGCCAAATTATAAGCAGTTCCCGGAAGTATCCATCGTGTCCAACAAGACAGCAGTGGATAAGATTGTGGAATTGATAAACTTGTCAGGCAGACAGTAGCGTAAAGTTGCTTTTTGACAAGCCCGGTGCTATACTTTAGAAAATACTTTAATAAAGTGCAGGTGATGGGCGTGGATAAAAAGAAGATAACTAATATAGAAGTAAAGAAAAAAAACAGGAACGAGGTTTTTCGCTATATCTGTAAACAGGAAACGGTGTCAAATCCTGAAATCTCCTATAATATGAAAATCAGTCTGCCCACAGCAACGCAGATTACGAAAGAGCTGATAGCGGAGGGGCTGCTGGAGGAGAAAGGGGAATTCCAGTCCACCGGGGGAAGAAGGGCGAAGGCTATATCGGCGGTTGTCAATGCCAGACTGGCGGTGGGATTGGATATTACCAAAAATCACATGACACTGGTGCTCACCAATATTGTGGGTGAAATCCTCAAATATGAGCGCATCTATCAACCCTATCTTTCCGGAGAAGAGTATTACCGGAAGGTCAGTGAAAGACTGGAGATTTTTTTAAAGGAAAGCGGCGCTGACAAGGATAAGATTCTGGGTGTGGGTATCTCCTTTCCGGGGATTATTGATCTGGATAAAGAGATGATAACTTATTCCCATATATTGGGGGTAGAAGCGGTACCGCTTGCCGCAGTGAGCGCCTTCTTTTCTTATCCGTGCTTCTTTATCAATGATGCCAATGCAGGGGCATATGCGGAGGGCTTTCACCGGGAGGGGGCAGAACATTTTTTCTATCTTTCTTTAAGCAATACCGTGGGCGGCGCGATCTATAATGGAAATGAGCTGATTCAGGGGAAGAATTTCCGTTGCGGCGAAGTGGGGCATATGACTGTTGTCATAGATGGAGAAAGCTGCTATTGTGGTAAAAGAGGATGCCTGGATGTCTATTGTGCGGCCTGGCACTTATCCGATGCGGCAGATGGAAAGCTGGAACAGTTTTTCAGCATGCTGGATCAGGGGGAGGCAGAGGCGGTAAAGATATGGGACTCGTACACGGATTATCTGGCAATTGCAGTGAACAATATCCATATGGTTCTGGACTGTGATATCGTTTTGGGTGGCTATGTGGGAAACTATATGGGCACGCACCTGCAGGCGCTATGGAATAAAGTGGCCGGGCGGAACACTTTCGGGGAAAAGGATCCCTTTGTGAAAGCCTGCAATTACAAGGTGGCAGCGGCTGCACTGGGAGCAGCATTGAAAGTGATCGAAGATTTTGTCAGTCAGATATAACAGATATAACATACACCCTGTGCCAGAGCAGTATGGTGATACAAAGAGGTTTCAGAAATGAGACTTCTTTTTTTTGTGTGCATTTTGAATGAAAGTCCGGATGAAGTTTTGGTGGAAATGATGAAAGAGCAGTTTTGGGGCAGCTTTTAATAAAAATCCATTGACAAACTACATCCTTACTCATAAAATAAGACACATAATAAAACTATTTAATAAAGTAATAAATAAAGATGGGTATTATAGTATGAACATGAGGAAAAGGTGATAAAAAAGAAAATGGTAAAAGGAGATGACAAGAATTTTCTGATGAGATAGAAGGTAAATAGAATAACAATATAAAAAGGAAAAGGAGAAAAAATCATGGAAGGAAAAATGAAAACGGCGGTTATGTTGGGGATTGGCAAGATGGAAATCGAGGAGAGGGATATCCCGCAGACGAAGGACAATGAGGTGCTGGTCAAATTAGAGTATGTGGGTATCTGCGGCAGTGACCTGCATTATTATGAGACGGGCGCCATTGGCGATTATGTGGTGAAGCCGCCCTTTGTACTTGGGCATGAGCCGGGCGGAACCGTTGTGGAAGCGGGGAAGGATGTAAAGCATCTGAAAGTCGGTGACAGGGTTGCGCTGGAACCCGGCAAGACCTGTGGACACTGCGAGTTCTGTAAGACAGGCAGATACAATCTCTGCCCGGATGTGGTTTTTTTCGCAACGCCGCCGGTGGACGGTGTATTTCAGGAGTATGTGGCTCATGAAGCAGATCTGTGCTTTAAGCTGCCCGATAACGTAAGCACTATGGAGGGCGCCTTGATCGAGCCTTTGGCAGTGGGCTTTCATGCCGCCATGCAGGGAGGCGCAAGGGCCGGACAGACTGCAGTGGTCATGGGGGCAGGCTGTATCGGTCTGGTGACGATGATGGCCTTAAAGGCAATGGGCGTATCCAAAGTTTATGTGGTTGATATCATGGAAAAACGACTTCAGAAAGCGTTGGAACTGGGCGCAGACGGTGTCATCAATGGAGCACAGACAGACGCAGTGGAAGCGGTGAGGAAGCTGACGGATGGCAGAGGATGTGATCTGGCAGTGGAGACCGCAGGCACACAGGCAACTACGGTACAGACCATACATATGACAAAGAAGGGCGCCGCAATCGTGCTGGTGGGTTACAGCAAGAGCGGGGAGATGACACTGCCCATGAGCCTTGCATTAGATAAAGAACTGACCTTCAAGACCGTATTCCGCTACCGCCATATCTATCCCATGGCAATCGAAGCCGTTGCGGCAGGCAAAGTAAACTTAAAAGGCATCGTGACGGATATCTTTGGCCTTGATGAGGCACAGAAGGCTATGGATTACAGTGTGAACAATAAGGCAGATATTGTAAAAGCGGTGATACGCATTGACGAGTAGGCACTTTTTCGGAGAGATTAAGTTATATACATGGCGGTTACCTACTGTATTCTGGTATTAGGCTATACCTGTGTCAATATCCCCTATGGAACCTTGTGCGGTGCGATGACACAGAATATAGAGGAGCGGGCGAAGATTAACACATTCCATCCCGTAAGATGTCTGATTGATTATCTAAGCAGATTTGCAAATTGACTTTTATGCCGTACATACGTACAATCATAAGCATAAAAGTTAATTTGCAAATAGAGGATTTGGTAAACGAATCTGCAAAAGGATGATTTCATGGCCAACATTTTAATTGTAGAAGATGAAAAGAATATGCAGGACATCATCTGCGAATATATGCGCAGGGGAGGGCATACCTGTTTTACTGCCGATGATGGTGTAGATGCCCTGCTGTTATTGAAAAATAATCCTATGGATTTGATGGTGTTAGATATTATGATGCCCCATCTTGATGGCTTCTCTGTCTGTAAAATGGCAAGGGAAATGAGCAGCCTGCCAATTATCCTGCTGACGGCTAAAAGTGATGAGGAAGATAAATTGAAAGGCTATGCCTATGGCGCTGATGATTATATGACAAAACCGTTTAGCCCGAAAATACTGCTTGCAAAGGCAAATGCCCTGCTGCGCCGTACTTCTGTTGATTTTACCAATACGGTCAGCGACACATTGGGCAATACACTGAGCGCAGGAAAGATCATGATAAGCCCTGCCGCGCATAAAGTGTTCGTAGACGGTACGGAACTTACGCTGACCCATAAAGAATATGAACTGCTGTATTTCTTCCTGTCTAATCCAGAACAGATTTTTTCCCGGGAACAACTGCTCAACCGTATTTGGGGATATGACTTTGCGGGGAATACACGAACGGTGGATACACATATCAAAACATTGCGGCAAAAATTGGGCAGTGAGGGAAAATCCATTGTGACGCTTATCCGTTCCGGATATAAATTTGAGGTGGCAAAATGAAAGAACAATTCTCACTGCGCACGGTACGCAAAAAAATATTCATGATTTCAAAGCTTGCCGGTTTTGTTTTGATGATTTCTTACTTTATTTCCATACGGTTACCCATGGAAGAGGATGTTTCCTTTTTGCTATGGGTAATCTTTGTTATTTTACTGACCATTCTGATAGATTATTTATTGGGGCGGTTTATTTCGGACCCAATCAGCAAAATTTGTGAAATGGCGCACAGGGCAGCAAGGTTAGATTTTTCGAAGCCCTGCAAGGTAACATCAAAGGATGAATTTGGAGAGCTTGCAGATAATCTTAATAAAATGTCCGAAAACCTGCAGGATACACTTGCTGAACTGGAAAAAGCAAATAGAAGGCTTGAAAAAGACGTGCAGCAGGAAAGAAAACTGTTGAGGGAAAGAAAGGAATTAACAGACCGCCTTTCCCATGAAATGAAAACGCCCATAGGAGTTATCCGGGCTTATGCGGAGGGAATACTGGACGAAACGGATGAGGGCAAAAGGCAGAAATATTCTGAAATCATCATATCTGAAACAGAAAGAATGGGCATGCTGATTGAGACCCTGTTAGATTTGTCCGCGTTGGAAAACGGGGCTGTATCATTGATGCCGGAACGGTTTGACTTCGTGGAATTTGTAGAAACGATAGCAGGGCGGTTATTGTTAGATATGCCGGAAACCGATTTTGCATTAGAGTATGAACTGCCGGCGCATAAAGTTTTTGTTTACACGGACAAACAGCGTATGGAACAGGTCTTGAATAATTTTATTATCAATGCGAAAAAGAATGTATCTCCCAAAGGTATTTTAAGCTTATCATTAGTGGAACAGGATAATATGCTCCATTTTTCCATTTATAATCAAGGGAGTTTTATACCGCCGGAAAAGCTGCCTAGAATCTGGGAAAAGTTTTACCGTGATAAAAATGCGAAATACAATGGTTCAGGGTTAGGGCTTGCCATTGCTGCACAGATTTTATCCATGCAGGATTTAGAATACGGGGCAGAAAATGTATCAGATGGCGTACGGTTTTTCTTCTCCGTTCCTGTCATAAAATAAGATTCATGTTATAAGCGGCTGCTCCTTCAGAAGTAAAAGGAAGAGCCGTTTTTGTGTAATGGATCATTCACCTCAATTTCACAAAGACCACACCTCGATCTCACTTCATTTTTTTATATTAACAGTAAAAACGGAGCAGGAGGTGTGGTTTATGTTTTTAGGAATCCAGTGGTATTGGTGGTTGATGATTGCAGCAGCGGCGGCAATTTCTATCCCTTTCAAGATAAGATTTATGAAATGGTGGAATAAGCGTCAGCAGGAGAAGAAAGACAGTAGGCTGGGGAAGTGGGGTGATGATGCATGATTGAAGTGAAGAACCTGAACTTTTCATACGGAAAGGATAAGCCGGCTTTACAGGGCTTAAATTTTTCTGTAGGGGATGGAGAAATTTTTGGATTTCTGGGGCCGAATGGTTCCGGAAAATCAACAACACAAAAAATCCTCACGGGAATATTGAAAGGGCATGGCGGTTATGTGGCATTGTTCGGACAGGATATTTCCACAGTGCATACACAGGACTTTTTTGAGAGGATAGGTGTGTTGTTTGAATTCCCCTATCTGTATGCAAATTTAAGCGCGGTTGATAATCTGAAATACTTCTCCTCCTTTTATCCTGCAAAGCAGCGCAGAGACATCGGGGAGATTTTAGAAAAGCTGGAGTTTAAGACTGATTTTATGAAAAAGCCTGTTGCATCATACTCAAAAGGTATGCGGCAGCGGGTCAGTATGGCAAGGGCATTGATCAGTAGTCCGAAACTATTATTTCTGGATGAGCCAACCAGCGGACTTGATCCTGCCGGCGCTGTTGTGTTTCGCAAAATCATAGAAGAAGAGCGCAGGAAAGGCACAACGGTATTTTTAACCACACATAATATGCTGGATGCAGATTTATTATGCGACAGGGTAGCGTTCATTACAAACGGAAATATCGCTGCATTGGACACGCCGAAAAGATTGAAGGAGCAAAACAGCAACCATCGTGTACGGATAGAGTACTGGTATCAGAACAGACGTGAGGAAGAAACAATAGAAATCCCGGCATTAGATAGCGGCATTCCTTTCCCCTATGATGAAATCATCAGTATCCATACAGAGGAGCCAACTTTAGAGGATATGTTTATTCAATATACAGGAAGGGGGCTGTCATGATGTGGAAGCATAATAGGGCAAGCGGCAATCATGCCTGTATCAATCGCTGCTTGCCGGGTAACACCAGTAAGACGCAGACTGGCTGGAAAAGATTTCTGTTTTTATGCAGAAAAGACTGCCGCATGTTAGCGGCCGGAAAGTTTTTCCTTTTGGCTGTTGGTTCGCTGATTCTTTATACCTTGTTTATTAATTTGGGGTACATTCAGTATATGAATGCCCAACTCTACAATGTATACCTGTATGACCCGCGGGGAACACAGCAGGAAGTGTCCGCAGAGATTCATCCGGTGGCTTCGTTAGAAGAATTATACACAGCTCTCTCCTTAGATACAAATGGCGTAGGGATAGATGCCAGTTCCGGTACGCCAAGTATCGTTTTCTATTTTGGAAGTGAAAAGAGTGATAACCACAGGGCTGACTATGCCTTGTCACTTCTTCACCAGGAAAATGAGTACAGTGCTCAAATAGCAGGGATAAATACACGGGAGTCAAAACAGCGGAAAGAAATGTGCTGTGAGTTATTGTTCATAGAAATCGTTGCCGTCGGCTTTTTGGGGATTGCCTCAGTATTATTCAAAGAAAAGCAAATGGGGGTAATTCGTGTGCATGCAGTTATGCCATTCAACAAGGGCTTGTTTATCATGGCAAAATTGACGGTTTTCCTGCTGGCTGATTTGATCTTTGCGGTATTGCTGACGGCATTAAATATAGGATTTCCCGATGCCGTTGCTATTTTACCGGCAGTATTGGTGCAGACTGCCATTTTATCATTGATTATGGCGCTTACGGGATTTGGATGCATTATGATGTTAAAAGATTTCAGGCAGTTTTCCTTAGCTTATTTGATCATCGTCATTTTTGCTTCGGCACCCGTATTTTTATCAGCAAATACTTCTGTAAAAATGGCGTGGATAGACCGGCATCCTTTCTATCATGTATATATGGGACTTAAAAATGCCTGTTTTGGGACGCCTGTCACCAATCCGGTTTACTATATTTGCTGTGTTTGTGGAATTGTCATTCTGTTTTTGCTTGTGCAAACAGCATTTCGCAGGGAAATGGGAAAGGAGGGCTGATTGTGAGAGGGTTATTTTATCAGCTCAAAAGTGTATGGAAAGATAAATTTTGTATTATGTCATTTCTCCTGCCGATCATCGTGGCTTTTGCTTTGCATTTTATGGGTGGGATTGACCTTTCTTCTGTGGTACAATTTCATTTTGGCGTGTTGGAAAGGGACCTGTCTGTCCGGACAATTTCATGGTTAGAGAGGTATGGTTCTGTGACCGCATATGAGACACAGGAAGAATTAACCGCTGCCATCAATGAACCTTCTACATACATGATTGGAGTAATATCTGACGGCGACAGCATCCAGACAATGGTATCCGGTGATGAGCTGGATTTATTCCGGCAGACGGCGGATACGCTTCCGGCACTATATGCAGGGAGAGAAAGGACAGGGCAGATATGTGTCAATATTTTAGAGCGTCCTGATATGCTGGCAGGCTTTCAGAATATATTTATTGCCGCCACGTTACTTGTGGCTATGTTTATGGGATGTACTTTTAATGCCATGAACATGATATCTGAGAAGGAAAATGGTGTTGATTTGGTCAATCAGGTTTTGCCCATGACACGAAGCGGCTATGTGATGCAAAAAATATTTGTAGGCTTTATAGGAGGATGTCTGTCTGCCGTTTTGACTGCCCTTAGCTATTTCCGGCTGCCATGGGGGAGCGCAGTTTGGATGCTGGTTCTGATTATGCTTTCTGCTTTGAATGCTGCGCTGATCGGATTGCTTATCGGTAAATTTTCCGAAAGCCTTATGGCAGGTGTTGTCTATATTAAGATTGTTATGATCATATTTATGGCAGTGCCATTAGTATCCTATTTATTGGCAGCGGACGGTCTGCTTTCAGTACTTTGCTATTTGGTACCGTCCAGTGCGGCCTTTGAAGGGATTATGAAGCTGGCTGACAGCGATATGTCAGTGATTGCAAAAGATATGTTGATACTTATGACACATGCTATTATTTGGTTTCTGCTTTATCTTTTGATTTCTAATTGGCACAAAAAGCCAGGTAATGAAAAGTGAGAAGCAGGATTGGCTGGCGATGATGAAGGATGAAGCATAAAATTCCAAGAGCTGAAAACGGGTTGCTTATTTTTTAGAATCTGTATATATTATGGTTAGAAATATGGGAAGGACACATGCAAAACGAAAGGTGTTATATATCAAAAAACGAGGTGACAGAATGAATGCTAAGAAAGTTTTATATGAAGAACTGCGCCCAGAGGAATTTATAGAGCGCATCAATCATTTTCCAGTCGCGTATCTTCCGCTAGGCACCCTGGAATGGCATGGCATGCATTTACCGCTTGGAGCAGATGGCATACAGTCAATGGGGGTGTTTAAGCGGCTTGCCGGTGAGATTGGCGGCATTGTTTTGCCCATGTTATTCCTTGGGCCTGATTGTTCCGTCCATAAGGACAATGATGTATTCTACGGGATGGATCATTACAGCTTTGATGAAGCCAGCCCGCAGCAGCTGGAGGGAAGCGCCTATTATATTGATGACGAGCTGTTTCGTGGGATATTGGATACGATCATGCACAATCTTGCCCGCGCTGGTTTCAAGGTGGTGATCGGTCATGGTCACGGACCGTCAACCACAGCATTTGAAAAAAGGAAGCAGATATTCGAGCAGAATTATGGACTGATAGCCTTCAACTTGTGGGAACTTGGATTCATAGAAGATGAGGGGATTCAGACTGACCATGCTGCAGAGAATGAGACCTCCCTGGTTATGGCACTGCGGCCAGAGCTGACGGATATGGATAGACTGTCTTCTCATGACACACCAATCGGTGTGTGGGGTAAGGACCCTCGTGAAACAGCGTCTGCATCACTTGGAGAAGCGCTTATTCAAAAGAATATAGAACAGGTATCGAAAAAGATACAAGCCATCGTGTCCGAGCTGCCAAAGAGTGAAAGAAGCATACAATATCATGCTGTCAAAAGCCTTCTAAGAGAATAGGCGTGTAAAGGTGTCAACTCTTTTCTGGCTGCTTATTTACCTGAAACCGTACCAACGGGGGACTCGGAAGCCGTGGAGGAATGTTTATATATGTTTTTGAAATATCATGTCCATAATGGGAGTGTCCGTGTTGGCAATTATGAAATGGATTACATATCTTTTGGAAATGGAAATAGAAATCTTATTATGCTGCCCGGACTGGGAGACGGACTGTCTACAGTAAAGGGAATGGCTCTTGTTTTTGCCATAATGTACAGGATATATGCTAAAGAATTTACCGTGTATGTTTTCAGTCGGAAAAATCATTTGCAAGAGGGCTGTACTACAAGGGAAATGGCAAAAGACCATGCAGAAGCTATGAATGTTCTTGGTATTGCAAAAGCAGATGTTTTAGGCATGCCCTACATTAGTGATTGGCGGAGATTGCGATAAAATTGTTGGAACAACGGCGGCTTCTGCAATAGCCGGTAAAGCCCGCTATATTGGTATTTCCAACTGCTTTGCCTATCAGCTTGCAAAGGCAAACGCACTGG
>ERZ777305.1686-NODE-1686-length-23623-cov-12.074847_pt1 | contig 23623 bp, 20 predicted proteins | sample MGYA00374965_ERZ777305 | MGnify/ENA primary metagenome ERZ777305 (study PRJEB29328, sample SAMD00013331) | mouse gut metagenome | study: EMG produced TPA metagenomics assembly of the Metagenome analysis of fecal microbiota from mouse which was promoted... | reverse complement strand
AATCGACACGGAACGACTCGCCGTCGATATAGGAAACACTATTCACTAACACGACCGCCTCGTCGATGCGAATAGAAAAGTCGTATTCGACAACATCGAATTCGTTACACTCCGTGAGGCAATTTATTATAGCAGAGATATTTTCGTGTCGGCATTGCTGAAAAGCGGCATCGCGGGCGGCTGCCAATTCGTCGTCGGTGGGGAAATTTTTCATATATTTGCAGGATGAAAGGGTCTTAAAAAAACTCGTCGGCAAAGCCCTAATTATGCTTGTAAAAATCTGAAATAATCAATTCGATTTGGGCCTTGTCCGACGAGTAGGAAAAGAAGCGGCGTTGGGTATTAAAAATAACATTCAAATGAAAATCGATGATGCAATCGTGCCGTTTCTTTGTATATTTTATTGTAGCTTTTTCTATAAAAAACGGGGCGGCGGACGAAAATAATTAGTAAGTAGTATACACAGAACGTTGTCCGCGCGCCCCGTCGCCGCATAAGCGGCTTATCGCATTTTTATTTGTCGGGGATTTCTTTGTAAAGGCAAGGACACAAAAAAAGGGCGCAGGTGCAGCCCCAACAGTCGGTCTTGCGAACCTTATCCGGTAGCTGCCCTTACGCCCAAGTCCACCCCTACATTGGAGTAGGGGCAAAACATGGGGTTCAGACAAAATTTATACCGGAAGAAACCTATCGCAGATACGATAGTCGCAAGTTTACTGTTGGCATAAAGGTTTGTCCTAACCTTTAGAATATGTTTTCTGTTACGGTGGAACCGTTCTTTTCTGCAAAGGTAACATAACTTTTCTTCTTTTCAGTTATGCGACCCGTATAAAACGACAAAAGACGAAACGTGAACCTGACTTAAGAGGATAAGCCCGCGCTGTAAAGCGCACTTGCATTACTATGTTCTGGTCGGTCGTGAGATACCTGTCTAACTTCGTAATACAAGAGGCCCACGCCCGTCATGGCGCAGTCATTAGATGTACCACTACCATTCGGAGCGTGGTTGACGATCCGAAGTAGGACATCCTCTTATTGCTGTTAGACAGTAAATTTCCTACGTTTACCGTGACAGCAATGCGATTCACGTCTTTTGACGGATCGCTGCCCCAAAAGTAGTACGAATAATTGAATCGTACAACAATTTGCATGCTTTTTTTGTTATTTTCCGTGTTTTCGGGGGATTTTTTGAGATTTTCGGCGCAAATTTCGGGCAGCAGCCTGCGGAGGCCGCGTGAATGAGCTGTGCGAATAGCGGGCCTCCGCGGGGCGGAGGCTGCGGCCCGCACGACTCTGCGAGTCGCAAAATTCACATGCGTCAGCCAGATGTTCGCCGACGGCGGAGGTCTGCGCGAGCCTTCAGGCGAGTTGCAGTCCGCCGCGGTGGGGCGTCGGCGAACTGTGCGACTCTGCGAGTCGCAGTATTCACGCCCTCCCGTTATCGTTTCTCGCGCAGCGAGCCGACCAGATAGAACAACGCCACGACGGCGGTGCAGACAAGACCTATACGGGAATTACGGGTCAGAAGCAACAGTACGACATAGATCAAAGCCAACCCGAACAACATAGTCGAAGGCGAGAAGCCCTCGTAACGCCGATATTTGCGGCGCGCGATGCTGAACCCGTCGGCCGAAAGCGAGTATTCGACCCTGCCGCGCTCCCGCCGCCGCTCGCCGCTGTAATAAACCGACGCCAAGCAGTGTTTGCCCGCGGGGGCGTCGGAGTCGTAAAGCGTATGCGAGCCCATCGGACGGTCCTCCTGCCAGAATCCCGCCTGCATGACCCATCGGTTGCGGTCGGCCGTGGTACGGGTATGGATGCCGTACCCCTGCCGAAGCCCCTCCTCGTCGACTTCGCCTATGTAATATCCGTCGTCGAACCGCACGAACCGCAGCAGATCGCGCCGCTCGGCCACATCGGCGATATTGCCGCGCAGCCGCTCGCGATACTCGGGCATGAGATCGCGTCCCCAGCGTCGTATCTTGCGATCGACCAGATCCGCATACCAATCTATCTCGGCAATTGCCTTGTCGCGATCCATCGTCTGAAAATCATAATTCGCACAACGCATCACTCCACCGCCTCGAACGGCCTGTCGGCCGCGCCCGTGAAGCGATAGAGGCGGATCACGCTGCCCTGCCCCTTGTCGTTCTTGTAATTCTCGGATATATAGAAATATCCGCCGCCCAGCGAGCAGAGTCCCGTGGCGCCGTACTCGAAATTCCATCCGCCCGCGCCGTCCTTGAGCGGCACCACCTTGCCGCGGCGCACATAGGGCACGCCCCGCAGGACTTGGCGCTCGGGACGGGCCGAGCCGTCGACGGCGAAGAGGGTGTAGTTGGGATATTGCGGCTTACGGCCCCGATACACGGCCATGAACCAGATGTCGGTATCGGCGTCGTACTCCAGATTCTGCACGCCGTAAGAGGTGTTGCCCGTAAACGCGAAGCAAATGTCGTCGGGACGGGCGGGACCGCGGGTGTGCATGCTGCTCTGCGAAAGGGGCGTCTCGTAACGCCGCCACTTGCGGGTGTCGTATTGCAACAGCACCTGATAATCGTTGTCGGAACGGTCGGTCTCGCCGTAAACGCCGTAGGCGACGGTAAGATAGTATCGACCGCCCCTCTTGCCGAAGCGCGGGCCGAAGCTCACGCCGTCGATGCCGCTGCACCCGAAGCGGTGCGGCTTGCGCCCCTCGGCCGTCTCGACCTCGGCCAGATAATCCTCCAGCACGGTCGGGAGACAGACAGTGGTCATTATGCCGTCCTTCTCAGCATCCATGTCCATGCGCGTAATGCGGTCGACGTCGAACACCGCGATATAGAAAGCGTCGTCGAGCCGCCGATCGCTCCGCTCCATGCGCAGGATGCCCTTGCCGATGGCGTCGTTCTTATACTCCAAGGAGCCGTACACGCGGCCGTCCTCGTCGTTGAAGTCGAGGCATCCGAGGTGCCCCAGAAGCCCCTTGACCGAGCCGATCACGTTGCCTTGCAAATCGGCCTTGACCAGCATGGTGGTGTAGGAGTAGTAGATATACCGCCGCTCGGTGTCGACGGCGATGCCCTGAATATGGCCCGCCTTGTAGGGCCCCGAAAGTATGGTTCGGGGCAGTCGAGAGGCGTCGACCTCGGTCGGGGCGGTTTGCGCCGAGGCGGAGAACACGGCCGCGACGGCGGCCGCCAAGACGATGAGTCGGATCGTTGTCATTCCTTTTAAATTTAATGTCGTCTCGCGCTTCGCGCGGCCCCGCAGCCGCCGAAGACGAGTTATTTTATATTCTCGAACTCCTTGAGTTCGCCCGTCACGGAGTCGATTATGAATCCGCGGACGACGATATCTTTCGGCACCAGTGGATGGTGCTTGACCAGATGCACGCTGCCGCGCACCGACTTCTCCACGTCGTCGAAGCCGCTGAGCCACGCGTGCAGATCGATGTTGCAATACTCCATCATATCCAGCTGCTCGGACGTGACGCCGTGGGCGCGGATGTGCTGCAACATTATCTTGCTGTCCATGTGCTGCGCGCCGCAATCGGTATGGCCTATAATCATGATCTCCTCGACACCGAGTTCGTATATGCCCACCAGCAAACTGCGCATCACGCTGCCGAAGGGGTGGGTAATGGTGCCGCCCGCGTTCTTTATCATCTTCACGTCGCCGTTGCGGATGCCCAAGGCGGCGGGGATCAACTCGACCAAGCGGGTATCCATGCAGGTCACGATGGCGATCTTCTTGTCGGGATACTTGTTCGTAAGGTAGGACTCATAACCCTTCTTCGCAACGAAGGCGCGGTTATACTCTACTAATTCGTCTATCATAAATTTCGCTTTGATATCGGCAATCGTATCGCAAATATAATCAAAAGCAATCGATTTGCCGCCTGTTTCGAAAAAAACACCTCGAATGATTCGATATTCGGTTGCGCAGCCCGACGGCGTTATCGATATTTGTCGAATTAAACATAAAATCAACCCAATATGACAATTAATGAATGTAATTTTCTGGCGGGTGAGATCTATCTTTTCCATCCCGCCGACCCGAGTTGTCCTCCCGACGATTCGTTGTGGGGCATGTTTTACGAATACGGCGACGGCGACGTGCGTCTGGAGTCGATGTCGTGCGACCTGCGTCGGTTCGTGATTCGGCAACCGCTGCCCGAAGGGTATCGCTACTGCCGCAGGGCCACGCGGGGCGAACTGGTCGAATACATGACCGCTCTGGCTTTCGCCGCGCGACGCGGGGTCAATTCAAAGCCCGATAGGCGTTCGGGGTGCAACCCGTAATCTTCTTGAACAGTCGGCTGAAGTGTTGCGGATACTTGAAGCCCAATTCGTAAGCGATCTCCGCTACCGACTTGTCGCGATCGAGTATCCGCTCCTTCGCCATATCGATAAGACGGGCTTGGATATGCTCCTGCGCCGTGCGTCCCGTCTCCCTCTTCACCAAATCGCCGAAATAGTTAGGCGACAAGCATATCCTCTCGGCGAAACGGCGCACGGTAGGAACGCCCTCGCGTCGGGGCGCCTCCGAACGGAAATATTCGTCCAACAGACGTTCGAAACGACGCAGCACGTCGCTGTTGACGTTCGACCGCGTAATGAACTGGCGTTCATAGAACCGCACGCAGTAATCGAGCAGCAACTCTATGCTCGCGCAAAGCAGGCGTTTGGTGTGGCCGTCGACGGGATGACGCAGTTCGGCGTCGATCTTGTTCAGGCAGTCGACGACCATCGCGCGCTCCTGCTCCGACAGATGCAGAGCCTCGTTGACCTCGTAAGAGAAGAAGGTATACTCCTTCATGCGGGCCGCGAGCGGCGTTCCGCGAAACAGATCGGGATGGAAGCAGAGAGCCCACCCCTTGGGCCGAAACTCGGTACCGTCGTCCTCGACGCCGTACACCTGACGCGGAGCCACGCACACCAGCGTACCCTCCTGATAGTCGTAATACTGACGGCCGTAACGCATGTCGCCGCAATGCACCTGCTTGAGAAACAGCGTATAGAATCCGAAGTTGTGAAGCGCGTGGCGCATGGGGCCGCACTTCGAGAAATCGATCACGCTCACCAACGGGTGCAGCGTCTCCACGCCCGTCAAGGCATTGTATTCGTACACATGGTCCAAAGTCAGAATCTCGCTCATAGTTACTGTCGGTTTGCGACGCGTCGGCGAACGCGCGTTCGCCCGACGGTCCGATATTCGTCAGGCAAATATAAGGTTTTTCGGCTCTTACCCGCGCGGCTGCGGCTCGCTTTCGGTAAAACGGGTTGCAACTACCGTAATCGGTATCATCGCGCGACGCGGCGAGACGGTAATTTTGCATAAGAAAACAACGGGGATAGGAGTCGGGCCGCAGACGGCGGAGCACGCGAATGAGCGCAGCGAATAACAGCGGGCCTCCGCGGGGCGCGGCTGCGGCCCGCACGACTCTGACGAGTCGCAAAACCTCCTCCCGCAAAAACAAAGACATTATGAAAAAAAGACTGTTCATGCTCACTTTCGCCGCCATGACGGGCGCGACGGGAGCCGATGCGCAAGAGGACGCGAAAAAAATCCTCACCGTATACTTCTCGCACGGCGGCAACACCAAAGCCGTGGCCGAAATGATAAACGAGACGGCTGGCGGCGACATCCTCCGCATCGAGACGCGCAAGCCCTACCCCACGAATACCGCGAGGTGGTAGACCGAGCCAAAAAGGAGGTCGAGGCGGGATACCGTCCCGAGATCGAGGATCTGCCGATCGATATCGACGATTACGACGTGATCTTCGTCGGCTCGCCCTGCTGGTGGTACACAATGGCGCCCGCCGTGGCGACATTCCTCTCGTCGCACGACTTCAAGGGAAAGGCGATCGCGCCCTTCATGACCCACGAGGGCAGCCACTTCGCCCGTACGCTGGACGACATACGCAAAATGTGTCCCGACGCCGTACTGCTCGAAGGCTTCACCGTGCGCGGCAGCAAAGCCCGCGAGGCCATGCCCGACGTTCGCGAATGGATCGAGCGTCTGGGGCTGAAACGGTAACCCCGCCCGCGCCGAACAGCACGAAAAATCCGCGCCGCCCGATAAAAGCGACGCGGATTCGCCTTTTCGGCGCCCGCTACTCCGCCGCCTCGGCAGCCCCTTCGGCCGCCTGCGACTCCGCAGCGCTGCGCATCACCTCCGTCAGATAGGACTCGATCTGCGCGGCAGTGGTATTCTTCAGAAGCACCTGCTTCTTGTCGTCGAGCAGGTAGAGGCGCGGCATGGCGCGCAGATCGTACAGATTCTCCGACTTCAGACGACCCGCGGCATCGCGCGCGTTGATCCACTCGGCGGGGATATCGCTCTTGTGCTTCTCCCACGCCTCCGCGTCGGCCGACGGGAACACCGCCAGCACCGTGACGCCGCCCGCGCGCTGCAAATAGTTCGTCAGACGCGCCTGCGTGAGGCGGAAACGCTCGATCTTGCAATCCACGCAATCGGGGTCGTAAAAGAAGAGTATCGTAACGGGCGACACCACCTCCGAGAGCTTCGACCGAGTGCCGTCGGCCTGTTCGAACTCGAAGTCGACCGCCGCGCTGCCCGCATTGTTCATCTCCAGCAGTACCAGATGCTTCTGGTAGGGAGCCTTATCGGCCTTGGCGATCTTTTTCGACACCAGCCCCGCCCGCAACAACGAGCGGTAAGCCGACTCGTTGTACATGGGCGACGACACTCCGTAAAGATACTTGTCGCCCAAGGCCAGCAGTCGCGCCACGCCCGTCTTGCTCGCCTCGGCGCGCTTCACGGCCGCGGCCCACGAGAGGTCCAACGCCTCGTCGTCGAGCAGCGCGAAGATCGACACCATGTCGACGAAGCCCTGCTCCAGAACCTCGTCCGACGCGGCGTTGAAATCCACATTGTCCCAATAGTGCTCGCCCAGATACTTCGCCCGCGCGACATGGTCGGCAATCTCCTCGGGGATGGTTATCATGGGGAACTTCTCCTGCGCCGCGACGCTCGACGCCGCTGCCAGCAGCAGGAAAACAATCAAAATTCGTTTCATGATCTCGTATGATTATCGTGCAATAAAGCAAATATAAAAATTTATTTCTTTCCATCCAAACGTTGCGGACTATATAATAACGCGACCGCACGACGGAATGTTGCGCCGCGCGGCGGACGACGCCCCCTTCGGCAGCGATTTTGCGGAACAGAGGTGCGCGATTATATCGAAAGTTCGCCGTCGACGGCAGGAGTGCACGAGCCTCGCGAGTTGCAGTCCGCCGCGTGGGGCGGCGGCGAACTGCCGATATCGCAAAGCGATATCGAATAAACGCGACTCCGCCCCTTTGCGGACGATCATTTTTTGCGACGCGGGAAATAATGTATAACTTTGCGAAATAACTCCCGATCGACATGAGCAAACCTTTGGCAGAGCGGTTGCGGCCGCAGACGCTCGACGAATACATAGGCCAGACGCATCTGGTGGGTCCCGACGGCGTGTTCCGCAAGTTCCTCGAAACGGGGAACGTGCCGTCGTTCATACTGTGGGGTCCCCCGGGCGTGGGCAAGACCACCCTCGCCAAGTTGGTGGCGGGCAGCCTCAAACGTCCTTTCTACACCCTCTCGGCCGTGACGTCGGGGGTGAAGGAGGTGCGCGAGGTGATAGAGTCGGCACGCAAGCAGAGCCTCTTCAACCAGTCGACGGCATTCCTGTTCATCGACGAGATACACCGTTTCAACAAGAGCCAGCAGGATTCGTTGCTCGGAGCGGTGGAGCAGGGCGTGGTGACCCTCATAGGAGCCACCACCGAAAATCCCTCGTTCGAGGTTATCTCGCCGCTGTTGAGCCGCTGTCAGGTCTACATCCTCAAATCGATGAACGACGAGGAGCTGGCCACGCTTCTCGACCGCGCGCTGACGGCCGACGAGGAGCTGCGGCAGCGCAACGTGAAGGTGGCGCAGACCGCCGCGCTGTTCAAGTTCTCGGGCGGCGACGCGCGCAAACTGCTCAACATACTCGACATCATAGCAGGCGCGACCGACGGCGAGATAGAGATCACCGACGACTTCGTGACGCGATGCCTGCAACAGAACATCGCGCTTTACGATAAGAACGGCGAACAGCATTACGACGTCATCTCGGCATTCATAAAATCGGTGCGCGGCAGCGATCCCAACGCCGCGATCTACTATCTGGCGCGCATGCTCGCGGGCGGCGAGGAGCCCCGCTTCATCGCCCGCCGCCTCGTCATTCTCGCCTCGGAGGATATCGGACTCGCCAATCCCAACGCCCTGCTGCTGGCCAACGCGTGTTTCGACACGGTGCACAAGATCGGCATGCCCGAGGCGCGCATAACGCTGGCCGAGACGACCATATATCTGGCTACCAGCCCCAAGAGCAACTCGGCCTACATGGCGATAAACAACGCCCTCGGCTTCGTATCGCACGACACGACCAACCGCCCCGTGCCGCTGCATCTGCGCAACGCGCCCACGCGGCTGATGGACGAGGCGGGTTACGGCAAGGGATACAAATACGCCCACGACTTCGACGGCGGCTTCGTCGAGCAGGAGTTCCTGCCCGAGTCCATTTCGGGCAAGAAGTTTTACGTGCCGAACACGCAGAACGCCGCCGAGGCGAAGATAGCCGAACGCATGCGCCTATTGTGGGGCGGAAAATACGAATAGACTCGCGTGCGGTATGCAATTTGAAACCGCCGAACACAATGAAACAAATATACGACATATGTACAAATCGTTCATAATGCTCTTATCGATGCTCGTTCTCGCCGAGGCTGCGGGAGCGGCCGATACGGCGGACGCCGCGCCCGAAAAACGGACCTACCTCTATGCGGTGAAGGATGCCGATTCGCTCTATCTCGACCATTACGTGTCGCCCGTGGCCGAGGGGCGTCGGCCGTGCATGATATTCGTCTTCGGCGGAGGCTTCGTGGGCGGCACGCGCGACAACGCCGAGTATCTGCCCTACTTCGATTTTCTGACCCGCAAGGGATACGACGTTGTGTCGATAGACTATCGGCTGGGGCTTAAGCCGTTGCGCGGCGTCGACCGCAAAATCTCCACGCGCGAGATGGTCGGCTTGTTCAACAACGCCGTCTCGATCGCCGTCGAGGATCTGTTCAGCGCGACCCTCTTCGTGCTCGACAATGCCGAGGAGTGGATGATCGACACCGACATGATCGTCACGTGCGGATCGAGCGCGGGCGCGATCACGGTATTACAGGCCGAAAACGCCGTCTGCAACCGCACCGTCGCCTCGGCCGTGCTGCCCAAAGGGTTCAACTATGCGGGCGTAATCTCCTTCGCGGGCGCGATCTTCTCGGTCGACGGAGCTCCCAAATGGGAAAACGCCCCCTCGCCCGTAATGTTTTTCCACGGCAACGCCGACAATCAGGTGCCGTTCGAAAAGGCCTCGCTGTTAGGCGTGGGATTCTACGGCTCGAAATTCATATTCGACCAGTTCGAGAAGCGCGACTGGCCCTGCTGGTTCTACACGCTCGACTATCAAGACCACGCCATGGCCGTCACTCCGATGGACGCCAACCGCAACGAGATCATGACCTTCCTCGACGACTTCGTGCGCGACGGCCGCCGCATGACCATCGAGACCGAGGTGCGCAGCGACGAATTTCCGCCGCGCAACACCAAATTCAAGGTGATGGATTACGTCAAGGCCAATTATTCGGAGTAGCCTTTACGATACGGCCGTTATATTTCGACAGCGCAGCCTGCGACTCGTCGCCGATGCGCACAATGCTTGCAAAAAAAGAAGAAGAATAGTATAAAAAACATATCTTCTTCTTTTTTTATACATTTTTTCGTATATTCACACAGCCTAATTAACCATAAAACATCTAAAGCCATGGAAGAGAAAAAATTTCAACGAAGAAGCCGCTAATTCAGAGTACAATTTGAGATGCGCTTATTGCGGAGCCGACATGTCGCACCTCATATACGGATATGAGGATAACTTATATGTTTTTTTCCTTTGTCAGGTATGCGGAAACATAAATATATTCCCCAAATCCGTAATAGGCAAATAATAATCATAAAATAAAACGAAATGAAAACAGTTCGCCGGTTGATAATATGCGGAACTCTTTTATTGGGGTTGCAACTTAACGCTCAAGAGACCCAACCCACAATCGTCGGGATGCCCGGAGGCATACGGGTCGCACCATTGTCCGATGACGCTACCGCATGCAGAGGAAAAGTGGTGAACAAAGACGGCAATCCGGTCGTCGGCCATCCGATAATCCTATGCCAAGACATACTTTTCCCGCAATTTTATTTCGACCATACCGACAAAAACGGCGAATTTACGGTACGCGTAAACCGAAGCAATTACATAGCGGAAATCGGCGGCGCGGGATACGAAAAAATGCGGTTCGACCTCGACATGATGCGCGATTACAAATTCGAACAGCCCTTAACGCTGACATACGAGAACGGCGTAGAATCCGATATTTCGGATCTGCTGAAATTGAAATTGCACAGGCATCATTACCAGATGGACATCACGCCCGACAAAAGGTTGAAAGGCAAGACGTTGTTCGATCTCTTGAATTATGCCCCGTTTTTCGACCTTTGGAGCGAAGATCCCAAAGTAATGCTGAATCCGAGATACAAAATATCGTTAAACGGACAACCGATCAACGCCAACTCGGAGAGACTCAAAAGCGTTTTCCAATCCGTCGAGGCCGAAAACGTGAAACGTATTAAAGTGACGACGGCGAGCATCTTTCAAGAGCTGCCTACCTTAGTCGAGATAACGACTGTCGACAAATGAAATAACGGATAAAGAATCGCCCTGCCAACAGATCGGCAGGGCGAAATTTTTCCGAAGCGTCATTGTTGCCGACTCGACATATTCCCACTATCTTTGCGAACAAGTATAATCCAACCGCCACAGCCCATGAAACGAATAGGAATAATCTCCGACACCCACGGCACCTTTGACGACACGCTGCGCCGATTTTTGCAGGATGTGGACGAAATATGGCACGCGGGCGACTTCGGGTCGCTCGAACTCGCCGATGAGATCGCGGCCTTCAAGCCTCTGCGCGGCGTATACGGCAACATCGACGGAGGCATGACGCGACGCGTATTCAAGGAGTTCGCATGCTTCGAATGCGAGAAGAAACGGGTGCTCATGACGCACATAGGCGGATATCCGCGCCACTACTCCCCGCAGGCCGTCGGCATGATCCAAAGCGCGAAGCCCGACATATTCGTCTCGGGCCACTCGCATATCCTCAAGGTGATGTACGATCCCGTCTACTCGTTGCTGCACATCAATTCGGGCGCGGCGGGCCAATACGGGTTCCACAAGGTGCGCACGGCGGTGCGTTTCACCATCGACGGCGACGACATTCGCGACATGGAGATCGGCGAATGGCCTCGGCGGGGATGATGCGGACCGATCCTCGGCCGAATCCCCCGCGTCCGAAGGGATAAAAAAAGTTCCCTCCGCCCGAAAACGAAGGGAATCACAAAAAAACCGACCTATTCAGTGTTCGATACGTCTGTTTGCTCAGCATACGAGGAAAATCCACAAACCCCGCACGCACCATCCGTACCTCCCACTTTATCGTTGCGCCTGCCCCATGCGTTCGCGCATGAGCACAAGCTCCTTTTTCCATGTAACGGCGCAAATGGTCGTCGCTATCGCGCACGCCGCGGCGAACATCCAAAAAGCGGCGTTCCATCCGAGTCCCGAACCGGCCACCTGACCGACCACGATCTTCGACAGCACGGCGTCGCCCAGCAGATAGCCGAACAAGCCGACGAATCCCGCCGCCGTGCCCGCGGCGTTCTTGGGCACGAAGCTCAACGCCTGAATGCCTATCAACGCTATGGGGCCGTAAACGGCGAATCCCGTAAGGGCCAGCGCGAAGTACACCACCATGCGGTGCGTGGTCGCGAAATCGCCGCCCGCGAGCGACGCCACGGCCGACGACTGCCAGTAGAGAACCACCCCGACCAGCACCAACAACATATAAATAACGTTCACCGGAGCGCAGCGGCCGTTGAAGAACCGCGACGACATCCATCCGCAGAGGATGGTGCCCGGGATACCCGCATACTCGAACAGCGAGAACGCGAAGCGGCTGTCGTTCTGCGACATGATCTGCATGTCGTGCAGATATGTGGGCGACCAGTCGCTTATGCCGTAACGCACGAAATAGACGAACACGTTGGCAATGGCGATCATCCACAACAGACCGTTGCCGAACACGTAATCGACGAACAACCTGCGGAACGGGATTTTGGTCTCCTCGCCCGCGGCGGCCTTGCGGCTCGAATAGTCGTCGCGATACTCCTCCACGGGCGGCAATCCGCACGACTCGGGCGTATCGCGTATGCTCCACCAGCAGAACGCCGCGAACAGCAATGCCACGAGCGACGGGAATATGAACGCGGCGCGCCAACTCTCCGTTATGCCCATAGCGGCGAAAACGGCGATGCCCACCGTCACCAGCAACGCCAGCGATCCGCCTCCCACATTATGCGAGGTGTTCCACAACGACATCTTGAAACTGCGTTCGTTCTGCGAGAACCAATGCGCCATGATCCGTCCGCACGGAGGCCATCCCATCCCCGACAACCACCCCACCGCCAACATGAAGGCGAAGAGAATGCCGGCATTAACGGCTATCGACGACGAGTAAGGCACCAGTCCCACGCACATCATCACGATCGAGGATACGACGAGACCCACGACCAAGAACTTGCGCGCATCGGATCTGTCCGAAAGACTGCCCATCAGGAACTTGCTGAAGGCGTATGCGATGGGGATTCCCGCCATCGCGAATCCCGCGCTCTCCTTGTCCAAAAGCCCCTCGGCCATCATCCCGGGCGCGGCGAGCGACAGATTCTTGCGGACCAGATAGTAGGCCGCATAACCGAAGAACGCCCCGAGAAATACTCTGAGTCGCATACGTCGATACTCTCCGTCGATCTTTTCCGACGCCAGACGCGGACGGGCCGCGGGCGGATTAAAAAATTCAAGCATTCGGATTATCCGATAAGTCGTTTTTCGTTACGCGTTGGTAAAGATAGTCAAAAATCGTTTACTTTCGCTAAGAAACTATATAATTATTCGCAATTGCGGTGAACGCCTCGACCTGCGCTTCGATCCAAGCCTCGTCGCGACCGCACTCGGCGGCCATGATCTCCGCTACGCGGCGGGCTGCGGCGCGCGCCTCGCGGGCATCCACGAAGAGCATACGCACACGGCGTGCCAACACATCCTCGACCGTCAACGCCATCTCCTTGCGCACGGCCCAAACCACCTCGGCGGCGGTGTAGCCGTACTTCTCGCTCAGACGTTCGCCCAAGGCGGGATTCTGTTCGATGAGTTTGGTTATGGCAGGCTCGTCGCTGCCGTAGACATACATGTGGTCCGACAGATCGGGATTGGGCCGATAACCGTGAATCTTGAGCGTGCGGGTGCGGCACTTGCGCTTCTCGACTTTGCCCAGCTTGATGGCGCGGTCGATCGTATCCTCGGCCATGCGGCGGTACGAGGTCCACTTTCCGCCCGTGATGGTTATCAGATCGTGGTCCGACACGATGATCTTGTGGCTGCGCGACACCTCCTTTGAGTTCTTGCCCTCCTTCTTGGGCGCGGCCAGAGGTCGCTGGCCCGCGAATACCGACACTATATCCTTGCGCGTGGGCGCGGGATTCATGTAGAGGCCCGCGGTGCCGAGTATGAAATCAATCTCCTCCTCCAGCGGTTTCGGCTCGCTCTCGGGCACGGGACGCTGTATGTCGGTGGTGCCCACGACCACCTTGTCGTGCCAAGGCACGGCGAAGAGCACGCGGCCGTCCGAGGTCTTGGGGACCATGATGGCGTAATCGCTGCGAAGGAATTTCATGTCCAGCACGAGGTGCACGCCCTGACTGGGAACCACCATCTTAGGCATATCGGGTTCGTCCATGCGCATAACCTCGTCGACGAAGATTCCCGCGGCGTTGATTACGCAACGAGCCTTTACGGTGTACTCCTTGCCGCTCACCAGATCGCGAACGACCACTCCGCAAGCCTTGCCGTTCTCGCCGTGCAAGACGCGCTCCACGGCGGTGTAGTTCGCCACAGCGGCGCCCTGCTCGACGGCCGTCTGCGCCAGATTGATAGCCATGCGCGAGTCGTCGAACTGCCCGTCGTGATAGACCACGCCGCCCTTCAGACCCTTCTCGACAGAGGTGGGGATGTACTCCATCACCTTCTTGGCCGAAATGAATCGCGAGCGGCCGTAACCGAATCCGAACGAGAGGATGTCGTAAAAGAGCAATCCGCAGAAATAGAGGAAATTATCCCAATAGCTATAGTTGGATATCACGAAAGCCTGATCCTTGACCAGATGCGGCGCGTTGCGTTTCATGATGCCGCGCTCGTGCAGAGCCTCGCGCACCAGATCGACCTCCAACTTTTGCAGATAGCGCACGCCGCCGTGCACGAGTTTCGTCGAACGGCTCGACGTGCACTTGGCGAAATCCTCGCGCTCGAACAAAACCGTTTCGTAACCGCGCGACGCGGCATCCACGGCGCAACCCAAACCCGTCGCTCCGCCGCCTATCACCACTACATCCCATACCTTTCCCGAATCGTCGAGACGCGATAATTGTTCCTCTCTGTTCATCTGTATATCGTATTTATATTAAGTTTTCCGCTTCGATCGAAAATCGGCCCTGCTCTCGTCTCGCCGCGCCGACGGCGCCGAATATCGGCGGCCCGAATGTTTTGCGACAAAAGCCGCGTTTTTCATTTCGAAACAAAAGTATGACTATTTCAAAAGAATAACAAATTTTCGCAATAAAAAATCATAATTCGTACCGTTTCCGCATTTGCGATACCACGTTTTTTCATATCTTTACGTTCGATTCAGGTTACAAACCCAAACTGCAAACTTATGACCATAAACGAACGTCACGAACTAATAACCAAAGAACTCGACGCCAAAGGATCGGTGAGCGTGACCGAACTTTCGATGATGCTCAACGTGTCGGAGGTTACGATACGCAAGGATCTCACGTTGCTCGAAGAGAAGAACGTGCTCTATCGCGCCCACGGCAAGGCCATCAAGATCAACCCCTACATCAACGACCGCGACGTGAACGTCAAGGAGAAGCAGAACACCATCGAGAAGACCGCCATCGGACGCGTCGCCGCCGAGCTCATCGAGCCCAACGACTCGATAATAATAGCCTCGGGCACCACCGTGCACTTCCTTTCGAGAGAGATACACAGCGAAGGGGGGGGGCACCTCACCGTCATCACGTCGGCCCTCAACGTGGCCTCGGTGCTGTCGAAGGACCCGGGCATCGAGGTGATACAGCTGGGCGGCATAGTGCGCGGCAGCTCGCTCTCGGCCGTGGGCTGCGACACGGAGCGGATGTTGGAGAACTTCACGGGCAGCAAACTCTTCATGGGAGTGGACGGCTTCGACCTCGAATACGGCCTCTCGACCACCAACCTGCTGGAGGCCAACCTCAACCGCGCCATGATACGCTCGGCGCAGAAGACCATCGTGCTCACAGACAGCACCAAGTTCGGACGCCGCGGATTCAGCCGAATATGCGACGTCGACGAGGTGGATCAGGTGATAACCGACGCGGGAATCCCCCAACACATACTCGAGTCGCTGCGCCGCCGCGGCATAGAGGTCACCGTGGTAGAGCCCTGACGCCCGCCGACACGACGCGGAAACGCCAAGACGCCGCGGACGGGATCCGCACCTTTTATATACCTTAAAAAAATATTCGTTCTTAACGAAAATTTACTACCTTTGCGCTGTTATGAGTGAATTCATCGTTTCGGCAAGAAAATACCGCCCCGCCACATTCGCGTCGGTCGTGGGCCAGCAGAGCATCACATCGACGCTGAAGAATGCGATCGAACGAGGCCAGCTGGCGCACGCCTACCTCTTTTGCGGGCCTCGCGGAGTGGGCAAGACCACCTGCGCACGCATCTTCGCCAAAGCGATCAACTGCCTGCACCCCGCGGGCGCCGAGGCGTGCAACGAGTGCGAGTCGTGCCGAGCCTTCAACGAGGGGCGGTCGCTCAACATCCACGAGCTGGACGCCGCGTCGAACAACTCGGTGGACGACATCCGCAGCCTCATAGAGCAGGTGCGCATAATGCCTCAGGTGGGAAAATATTCGCTCTTCATCATCGACGAGGTGCACATGCTCTCGCAGCAGGCTTTCAACGCCTTTCTGAAGACGTTGGAGGAGCCGCCCAAGCACGCCGTGTTCATTCTGGCCACCACCGAGAAGCACAAGATCATCCCCACCATATTGTCGCGCTGTCAGGTATACGACTTCAACCGCATCAAGGTGGAGGATTCGGTGGGATACCTCAGGCACATAGCCGACAGCGAAGGGGTGACCTACGACGAGGAGTCGCTGAACCTCATAGCGCAGAAGGCCGACGGCGGCATGCGCGACGCGCTGTCGATGTTCGACAAGGCGGTGTCGTTCTGCAACTCGCGGCTTACGTACAAGGAGGTGGCGCAGACGCTCAACGTGCTCGATTACGACACCTACTTCACCATGACCGACATGTTGCTCGCGGGCGACTACACCTCGGCGCTCATACGCTTCGACGAGGTGCTGTCGAAAGGATTCTCGGGGCAGACGTTCATGGCCGGCCTCAACCGTCATATGCGCGATCTGCTGCTGGCCAAAGGCCCCGCCATATCGCTCATAGAGCTCACGGGCACCCTGCTCGAACGATATCGTTCCCAAGCGGAACGATGCGAAACGGATTTTTTATTCGGCGCGATCTCGTTGCTGACCGACGCCGACGGCAAAATAAAGCAATCGTCGAATCAGCGATTGTTGGTTGAACTGGGACTTATGAAGATTGCGGGTCTCGGCAAAAAAAAAAATGACGGCGACCCGTTAGCGGAGGATTATCCTCTGCCGCCGCTCCCCGACGGCATTACGCCCGCGGCGGGAGCGAAGGTCTCGCCCGCCACCGCTCGGACGGCGAGCGGCGGAACGGCAGCCCCGCAGTCGGCGCAGGCCCCTCGACCGACACAACCCGCGCAGCCGACCGTCGCGCCCGCGCCGACGATCGAAGAATCGACGATGCCGCGACCGCAGAGCGCGACTCCCGCGCGACCCATCGCCGCCGCGCCATCGCACCGACACTCGTCCGTGTCGGGACTCTCCATCTCATCGCTCATGAATTCGGCTTCGACGCCCTCGCAAACGAGCAAGGCCGAACCCGAAACGGTCGTTCGCACGGAGATCGATCCGCAGAGCGGGGAGAAGATAGAGAGCCGTCGCGAGCAGGTGGTAGCCCGCATACTCGAGGAGCGCCCGCGTTTCGTGGTGGCATTCGAGACCATGCGCGTGGAGGGACACACGATTCGGGTAGAGGTGCCGTCGCGAACCCTTTACGAGGAGATCATGCGGTGCAAGACCGAGGTGCTGACCATCATAGCCCGCACGGCGGGCGTGAACGGCTCGCTCGATCTGGCGGTGGACGTCAACGAACAGATCAAGGCGTCGCGGCCGATAAAGTTAGAGGACCGCATAAAGTTCATGACCGAGAAGAACGCCATGATACTCGAACTCAAAAAGGCGCTCGACATGGAGTACGAATAGCCTCGCGGCGGGAGTCGCCGCAAAACGGATTTTTTTTAACGCAAACGACAATAACGAAATAAGAAAATGGCAAATAAGAATTTTGTGGAGGAGCTGGAGTGGCGCGGCATGATACACACCATCATGCCCGGCGCCAAGGAGCAGCTCGAAAAAGAGATGACGACGGCGTACTTGGGTATCGACCCCACGGCCGACTCGCTGCACATAGGCCACTTGGTGGGCGTAATGATACTCAAGCACTTCCAGATGTGCGGCCACCGTCCCGTGGCCCTCATCGGCGGCGCGACGGGCATGATCGGCGATCCCAGCGGCAAGTCGCAGGAGCGCAACCTGCTCGACGAGACCACGTTGCGTCACAACCAAGAGGCGATAAAGGCCCAATTGGCCAAGTTGCTCGACTTCGATTCCGACGCCGAGAACGCCGCCCTGCTGGTCAACAACTACGACTGGATGAAGGAGATCACATTCCTCGACTTCGCCCGCGAGATCGGCAAGATGATAACCGTCAACTACATGATGGCCAAGGATTCGGTTAAGAAACGCTTCAACGGCGAAGGCGACGGCATGTCGTTCACCGAGTTCACCTACCAGCTCTTGCAGGGATACGATTTCCTGCACCTCTACCAAACCCTCGGCTGCAAGGTGCAGCTCGGCGGCGCCGACCAGTGGGGCAACATAACCACGGGAACGGAGCTGATACGCCGCAAACTCGGCTCGGAGGCCGAGGCGTTCGCCATAACCTGCCCGCTCATCACCAAGGCCGACGGCACCAAGTTCGGCAAGACGGAGAGCGGCAACGTATGGCTCGACCCGCGCTACACGTCGCCCTACAAATTCTACCAGTTCTGGCTGAACGTGAGCGACGACGACGCCAAGCGTTACATAAAGATCTTCACTCTGCTCGACCGCGAGACCATCGAGTCGCTCATCGCCGAGCACGACGCAGCGCCCCATCTGCGCGTGTTGCAGAAGCGTCTGGCGCAGGAGATCACCACCATGATCCACTCGAAAGAGGAGTACGAGAAGGCCGTGGAGGCGTCGTCGATACTCTTCGGAGGCTCGACCTCGGAGGCGTTGCGCAAGCTCGACGAACAGACCCTGCTTCAGGTGTTCGAGGGCGTGCCGCAATTCACCGTGAGCAAGGAGGATCTGGGCGTGTCGTTCGTCGACTTCGCCGCCGAGCGCACCAAGATATTCCCCTCGAAGGGCGAGTGCCGCAAGATGGCGCAGGCGGGCGGAGTGTCGCTCAACAAGGAGAAGATCGCCGATCCCGCACGCGAGGTCACGGCCGACGACCTTATCGCTGGCAAGTACATCATCGTGCAGAAGGGCAAGAAGAACTACTACTTGGTAATCGTCGCGTAATCATGCTTTACACCATCCGACTCGAAGACATGGAGTTCCGCGCCTACCACGGCTGTTACGATCTGGAGCGCGAAGTGGGCAACCGATTCAACGTGCGCCTCGCGATCACCGCCGAGTTGGGCGACGCGGCCGACGAGGACGATGTGGAGCGGACGGTGAACTATCTCACCGTATACGAAACGGTGCGCGAGCAGATGGCCGTCAAGCAACGCACCATCGAGCGCGTGGCGCAAAACATAATACGCGCACTTCGCGCGCGCTTTCCGCAGATTGTCGAGACGGAGTGCACGGTGGCGAAACTCGCCCCGCCCCTCGGCGGCAAAGTGGGCCGCGTGAGCGTCACGATGAAAGGATAGACAAAACGCCGATGAGAATAAAATCTCATCGGCGTTTTGTTATAGAGCATGTCGCCCCTCCGCAGCGCGCCTCGACCCGCGTTTTATTCCATTTCGAAATTTTTTTCGTAACTTTACGGGATGAAACAACAGGATTCTCCATTATCGTTGGGTACCGACTCTCTGTCGACCTTATTGATGCGTTACGCGTTGCCGTCGATCATAGCTATGGTGTCGTCGTCGCTCTACAACATGATCGACAGCATCTTTATCGGTCACGGCGTGGGCCCGCTGGCCATATCGGGGCTGGCCCTCACAATGCCGCTCATGAATTTGGCCGCGGCGTTCGGCGCGATGGTCGGGGTAGGTTCGGCCGCGCTGACGTCGATACGTCTCGGGCAGGGCAACAAACTCGCCGCCGAGCATATCTTGGGCAACGTCCTGCTGCTGAACGTCACGATGGGTCTGATGTTCACCTTTCTGGGACTCTATTTCCTCGACGATCTGCTCTATCTGTTCGGCGCGAGCGAATCGACCGTCGGATACGCCCGCGACTTCATGCGGGTGATCCTCGCGGGAAACATCGTGACGCATATCTACTTCGGTCTCAACCACCAGCTGCGCGTGTCGGGTTATCCGCGCAAGTCGATGATGATAATGTTGATCTCGGTGGGCGTGAACGTGGTGCTGGCGTGGCTCTTCATCTTCGTGTTCGGCTGGGGCATCAAAGGCTCGGCCTTGGCCACGGTGCTGGCGCAAACCGTGTCGCTGTGCATCCAGATCGCGCACTTCTCCGACCCGTCGCATTTCATACATTTCAAATCGGGAATATTCCGATTCAGATGGGATATCGTGCGCAATATCATCGGGATAGGCATGGCGCCGTTCTTCATACAGTCGTGCGCGTGCGTGGTGGTGATTCTCATCAACAACGCCATGCGCGACCACGGCGGCGACCTCAGCATAGGAGCTTACGGAATAGTCAACCGCGTGGCATTCATATTCGTCATGGTGGTGATGGGCCTCAATCAAGGCATGCAGCCCATCGTGGGCTACAATTACGGCGCGGGCAAATACGACCGCGTAATCAAGGTGCTGTGGATGACCGTCGGATGGGCCACGCTGATTATGTCGGCGGGCTTCGCCGTCAGCGAACTCTTTCCGTACGCCGTCGTGCGGCTGTTCGTCAGCGAAGACGGCGGCGGCGACGCCGTCGCGCTCATCGACATGGCGGCGCACGGCCTGAAGATCATAATGATGATGTTCCCCGTGGTGGGATTCCAGATCGTGGCGGGCAACTTTTTCCAGTTCATCGGCAAGGCCAAGCGAGCCATACTTATGTCGGTGACGCGTCAGATGCTCTTCATAGTGCCTCTGTTGCTGGTGCTGCCCGAGCGTTGGGGCACCGACGGCGTGTGGTACTCGATGCCGATAGCCGACGGCGTTTCGGTGTTGCTGGCGGCGGTACTGCTGGTTTTGCAGCTCCGCAAGTTCCGCCGCGAGATGAAGACGAGATAGTTTCATACGCCGACTTACGGCCCAAAAACGACTGAAGGATGATCTACCCGTGGGGCGACGAACGCCGATTCAACAGCTATGCCGCGTATTTCCGTCGCGTCTTCGGCCACCGCATGCAGAAGGTGACCGTAAACGCGGGCTTCACCTGTCCCAATCGCGACGGCACCGTCGGCCGCGGCGGCTGCGCCTTCTGCGACAACGCCGCCTTCACCCCATCCTACTGCACGCCCGAAAAGAGCATCACGCGACAGATCGAGGAGGGGATAGAGTTCCATCGCCGCCGCTATCGCACCGCACGGCGATACTTGGCCTATTTCCAATCATTCTCGAACACTTACGCCCCGTTGGAGCGGCTGCGCGAGTGCTACGACGAGGCTTTGGCCCATCCCGAGGTGGCGGGCATATCGGTCGGCACGCGTCCCGACTGCGTCGACGAGAATAAGTTGGATTACTTCGCCGAACTGGCGCGCCGCAAATACGTGGCGATCGAGTACGGCGTGGAATCGACTTACGACGCCACGCTGCGCCGCATAAACCGCGGTCACGACTTCGCCGCAGCCGAACGCGCCATACGCCTCACGGCCGAGCGCGGAATACACGTCAGCGCGCACTTCATCCTCGGCCTGCCCGACGAGAGCGACGAGATGATGATCGCGCAGGCGGAGCGTATAAACTCGCTGCCGCTCGACACCGTCAAGTTCCATCAGCTGCAACTCTTTCGCGGCACGGCGCTTGCCGCGGAGTACGACGCCTGCCCCGAGCGGTTCCGATTCCGCACGGTCGACGAATACCTCGACCTCTTCGTCGAGATCCTGCGCCGCCTGCGCCCCGACCTCGTGATCGAACGTTTCGCGGGCGAGGCCCCTCCGCGATACCACCATATCGAGGGCTGGGGGTTGATCCGCAACGAGACCCTCATGGCGATGCTCGACGCAAAGCTGGAGCGTTGCGGGGCGTATCAGGGCGATCTGCGCGCGGCGGAACACGACTGACGACGAAAAATCGCGCCGACCGGCCGACGGCTTGCGGTCGAAATGTACGCGCATACGATTTTTTTAATATATTTGCGGCCGAAAAGAAGTAACACTATATAAAATTAACCTGACAGCGACTGTAAAGTTGCAAATCATAAGCAGAATCGACTATGAAAATCACGGCTTCGTCGGTGGCCTCGGCCATCAAAGAGTATCTGATAATGACCTTCGGAATGTTCCTTTACGCATTCGGTTGGGTGGCCTGCATCATCCCCGCGGGCGGTATGGGCGGCGGCGCCACGGGTTTGTCGATGCTGCTCAACCATGTGTTCCCCGCGTTGTCGATCGGAACGTTCGTATTCATAATCAACGTATTGCTTCTGGCCGTGGCGGGATTCATCGTCGGGTGGAATTTCGGCATAAAGACCATCTTCTGCATTACCGTGCTGTCGGTGGCGATGGACTCGTGGGGATATATCCTGCCCGAAAACATTCTGGCGATATATACCCAGCACATCGACTCGCATAACATACTTCTCGTCATCCTCGGCGCCGTCATAGCGGGCTCGGGCGTGGCGATATGCTTCAGTCAGGGCGGATCGACGGGCGGAACCGACATCGTGGCGATGATAATCAACAAATACCGCACGATAAGCTACGGCCGAATAGTCATCGCGGGCGACTTCGTGATTATCGGATGTTCGCTCTTCGTCGCCTCGGATCTGGCGACGGGAATCGCGACGGTCATTTACGGTTACATCATGGTGGCCGTCTACGGCTACACGGTCGACCTCATTCAGTCGGGCAACCAGCAGTCGAGCCAGATATTCATCATCAGCAACGATTACGAGAGCATAGCCACGGCCATCAACAACGAGGCGCACCGCGGCGTGACGATCATCGACGGCATGGGCTGGTACACGCACAAGAGTTGCAAGATCGTAATGGCGGTATGCCGCAAGCGCGACGCCTCGATGATCCTCAAAATCGCCAAGCGCGTCGATCCCGACGCGTTCATCACGATGGGTTCGGTAATGGGTGTTTACGGCAAAGGCTTCGAAGCCCTCAGCAAGATATAAATCGAAAAATTGTTCGGGCGGCAGTTTGCTGCCCGAACTTTTTTACTGACACATGTGAATTATCGATAAAACTTATCTTCGGTGCGACCCGCCGAAGATAACACCGCCGAGCGGTGTGCTGGTGCGTGTGAATTAATGCAGTTCGCAGAACTGCGCGGGCCGCAGCCTCGCCCTAGCGGAGGCCCGCTATTGTTCGCGATGCTCACACGCGTAACCTCCGCAGGCCGCGACCCGAGAACAAATCAAGGTTGTAACCTGAACATCACCCTCATCAACTCCATCAAAGACTTGCTTTTGATCTCCTTTTCGAACTCCTCGTCGGTGAAATCCGAGTCGCCCACGCGGGCGACGAACTCGACCAAGAAACGAAGGTGAACGAGACTCTCGATAGGAAAGCGAAACGCGCTGTCCCAATCGCCTTGACGAACCACGATAGAATGGTCGCGACCCACCAAACGGCCTATATTGGCAATAGAACTCTCGTCGCCATCGAAATCGGATTCGGAATAGTCCACACGGAACGATTCACCATCAATATAGGAGATCATGTTGACCAATACGACCGCCTCGTCGACGCAGATAGAAAAGTCGTATTCGACAACATCGAATTCGTTACACTCCGTGAGGCAATTTATTATAGCAGAGATATTTTCGTGTCGGCATTGCTGAAAGGCGGCATCGCGGGCGGTTGCCAATTCGTCGTCGGTGGGGAAATTTTTCATATATTTGCAGGATGAAAGAGTC
>ERZ777305.1682-NODE-1682-length-23730-cov-4.169166_pt1 | contig 23730 bp, 24 predicted proteins | sample MGYA00374965_ERZ777305 | MGnify/ENA primary metagenome ERZ777305 (study PRJEB29328, sample SAMD00013331) | mouse gut metagenome | study: EMG produced TPA metagenomics assembly of the Metagenome analysis of fecal microbiota from mouse which was promoted... | reverse complement strand
TATTTAACTTAACTGATTTAATTGGCGTTGGTTTCTTTACTGTTACTTTTATTGTATGAGTCTTTCCATTTGAAGTCTTAACAGTTATATTAGCAGTTCCTGCTTTAATTCCTTTGACGTTTCCATTTTTATCTACGGTTGCAATTTTCTTGTTTGAACTTGTCCAAGTTAAAGTCTTACTTTGTGTTGTATTACCTGGATTAATAGTTGCTGTTAATTTACTTGTCTTACCAACCATCACATTTAATGATTTCTGATTGATCTTAACACTTGCTATATGTGTTGTGTTATTTACTGTTACATCATAAGTTCCCTTATAATTTCCCAAAGATATTTGGAGTTTTCCCTTTCCGGCCTTTAATCCAGTTATCTTACCTACACTGTCTACAGTAAATATGTCAGGATTCAAACTCTTATAGGTAATCGAATTTGGTTTTACTTCAAAAGATACATAATACCACCCCCAATTTGAAGCGCCATAACTGATTGGTAGAACGCTTTCTCCTCTATCAATTGATATTTTATTGTTTTTAAAGTTCTTCGAAGGATACTCTAAATATACGGCTGTATCATTTACATATCCAACTTTGACTTTTAAATTCGTATCTTTAATTTTACCTGATTTTACATTTGTCGAAGCACTTTCTTGGCGCGAGAATAATTGCACCCAAAAATGTGTTCCATTATGATAGTAGTAACCAATACCTATAGATTTATTATCACTAGCTAAAATATTAGCTTTATGGCCTGATGAATTCATCCAAGCATTCATCGCTTCTTTAGCACCGTAAACTGTATGTGTTCCTGTAGCTATATTTTCTCTACTAGCTTTTTCACTTATAGAAAAGCAATCATAACCAATTGGTCTGCTATGAGAAAAAAATACTGCTGTTTCTCTTGCTCTAACCATAGCTGCTTCCATCAATTCCGCATCAATTTTTAAAGCACCCAAGCCCACTTTCTTGCGCTCTTGATTGACTAAGTTTAGCACTTTCTTAGCTTCATCATAATCAAAAGTGCCTTCCTTTAATGTATAATCATATGTAAGAATCATCGTTCCATCTTCTATTGTAGTTAAACCCTTAGGATAATTAACTGAAACGTTTTTATTACAACCATTTAACCAATAACCATTGATTTCTACTACAGAACTTGGCAAAGTTATCTTTTCAATAACTCTCAAATCTGAAAGTGATTGACTTGGAAACACTTCTATTTTTCCACTAAACACCATTTCCTTTAAATTATGATTGCTTTCCACAACGTAAGATTTCCATTTATCCATGCTTGTACCTATTTCTAGATACTCTAGTTTTTTTAGATAAGAAATAGAATAATTTCCCAATGTTTTAACATTTTTAGGAATTACCAATTTCTTTAAAGTTTCATTATTATAGAAGGCTTTTTTGCCAATATTTTCTACTGTATTTGGTACGACAAAACTATCTTGCTCTTTATATCTAGGATATGATACTAAAGTCTTCATATCTTTAGTATACAAAATATCATCATTTATAACAAAATATGGGCTGTTAGGTGATAAGTGATATTTAAAATCACTTGAGGAAAATTCTGCAGGATTGGATTCAATCTTCTTAACACTGGCTGGAATATATAAATCATTTAAATAATAGCCTGATGTAAAGCCATCCTCAATTACTTCAGTTCCCTCACTTATTACAACCGTCCTTAAAGAGGAACAATTATAAAAAAGATATCTAGGTATATTTTTTACTGAACCTGGCAAAGTAACTTCACTTACTTGTGAGTAGTTGAATGTTTTACTAGCCAATTCAACGACTTTTTTACCATCAATTTGTTCTGGTACTTCAACTACTTTATCAGTTCCTTTATAAGAAGTAATTTTGACATCGCCATCACTTCTTAATTCATATTCATAATTTTCAAAAGTTAAGGCATCAACATTTAAAGTTAAAATACCTAAAAATAGAAATACACTTAATAAAATTTTTTTCATGTAACCAAACTCCTTTTCTTATCTTGATAATACTCTTATATTTTATCTTAGTCAATATACTTTTTCAATTTATTTTTTAAAATAGTAACCTTTCTTAATAATAAATGCCAGAAAAATAGGTCCTAAATGGGTCCTAAATAGTTCTAGACATATAAAAACCTACGTAAATACGTAGGTATCTTTCTTTTGGTAGCGACGGAGGGGATCGAACCCCCGACCTATCGGGTATGAACCGATCGCTCTAGCCAGCTGAGCTACATCGCCATTTATTGCAGCAAATTAATAATAACAAAATATTTGACTTTAGTCAATATCTTTAACAAAAAAAGTGCATACTTGCACTTATTTTGAAAGATACATTGTTTTTCCGTTATCTAAAGTAACTCTTATTGCTACGCCAACTACATAATTATATTTATTAAACACGGGAAATAATAAGAAATCATCTACTCTGTTCAATTTATATTCCTCTGGCAAATAGTTATATAAACTTGATGTTGCGGCCTCAGCTAATGTTTGGTATTCTTCATTATGCTCAAAATCATGGGGAGCTAATGCTTTATCATATTTAATATATAATTCATTTTTAAAATCTTCAACTTTTTCATCAATATGATCAATTTTTAAATCACTTTGAATCACATCAGCACGACTATATCCCTTTTTAACCTCTAAACTGGCGGTTTTATTAACTTTATTGTTATATTGATCACTTATAACTAAATTAACTGTATAAGTGCCAGCATGCTGTACTAATTCCTCGATACTTGTTCCATTAACTTCTACATTACAAGGGCGGGAATAATCAACACAACTTTTGACGAATTCATCGGGTTCGATTTCCTCATCTATTCCCACTTTTGCTTCTTCTATTTCGACATCTGGAGGAGTTGTATCTTTAACGACTATCTTCCCCTTTTTAGTGATAGATTTGTATTTAACTTTATATTGATATTCTCCAACTAAATCATACTTATTATCACTGATGGATACGCCTTTTAAATTCAAAGTGTAATCCTTTTCATCAGCAATCTTATTATCAATGTAATCTGTAATGTTATTTGATACTTCACTTCCTAATTCTACAATTACCTTACTTTTGACATTTAGAGTATAAGTACTTCTTATATATATATATATTCCAACTACAATAATAAATAAAATTACAAGTATCACACAAATAATCTTTACTCTCTTAGGATTTGTTCCCTCATAATAAAACTCTTCTTGATTCATCTTCTACAACCACCTTGAAAAATAAATATTTCGCGTATAGCCGACTTCATAGTTATCAAACACACGAATAATCCAGTTGACTATTGCCGATAATATATCTTCATCTTTTCTTACCTTTATTTTTTTCATTTCTACTTTTAATTCCTTGCGGAAAAAGTAATCATCAATATATTTATTTAGAACTAAATCTAATTGTTCTAGTCTCTTTACTTCATTTTTATCACTTATGTCGACTTTAAAGACATATTTTTCGTAGACATCAATTAATTTATTGGAAAGTTCATCATCATCGTAATATTCAAAGTTAATAATCTTATAAAAATTTGGACAATGACGTAGTATTTGTTTATTCTTATTCATATCCATACCCTTTCTACCAAGATTATACTATAAAATTATCTATTAATAAATAAAAAAACACCTATTTCTAGATGTTTCTTAGATTTACTATTCTTCATTTTTAGTTTCAATAACTTTTTTGCCTTTATAATTGCCACACTCAGGACAAGCTCTGTGTGGTTGAATAGGAGCACCACATTTAGGGCAAGTAATTACACCTGGTAATTCTTTCTTTAAATGAGTACGACGCATTCTCTTTTTAGTTTTACTAGTTCTTCTAAATGGAACTGCCATAGTATCCACTCCTTTCTTACTTGCAATATCTAATCGCTACTTACTAATTCCCAGCCATCGCCATTAAGGTCGTCAATATTGATTCCTTCCTTAACAACACGCATAGGAACTTCCGAAACAATATTTTCCCATATTATTGGACAAATATCAAGATTATTTTTGAATAAATCATAAAAATCATTGAATTTTCCACATATTTCTTCAATTTTAGTCGTAAATTGATATTCTACATCTTCCAAAGTAATAGCACAGGGTAAAATAAATACCCCACTTACTTCTAAATCCATTTCTATTTCATCGCTGATATTTATAGAGATATCTCCCTTAATATGTAAGTTTTTGATATCTCTTATATCAGTGTTTTTATAAAGTTCTTTATCGAGCACAATATCACTATCGACATTGACGATATTATAGGCATTTAATCTATTTAAATCTATTTTCATATTACTTCATTCGATTCATCTGTGCCATTACTTGTTTTACTTGTTTGCTATTGGGTTTTCTACCCATACTAGTCATCAAAGTTTCAATCATTTTTTCATTAATTGGTGGATTCTTTTTAAAATATCCCATCATAAATTTACGAGCTACAAAAAATCCTATTACAGCCCCTATAACTAGTCCTAATACGACTAACAATATATCATGTAACATACCATATCTCCTTTACTAAGTAACATTATATCAATTTAGGACATCTTTTACAAGATTTACCTATTCATAAACGATAAGTTCATGTTGGCTTCGCGTGACAGCTACATAGTAAAGATATGTATCACTTGAGAAATTATTAACTATTATGGCCGAGTCAAACTCCAAGCCTTTAACGCCATAGGCTGGAGCAACGACTAATTCTCTATTATATTTTTCCGTATCAATATCAATAACTGATGTCTTAGGATATTTTTTCTTAAGTTCGGCGGCGATTAATTTAGCTTCCTCAATACTCTTAGTAATGACGGCTACACTCTTATATTTATCCTTTAAATATTTGATATCACGTCCAATGTGTTGTAAATCGTGAATATCGCGTTTAATAACCGGAATATTGATATTTTTTCTTATGGCACTGACATGATTAAGTCCTAAAACACTATTGGCATACTCAATAATTTCTGGACTAGATCGATATGTCTTATTTAGTTCTAAGTACTTACTATCTTCGGTAAAAATGTTTTGTAAGACATTTAAGTTTTCATAGTGATAATATGGATTAACCGTCTGATTGGTATCTCCTAAGATAGTAAATTCGGCCTTCTTAAATATCTTGCGCAAGATTTTATATTGTAAGTAGGTATAATCTTGGGCTTCATCAATTACGACATGCCTTACATAGACTTTGTAAGGGAATCCCTCTAATAGACACCTCATATAGATAAATGGTGTGGCATCTTCATAATTAATAACCTTCTTAGATAAATTGCGCATATTTTCATGCTTGCGATAATTTCCCTTATAACTATCCTGGAATATTAAAGAATCAAAGAAATTCTTATAGATAGAGATATAATCTTTTTTAAAGTTGGCTATTTTGTATAGGCGACTTAATATCGAGATATAGTCCTTTTTAGTTCCCTTAAAATAGCGGTTATTTATTTTTTCAGCAATCAGTTCTACTCTTTCAAAGAGAGGCATCTTATCATATCTTTCAAAGAGATATTCATTAAGTTCCATAATGGGAATGACGGTCTCTTTATATTCTAAGTCACTCGTGAAACGTGCGGCTTTTGTATAATACTTTGTAAAAGCTTCAAGTGCCGGAATAATATCATCACTTAACTTATATTTGATTAGATCATTATCCTGTCTAATTCCCTTGTAATATCTTTCGACAAAAGAAGAATATGGTTCAACACGATAATATTCACTGATAAAGGATGCGGCAAAACTGTGGTAAGTCGTTTGCAAGGTATTTTCTTCACCTAGGTCTGGTAAGACGTTAGATATATATTCCGTAAATACATCGTTTGGCGAAAATATCAAGACGTTAGTACTGGTTAGATATTCCATTTTGTATAGTAAAAAGGCAATTCTATGTAGCGCCACACTTGTTTTTCCCGATCCAGCGATACCTTGAACGATAATGGTCTTCGTCTTATCATCGCGAATTATTGCATTTTGTTCAGCTTGAATAGTATTGACAATATTTTTCATTTTTTCATTACTGCTCTCAGCTAAGACTTCTTGGAGTATCTCATCATCAATATTGATATTTGTATCAAAGACATGCTTTAATTCGCCATTTTCAATGCGATATTGACGTTTTCGCGTAATTACTCCACTTTCAGTGCCACCAGGAGATGTATAAGATGCCTCACCTAGTTCATAATCATAAAACAAACTAGATATAGGAGCACGCCAATCCATGACCAAATAGTCCATATCTCTCTTTATGGACGTAATACCTATATATAAATTTTCATCATTAAAAATGATTGATCCGAAATAAGGGTTATCTTTGACCTTATATAATCTTCGAGCTTTTAATGTTTGTTCATTTAATATATTTATTCTTAAATCGTTTTCTTGAACAAAGGAATAACGTTCTCCTTTATCTAACTCTTGATCAATTTCCCATCTTAATCTTTGAAATTCCTTTAAAGATTCGGATTCGTCGGTTACTTTAACGCCAATTTCATCTAGTTGTCTATTAACTTCTTTTACAGTATCATCAAGTTTTTGTTTTTCAAGGAGATAATCTTCTTTACTTAAATTCATACTTCCTCCTATTACTTTTTTAAACCAAGTAAAATCATTATATAAAAAATAAAATAAAAATACAATAACCTACTGTTGTACTTTTATTTGTTTACATAAATTTTAGTCAATGATTTAGGCTTTTTCTTTTTTATGCTTGCATTTAATTCTATTTCAGCATTTATACCATGCTTAGAAATTATCTCATTAGCTAAACTGCTTTGAGCAGCATCAAGCATTTGCTCATACTCCGCAATAGCTGTTTTTCTATCATCTATCTCAGAAAACAATTGCTCATTATATTCCTCTAAAAATTCGATTGTTTCTCTTAAGGAGATGGCATCATCATTATTACAGTCTTTTTTTATCTCTAAGACCTCGTCAATGAACTTTTTACTTCCCCTTAATTTTTTTACTTTGGAAAAACCGCTTATATTAAAGCAAGTAAATACCGTTAAAATTGATGATAGTGCAGGTGCAATATTACTTTTTGTAATAATCGCAATAATAGCAAATATTACTATTATTGAAACATAGCCTATCCCAAATAATTTAAGGGAAAAATTGCGCTTTTGGCGATAACGCTCATCATAGACATTGGCTAAATCCGCAATAGGCATATTTAAACGCTCAGGAATATCATATAACAAAGAATCCTTTATCATTTGCGAATTCTTTTTAATTTTATCCTCTAAAGTTACTAAGTTCTTTTGAGCCGTAGTTAGGGATTTATAACATTCATCAAATCTATTCATTTTCGCTATTACCCATATGCAAATTCAATTTTTTTAAGCCATCTTCTAAAATTTTCATGTCATTTTCGGGAATTAATTCTGGTCCATATGGTAAAACTTTATTTTCTTGAGCTAATAAAAGAGACATATATTCATCTATAGCTTGTTTAAATTCCGTGATAAATGTCTCATTGTTGGCAAGAGCTGTTGTTAATTCCTGCACCAAAGCTTTTAAGTCGTTATCCTTTTTTTCATTTCCTAGGAGGATATTGGCATCATTTATGCCCTTTTTCATGCTTTGAATATTAGCTAACTCTTCTATTGGGGCATGATTAAGTAAGATAAAGGAAACCACTAATGTCGCAACAGGGATGAATATAGGTATACTTGTTGCTAGGAGGAACTCGGCTAGTGCAAATACTGCTAAAACAATGCACCCATTTAATAAAAATCTCCCAAATAGTAGTAATAGTTTAGTCTTTTTCTCTTTTCCTAATGCAACACGGCACTCACTTAAGCTTTCGCTATTATCTAGAGGTAGACTTTCAATTCGCTTTTTAATGGCTTCATAGGCCTCATTTTGTCTTTGATTAATTTGTTTAACATTATCTAAATAATTTATTGCCTCTTTTAAAGATTTATAATATTTACTTAATAATTCCATAAAATTACTCCTTTTTAAATTTTGTTATTTCCGGTTCGATGATCATCTTTATAGTCTCTAGGGGTTTCATACACCATAACTTTGCGAGTTTTTTGTTGGTAAAGCTAACATCTATTTCGGCGTTTATACCATGGCTTTCTAAAATTTCATTAGCCAACAAGGTATTTTCTTCTTCCAAATTTTGACCAACTATATTTAGATAATCTTTAATGTCTTGCATTTCTCCTGACAGTTCTCTTATTTTTTCGTAACATTGCAAGATAAGTTCTCTAACTTCTAAATCTTCATATTCTCCCAAATGTTTTTGGCATCTTATAGCATTCTGGTAATCGCGAATACTTCTAAAAAGTTCGGATAAAGGCTTTTTGTTAATTCCGAATAGTAAAAATAGATGAAATATCACATGAAAGAATATTCCCCATGCCGGAAAAAGGACCCCTAAGTTTAGCAAGATAGGATAAGTTATCCCTACTCCACAAAAGTACGCGATATTTTTACTAATAATAGACCTACGCGCATTTTTTTTATTTTTTTTTGCTTCCAAGAGAAGGGCCTGGGCATTATTCGCCTGAGCAGCCGCATTTTTGGAATTCTTATCGAGATAATTATTTAAGAAATCAAGACATTTTTTGATACTATCAACATCTCTTTCTAGTGTCTGATATTTAGCTGTTGCATCATATACTGGTTGATAAATTTCTCTTATATTACTCATTTTAACATCCTCACTTGTCTTTTTTTTCACCCTTAAGTTCCAAACGCAACATGTTTATAGAATTGGCCGTAATTGTCGCGGATTGAATTTCCACTTTTTCATCGATTCCAGCCTCGCGATACAATTCATTCATCTCCGCTTCGAGATTTTTAACAAATTTTTTCTTCAAACTTTCAAAACGCTTTTTATTATCGTCTTTGGATTTTTTTAGATTTTGAGCTTTATTATTTAGTTCTAATAATTTGGCATATAATTTGCGCGCATTAGTTTTTTTGTCAATCTTATCTTTCGTGGTTATATAACTCTTTTTAGCATCTAAGTATTCTTTAATTTCATTTCTTCGCCAGATGGCATTACACAAAACGGCTATAACTGGAAAAAGAATGGCCGATATAGCACTAGATTTAAGGATAAGTAAATCTACAGGGATTGCCAATAATATAAAGATAATTCCTCCAAAGATAATACCTCTAAACTTTACTTTAGATGCCTCATATCTTGCGTCTAATTTATTGAATCTTTCAACTTCCCCGATAAAGGATTGCAAATCTAGCCTACTTTCATAAAGGCCTAGAGAGTTATTATCTCCATCAATAACTTCTATTCCCTGGTTGGCTTTTTCGACTAAATCTTCAAACTCCTGTGAGGCATCAGCTATTTCTGTATTTATTAAGGCGTTAGAGGATTCTAGTTCTAATAATGAATTCCAAATATCTTCTAATATTTCTTTCATTAAAACCCTCCTTGCTCTAGCGAGTATGATACCATTAAATAGGCGAAAAAACAATAAAAATGCGAAAAAAAATAAGAATGCTTTAATTCTTATTTATAAGTTCTCTGGTTTTATACTGTATACTTTGTTTTTGGTGCTTTCCTCTGTTGTAATACTTTTAACATAATTAATATATTCAGAATAGATTTGGTATATCTCTGGATTTAATTCTTTACTTTCTGAACCAATATCCTCGTGTTTCTCATCTTCTTTTAAAAGAGCAACGCTTTCATATTCTTTTCTTAATTTATGGTAAAGACAACGAGCCTCAAAAACTTCTTCATATAAGGTATTTTTATCTTTTTTCTCTTCTGCTACTTTAGGTGTTTCCGCTTGATCATTACGATATGCTTTTCTAACTCTTTTGGACTTTGTTGTTGCGTATATTGCATTTCCTATAATAAGGAATGTAGCTAATGGAATAGATATAGTGCCAAATATTTCCAAAGTCATTATGATAAAAGAACGAAGATATAACCATTTGAGAATTTTACTAATTTTAATATCCTCTTCACTTTTTGGTGTGTTTTCTGCCTTCGCAAATTGTTTCATAAAGGCATTACTTGTATAATCATTACGCATTTTTTCTTCGTGTTCTTTAGTTAATAATTCATTATAGGCATTATTAAGTTCTATTAGATGTTCATGAGCTTCTTTAAGTTCTCTTTCCATCTCCTGTATTTTTTCTGGCATCACATTTCCCCCCTAACGGGAGCATATACTACCATGTTTATCGAAAAAAGTCAAAATAAATTTGCTAATTTTTGAAAATGAAGATATAATCTAATATTTTTACTTCGTCTCCGCGCTTTGCTCCTAGATGTTCAAGTTCCTCTTCGACACCCATTCCACGCAATTTGCGACCAAATCTTTCGACGGATTCGTCTTCATCAAAACGCGTCATATAGAAGAGAGTTTCAACTTCTTTGCCCGATAAAACCCACAAATCATTTTCTCTTTTAATAGTAAAAGGACGCTCATTTCTGTATTTATATAAAATATGACTTTCCTTTATTGTATCATTATCATACAGTTCTACTTCATCTAAAGAGTCTACCATATTGGCAAGTTCTTCAATCATGGCGTCTAGTCCTTCGTTGTTAATAGCTGAGATAGGATATATTACCTCTTCGGGATATTTTTTCTTGAATTCATCCAAGTTTTTTCTAGAACCTTCGATATCCATCTTGTTGGCAATAATAATATGTGGCTTTTCAATTAACTTTTGGTCATATTTTTCAAGTTCGTCGACTATCTTTTCAAAATCTTCGCTAGGATTTCTACCTTCTGTTGCTCCCATATCTAAAACATGAGCAATTACTTTGGTACGCATAGCATGACGCAAAAATTTGTGTCCTAAGCCAATTCCTTCACTGGCTCCTTCGATAAGTCCAGGTAAATCAGCCATGACAAAATTTCTTCCGCCCTGTAATTTTATAACACCTAAATTGGGATTTAAAGTCGTAAAGTGATAAGCACCAATTTTGGGGTTGCAATTGCTAATCATAGATATTAAAGTGGACTTCCCAACACTTGGCATTCCCACTAGACCAACATCTGCTAAGACTTTTAATTCACACTTTACCATCAAGGATTCGCCGGGCTCTCCTAGTTCACTCATGCGAGGAGCAGGATTTTCATGATTAGCAAAAGCTCGGTTTCCTCTTCCACCTCTTCCGCCACGGGCAATAACAACCGATTCGCCCTCTTTAGTTAGATCGGCGATGACCTCGTTAGTATCTAAATTAGTGATAGTCGTGCCCATTGGTACTTTGATAATGACATCTTCTGCATTAGAACCATTCTTATTGCTTCCTTGACCATTAATTCCCTTATGTCCCTTAACATGTTTCATCATTTTTAAATCTATTAAAGTTTTTAAACCCGGTTCGGTAGCAAAGATAATATTTGCTCCATGGCCACCATTTCCTCCATTAGGTCCACCCATTTCGATGAATTTTTCTCTTCTAAAAGATGTACATCCGTCGCCACCTTTACCGGCTTCGACATATATTTTTACCTCATCAGCAAACATCTCTTCACTTCCTCTCTTTAAGTTCAATTATTGTACAACCAATATTCATATTATACAAGTAATATCGCAAAACTAACTTATTATTTTTTAAACTTTGATGAATTTTTTGCCTTAAAATACCATAACCCTTGCCATGTATGACACAAATCTTTGTCTTATATAATTTATAATTGTCATTTATAAAGTCATTTACCACAGTCATAACGGTGTCCTCTGTAAAACCATGAACATCTAACTGTGGTAATATTTCAATAAAAGGATCTACTTGCTTATACATTTGGATTATCAAACATGTTCGTTTCTGGTTGAGGATTTGGCATTGGTGCTGCTTGTGGGACCACAGCTTGTGGGTTTGGCACTGCTTGATTTACCTGCTGTGTAGGCATAGCCATTGGATTTTGGCCGACAGCATTCTGCTGTGGAGCTACTTGGGGATTGGGCACGGTTGCTTGCGGATTTAATGGTGTTACTTCTTGAGCCTGAGCTGGTCCTGAACTTTGATTGGTTTGTGGAGCGATTTTAGCTCTTAGTCCTGAATTATCTAATACCTCATCTAATGTTGGAATACTTGGAACTTCGCCAATTTTAGAAATTGATAGACCCGCAGCGGTATTGGCTAGTTTAATGGCATCATCAATATTAAGACCCATACCTATAGCATAGGAGAATGCTCCGACAAATACGGAATCAAAACTCGAGTGATCGACGACATTGATTTTCATCTCTGGAAGCATCTTTACTTTTCCATCGACACTATAGAGAATCTTGCGGTTATTCAAAATGATGACATAGTTACTCTTTCCCGCATTATCGACGATTTTCTGATATAAGTTTACATAACTTTCAGCTGTCCCATCCGCGCTCATTTTAGTCAAACCTTCGGCGAAGACTTCTGTACAGATATTCCATGTACATCTTTTAGATAAATTAATTGTCTCTTTATCGCCAATTCTTCCATAAAAGACGGTATTGCAGTTGCCATTATTATTTAAAAGTGCAAAAGCACCAGCATAATCAGTTCCATCAATTATGGCAAATCCCGGTACAAAATCATATTTAAACTTGGCTAGTTGTACTTCAGGATTATTATATATAATTTTTGATGAGTTGCCTGTTTTACCATTTAAAATGATATAATTAACATTTGTTCCATTTTCAAAATTGGTCTCCATAAATTTTGAATTTACTTTAAGTTCTTTAAAAGTATCACGTATTTTGTCGGCATAAGAATCATTTCCGACGACACCAGTAAAATGCGTTGAGATTCCCCATTTAGCTAAAAGGCAAGCTGAAGTTGCTCCGACATTACCAACGGATTCATTCTTACTCTTAATAGTAAATATGTCCCCTTCGTTTGGAAATTCTTGCAATGGCAAATAAATATTAATCGCTGGTTTTCCAATAATTAAAGTTTCCACTAAAATCACCCTATTCTTATTTAATTATATAACAAATAAAAAAGAAAAACTATAAGTTTTGATAGTTTTTCATAGTTAATGTAAATAGTCTTGCTTCTTTGGTTGACAGTTCATTTGATGCTAATATTTTATTTATATATTCATATATGGGATTTAATGCCACACTTTTATCGTTAAATTTCAATATTTTTACTACCGATAACAAATATTCAACCCTCTCTTTGGGGCTGATACTTTTATTACTTATGCTTATAAGTAGCATAGTTATGTAGTCTTCATGATATTCCTTTTTATAAGATTCGACCTCATCAAGGATTAATTCATCTGCTTCGGTAAAGCCATATTCAATGTAATCATCCAAGTTATATTCTCTAACATCTTTACCTGCTATTAACCCATCTATTATCTCTATCTCTTTGTGGTAATCAGGAACGTAATTATATAGTTCTAGTCCCACCTCTTCGGCTTTAAGAAGATATGACTTGGCCTTTTCATAATTTGTTTCTTTAATAGCCGCAATACTCATAATATAATATATTTTTAGCGAAGAATATTCATAATTTTCTCTTAAATTGAAATAGTATTCCATTTTATCATACTTGCCTAAGTTAAAAAGACATATAATGATATCTTCATAATCTAGAGGATATAGATAATAATTATTAGATTCTTCATATATTTTTAAAGCCGAAGAAAAATCCTTTTGTTCTAGATAACACTTAGCCAATAAAGCCTGAGCTCGGGGATGAAAATAATTTAAAGAATTGCACCATTGTTCTATAGCAATAATAGCTTCTTCGTAATTTTTATTTTCTATGTATCTTAATGCTAGTTTTTGCTTAGTTATTATATCTTCAAGATTTCTTTCAGGCATTTCTTGTTCATGGACCATTAAGTAATCTAATTCTTTATATAGATAGCCTAAATTTATGTTTATATTAATGCTTTTAAGACGTGCTAAAAAACGATCCAAATAATCTCTAGCTAATGTATAGGAATGTCTATTAAAAGCATCCTTATACATTTGATAATAATTTATTTTATTTTTTTCATTAGCATTGTTTTGCTCTTCACATCTCTTTATGATATTCCCATCAATTTTAGAGAATATGGTCTTTCCCTTAAAGAAATCATCGATATTAGTGCAATTAGCCGTATTCAGTTGTCGTTCTAAAAATTCTATATTATTTTTATTAAAATACATAACTGTGTGAATCAAAATAAAAATCATGATAAGATATATATCAAATTGTTGGCTATTTCTTAGCTCTTCTTCAATTAAATCATGAGCTCGGTAGTAATCCCGAGACGTAAGTAAAGCAATTAAAACAGAATTAAAATCCCCATTAAGGTTGAACATACTGCGAGAACTAACAAATCTTTTGTTGTGTTCTAATTTATTTATTTCATTTATGAGCATTAATATTATTTGAAAACAATTGCGATCTTGATTTTGATATATATGATTTAGTTCAGCTATTTTCTTTATGAAAGAATTATATTCTCCTAGTTCCAATGAACATAAAGCCTCTCTTTCTATGCGTTTTAAATTATCATTTGTTACAGCACTGGGATAAATATCGGGCTTTAATATATATTTGATAGTATCCCTCTTGCCAATTAAAATGGCGTCCATAACACGGTATTCCAAACAGTCATGAATTTTCCTAATTTTTTTAAGAACCTCATGAGCCATTGGATAATTAAAGATTAATAAATATTTCTTGTAGAGAAATATTTGACTTTGAACTAAAGGATTTTCTTCTTCAGGTATATACAGGTCTTTTAATTTGTATTCTTCAATGATGGAGACAAAGAGCAAAATATCCTCATATTTTTCTAGGAAATCTTTATCTTTTAAAAGAGAGCGCATGAGTTTTTGACTTTCATCAATCTTTCCGTCTAAAGTACTCTTCAAAAATTGATGATATTGTACTAGTGATGCATTATAGGAATAGTCGATAAATTCTGCAAACATAGAGGGATATTGCATGAGAATAATTCGCATGATTTCCAAATAGACATCTTCACTTATAATATCAACCATTTCATTTTCGATATAAATATAGCAGGATTTAGTCCATCTTTCAATTTTATTATCGGGTATTCCTATCTTTTTTAATGACTCTAATTTGACCATTTTAGTCACCTCTAATAAATAACTATTATACTTTTATAGCGTTTAAAATGCAATGAAAAGATAGGCCCTAAAAGGGCCCTTTTTATTTCTTTTAAATGAAAAAACAACGGAAAACCGTTGTTTAAGTCAAAATGGTGTCCACGGCGTGATTCGAACACGCGACCATTCGCTTAGAAGGCGAGTGCTCTATCCAGCTGAGCTACGCGGACGTATTCCAAATGACTCATTCATTATAATACAAAAACGTTTAAATTACAAGCCTTATTTAAAAAGAAAAGCAAAAAACGAATTAAATAATTCCAATGATTTATGCGAAGTATAATCAATGGCATTAGATATTTTTTCACCCAAGCGCGATGAACCATTGGAATAATCCACTATTTCAGGAACAATATAATCATTTATATCCACATAATTGCCACTTTCGACATCTTCTTCGAATTTCTTAATTTGTTCTTCGGTAAATAAGGCCTTATTTTGATTTAATCTCTGTAAGTATCCTGTGGAACTGATGGCGTATAAACACAAGAACATAATAAACAAGAAGATTAAAACACGACCAAACACTTTTGAACTCTTTTTCTTATCATCCATATTAATCACCTACATATTCTAGAATAACATCGGCAAGCAAAGCCAGACTTCTTTTTACTTCATCCATACTATTATGTGGTCCCCCAACTTCAAGTAATATAACATTGGAATTTAAATCCTGATTGTAACTACTACTTTGGCGCACATAAATCCCCCTTGATATCTTATTATTCTTATTCTTTAATTTTTTATTTAGTTCATCCGAAACTTGATAATTGCGCGGATATGTTTCATGTTTGCCACCAATAACGAACATCATCCTGGCCATCTTATAACCGTTTACCTCTACTGTTGATGCCTCATAGGAGGAAGAATCGCGATGTAAATCTATATATAAAATAGTCTTATCATTAATGTTTTTAGTTAGCAGTTCTCGCGTTATTTTATAGGAATCATTATAACTATAATTATGAGCTTCTAAAGATTTTTTTATATTCGTATCTTCAACGACAACCTCTAAATCTTTTTTATTTAATATATCACTTAGATATTTAGCTGCCTCATAGACATTGCCATCTTTGTACTCTTCTGTTTGGTGCGTATTATAAATATATATTCGCGGTTTTATTGCCTCTATTTCACTGAAGGTTGGCAATTCTATTTTATTTTTTATTTCTTGATCTTTGGCCTTCTCCTTGTAATTAAGTCCTAAAGAAAGCAAGATTTTTTCAGAATTCAAAGTGATTTTTTTTAATTTTCCAATATTGCCCTCAAGCAAATAGCCTTCGCTCACATTATTTATTAAATAATTATTAATTAGAAAGGAAATTATTACTAACATTATCCAAAAAATAAAGTTTTTTTTCTTGTTTTTATGGGATTTAAATTGCCTTTTCATAGTATCACCAATTATATTATAGAAAAGAAAAGTTGAAAAAAATGTAAAAAAAAAGACGATTACTCATCTTTTTTTATCAAATTGTATCCCCTTTTGGTAATGTCTTCAATTAATTGTTTATCGCTCATAATACTGATAGTATCGGCACTATATTCGTTTAAAGAGGCAATGCCGTCAGCATTTATTAGAACTTTTAAAAATTCAAAACGATTATTTTTTATTAAATGACAAATATTGGCACAGATAGTATCCGAATATTCGATGCCAAATAAGGCAAAAAGCAAAAGTAATAAATTATATTCTCCTATTCCTTCACTTACCGTATTATTGATGATTTCTTCATTAATGCCTTTGGCCGAAAGGAAAGCAATTAATTGTCTAAAAGATATATCCACACTGGAAAATAAGATATTTAGAAGACCAAAGGAATTCTTTTTTAATAATCCAACTACTAGCCTTTTTTCTTTGATATTAAGAGCGCTATAATTGTGACTTAGTATTTCACCCTTAAAAATCTCATTATCTTTTTTGTATTTATTATATTCTTCATCAATAACCATTTCGGGAATATCTCGCCAAGCACGATTAGTTATAATCCCGTGATTCTCAATGTAATGAACACTTTCTGCACCTAAAGATAAGGTGTTGTTATAAAATTTCATTATATCTTGATTGTTTTTTGCAGCCTCATTACTAGCTAAATAGGCCTTTATAAAGGAAAGCAATATCTCATCAGGCATTTTAAAAACAGAGGCCTTGAGCAAGGTAAATATAGTATCAACATCAAAACGCGAAGCTATATCGATGATGAAACTTTGAATTTCTTCTTGATGTTCATGATATTTACGCAATAAATCTTCATTTGTAAGCATATTAGCACGTGTAGCCTCATCTATGACATAAGGTACAAATAAAGGATATTTTTTTTCAAAGTCATTTACCTTTTTCATAACTGCTTCCTTTCTCCACAAAGTAATATACTACTAGAAATAAGAAATAAAGTCAATGAATTTGACACATTATTGACAATTATTTCGAAATATAATTTTTGATGACATAATTAACTTTGTCCTTTTCTTTAAGTTCCTCTAAAAAGGCATCTATTTGGAGCATTGCTTTATAATCCATACTTTCATAGACAACGTCTAAATATTCCATAAATTCTGCTGAAAACACTTTACTATCATACAATTGGAAGAGAAAGGTAGGAAGATAGTATTCTCTTGGGGGATTAGCATAGTAAAAATAGAGTTCTAAAATAAAATCGACAAGATTATAATAAACCGAATAGAATTCACGTTCATCATCGATAATGACACTATCTATGTCCACCAGTTTTATCTTTTGACCATTCCACAGGATATTTTTATTGTGAATATCATAATAATATAGGCCAAAACTCATAAGTTCATCTAATGACTTTCTTAACTGTCCGATTATCTCTTCACGATTTAAAAAACTTCGCATTTTCATAAAGTATTTTATCGGTAAATGGCCCAAGTGTCTTTTTTGCGCATATGCCTGATATGGAGCTGAAGGATCATCATAAATGGCTGTTATTTCGGGATAAGAATTATTTTTTAGTTTATCATAAATGCTCATATAGCGGTTTAGAGCCTTAGATGCCTGTGGACAATATTTATAAACAGTTAAAAAAGTCATAAGTATTCTTTTATTTTTCAGATAATCCAGTTGCCATTTATTTAAAACTTTATGTGCCATTTCTCTACCTCAAGATACCCTTTATTCTATCATGTTCAATAAAAAAAGACAAGAAGCCTAATTCTTGTCTGTTGAACCAAATCCACCGGTTCTTACACCACTAGCTTGATCGTTATCACAGATTAAATATTTCATAAACATTACTTGACCTATGACATCGCCCTTCTTAACTTCTAAATCATGATCAGAAAAGTTAAAATAAGCAAAATAGAAATGACCATCATTGGTTTCATTTTCATAATAATCTGAATCTATTATTCCAATACTATTAGCCAAAACAAAGCCCTTTTTAGGGCCACTACTACGATTGGCTAACATATACCACTCGTCATCTTGACAATAAGCTTTTAAACCCGTAGCAATAAGTGTTGGTTTCATTCCTGGTTTAAACATAGGAATAACGGTATCCTCAGCGGCTTCAATATCATAGGCCGCCGAATTCTTTGTCTTTCTTATGGGAATATTGATATCTTTATCTTCCCAACCTTTGGCTATTTCAAATCCTCTAACTTTATCCATTATTATATTCTCCTAATCTAACAGCATCTTTTTCGTGTAAAACAACTTCATTACTTAAAAGAGATTTTTTAACATCAACTATTCTTTGGTTTCTGCTTCCTCTATAGACAATTGATAGATCCTTTTCTTCCTCATGGAACTCGCCATCGACTAAGACATCAATGTAGGAAATAAATTCCTTAGTGAAATCATATTTAGAGGCCATAACGTCCATAATCTGTTTATCAAATAAGTATCCAGAAAAAGCCCATATATCCTTTTCGGGATAAACCTCTTTAACGCGTTTAACTAAAGGAAGTAATGCTTTTTGGTTAGCTGGTTCAAAGGGTTCCCCACCAAGGAGGGTTAACCCCTTTATATAATCTGGCTTTAAGTCTTCAATTATTTCTTCAATAACTACATCTGTAAATTCTATTCCTGCTTTGAAATCCCAAGATTCAGGATTAAAGCAGCCCTTACAATGATGTGTACATCCCGAAACAAATAAGGTGGTCCTTACGCCTGGACCATTAGCTATATCATATTTTTTAATCTCCAAGTAATTCATATCAAGTTCTCCTATAGATGCGTAACTCTTTGACTTATCTCCCTAGTCTTACCCTCATTCCAGAAGTTTTCTCCTAAATATCCACAAGTACGACGAGTTACATTCATCTTACCTTTATCTTTATTTCCACAATTAGGACATTCCCATTGTAGATCTTTATTTAATTTAATTTCTCCATCAAATCCACAGACATGACAGTAATCTGATTTAGTGTTAAATTCACCGTATTGAACATTGTCATAGATAAACTTAACAACTTCCTCCATGGCATCTAAATTGTGCTGCATATTTGGTATTTCAATGTATGAAATAGCTCCACCTGTTGATAGTTTTTGTAACTTAGCTTCAAATCCTAATTTGGTGAAAGCATCAATCTTTTCACGAACATCAACATGGTAAGAGTTTGTATAATATCCCTTATCTGTAACATCTTTGATCTTACCAAATTTCTCAAGATCAATTCTTGCAAAACGATAGCATAAACTCTCTGCTGGAGTACCATATAATGCAAACCCTAAACCAGTTTCCTTTTTCCATTCAGCACATTTATCCTTCATGTGTTGCATTACAGCAGTAGCAAATGGCGTGCCTTCCTCTTCATCAGTATGACTTACACCCTTCATAACTTTGGTAAGTTCATATAGTCCAACATAACCAAGAGATAGTGTTGAATATCCGTCTTTTAGATATTTATCAATCTTCTCACCCTTAGCTAAACGAGCAATAGCTCCATATTGCCAATGAACTGGTGATATATCAGATGTAACACCTAATAGGGCATGATGTCTACACATTAAAGCTTCACGGCATAGATCCAATCTCTCATCAAACAATTTCCAGAATTTTTCCTCATCGCCATCAGCTAAGATACCAATTTGTGGCAAGTTAATAGAGACAACTCCTTGATTGAAACGTCCTTCAAATTTGTAGTTGCCATTTTCATCTTTCCAAGGGCTTAAGAATGAACGACACCCCATTGGTGAGAAGACATTGCCTTCATAATTTTCACGCATCTTTTTCGCAGAAATATAGTCTGGGTATAATCTCTTAGAACTACATTTAACGGCCAATTTGGTTAAATAATCGTACTTACCACCCTTTAGGCAATTATGTTCATCTAAAACATAGACCAATTTAGGAAAAGCTGGAGTTATGTAAACACCCTTCTCATTTTTAATTCCCTCATATCTTTGTTTAATTATCTCTTCAATAATCATGGCATTTTCTTCAATATAAGGATCGTCCTTCTCCAAATTCAAAAATAAAGTTACAAAAGGTGATTGTCCATTTGTCGTCATTAATGTATTAATTTGATATTGAATAGTTTGAACTCCATTAGAAAGTTCTTTCTTTAACTCTTGTTGCACTAGATCATCAATTACTTCTTTATCAACCTTACCCGTTAATACTTTTTTAACACGCTTCATGATCTTATCGCGTGATACTCGCAAGTATTTACCTAAATGCTTAATCTCTACTGATTGCCCACCATATTGGTTAGATGCAACAGCAGCAATTATTTGCGTAGTAACAGTACATGCCACTTGGAAACTCTTAGGAGTCTCAAGCATTTTACCATTCATAACTGTACCATTATCCAACATATCCTTAATATTGATTAAACAGCAGTTAAATATTGGTTGGATAAAATAATCCATATCATGGAAGTGTAATACACCTTCATCATGGGCTTTACTGATTTTTTCAGGAAGGAGTATACGTCTAGTTAAATCCTTAGAAACTTCACCAGCTATATAATCCCTTTGAGTACTTGCAAGAACTGAATTCTTGTTCGAATTTTCTTCATTCAATTCCTTATTTTCATTTCTAATTAGACTAAGAATACTTTCATCGGTAGTATTGCTCTTTCTAACTAATGCTCTATTATATCGATAGACGATATAATGTTTAGCTAAATCAAATCTCTTAGCTTCCATTAATTTAAATTCGATAATATCTTGGATATCTTCTACTAAGATACGTTTTTTGTTAAGTCCCTCGATATACTTAACAATTTTTTTAATTTCATTATCGGTTGCTCGATCTTCTTCAGGCAATTCATCGTTTGCCTTTCCGATTGCGACAAAGATCTTTTCTTTGTCATAGTCAACGATGTGACCATCACGTTTGATAACTTTCATTTTATTCTTACCTCTCCTTTATTTTACAATCCCATTATAGCATCGAAGATTTTTATTTTTTGTTGCATTTGCAACAAAATTGAAATATAATGAAATTAGCAAATTTAATTGTTGAAAAATGTCCAAAGGAGGTCCATTAGATATGCCGAATATTCATATGTTTGATAACATTGAAGAAAGTGATGTCAAAAAAATGTTAAATTGTTTTCAAGCAAATACTTTACACTTTAAAAAGGATACAACTATACTTTCTAATGTCACAAATACCCGTCAAATAGGTGTCATATTAGAAGGAAGTGCCAATATCATCAGATACAATTTTAATGGTTCAAGAACAATTATGGAAAGTTTAGTAAGTGGTGATGCCTTTGGAGAATTTTCCGCATCTAACGGCGAAGAATTATACGTCATTTCTTCAGAAGATTCTAAAATCGTACTTTTCAATCATGAAAATCTCATCACAAGATGCAAGAAGAATTGTCCATACCACAATCAACTTATCGATAATATGCTCCAAATCCTAAGTGATAAACTAAAAAAGACGAACGAGCGAATTGAAATATTGACAAAGAAGACGATTCGCGAAAAATTACTCGCCTATTTTAATTTTCTTTCTAAAAGACAAATAAGTCGTGTTATTACCATTCCCTTTTCTTTAACCGATCTCGCCGATTATCTCTCTATTGATCGCTCCGCTATGATGCGGGAAATACGCAATTTGAAAGATGAAGGATTAATTGATTCTAAAGGAAAAAAAATATATCTAAATTACTAGGCACATTTCTTTAATACTTTATTTTTTTCACATTGAACATAAGCATGGAAATCAGCCTTGCTTATTTTTTTAGTAAAAGGAACTTTTAGCTTTGAAAATTTCAAGCGTTTTTCCATGAGCTCATAAACAAGAGCTAGACGTTTTTTTAGTTCTTCTTTGCCATAGAAGCCTTGATAATATTCTCCTATATATAAATTTAGATAACATTTTCCCAAGAAGTTTATGACATAGCGATAATTTTGGGCAGCTTTTATAGGATGAAGAATCGCTCCATTATCGACTAAATAGAAAAGATTGTCAATGGCTTGCAAAAAACATAAACATTCATCGCGGGAAACATATTCACTTAAATAGTCAATTAAAGAAGACAAATCAGCATTAAAATACCATTCTTCCATATTTTCTGTTCCCACAAAATTTTCAAGCAAACTGGCAACACTCGTTGTAACCATATAAGTATAACGCAAATTTTCTTTCTTTTGTTCATCGTAATTGGCAAAGTATCGTCTATCTAATAAGTTTGTATATCCCTCATTTAAGCCTATGCCGATTATTTTTCTACTTTTTCTATCTATTTGCTGAAAGCCTGAGTAGATGCAATTTTTTGTTATCACACTCGATGCTAAATGGAATATTTCGTGCATAATGGCTGATTTAAACTCGCCTATTTTCAAGCGCATTTTATTATAAAGTAAATTATACTCTGCCAATGCTCCGCGATTATAAAACTGGGCATTGCTACTAGCGGATATGATTTCAAGATCCTTTAGACGATAAAAGAAAAAATCCCAATTAATATGACCTTTAAATTTTAATGTATTGTAAAAGTCTTGAAATACACCCTCATAATCTTGGTGGATTTCATAGGGAATCTCCTTATTTAATTTTTTTCTAGCTCGTGGATAAATATTCATTCTTATCACCTACAAATATTTAAAAGGGTTATCACAAGCATCATCTAACCTCAAAACTTTCATATTGGGAAAAGGATTTTCGCGAAAATATGTATATAAACTCGTAAAATCAGGAATATTAACACTTCCATCCATTAGAAAACTATAGCGACTCTTTACTACTTTTAAGTACTCTGATTCTATTACGGGAATGACGTCTTTTTTGGCCCAAAAAAGAGTGTTTTTAGAATCACTCAAGCAAATAACTGTTTCTTTAGTAGCATTATCACTGATGGACTCAATAGTAAGGTCTTTATGAACAAATATGGCTTTAATAATGGCTTGAAATTCTTCATCAGGTATTCCGTTAAAATATTCTACCTCTTCAACCATGCGGGCATATAAATAGCGGAGATACTCTTCTAGGTTATCATGGGAATTTCCGAGCCAGTAAGGAATGCTGCGAACACCCGTACTTGCAACGTAATCATAGCGTTTATCTTGGTCAAACTTTACAATAGTATACCCTCTTGAACTTCCTGTACTATAGACTATAACGCGACATAGTGATAATTGGTTATCTTCACTAAAAAAGTTGTTAAAAAACTCAAGTCTTTCATGCGTTGTTAATTTAAATGTGAAGTGCAACAAAGTTGCATTGAAAAAGACATATGAG
>ERZ777305.1681-NODE-1681-length-23769-cov-4.876571_pt1 | contig 23769 bp, 17 predicted proteins | sample MGYA00374965_ERZ777305 | MGnify/ENA primary metagenome ERZ777305 (study PRJEB29328, sample SAMD00013331) | mouse gut metagenome | study: EMG produced TPA metagenomics assembly of the Metagenome analysis of fecal microbiota from mouse which was promoted... | reverse complement strand
AGCAGGAATTGATCCAGCTACGCTATTGCGAGGGGCTGTCCTTGGAGAAAATCGGTGTGATCCGAGGCGTATCCAAGATGGCAATCTCAAAGCAGCTGAAGAAGGTTCACAAAGAACTGAGGAGTTCCGTCTGGTGACGGGCTCCTTATTCTTTTTGCTTTCGGAAAAATTTTTTCTAAATTATGGTTTACAAATTGTCCGCGAGTGTCCTTTATTATGTGGGATCAAATAAAAACAAAGAGAGGAGAATGTAATTGAAACAATCAGAATTCAAAAGATATGACGAACTGCCGCTGTTTTTGAACGCCAAGACCGTAGCACAGGTACTGGGGATCTCATCAGCAGGAACCTACGAGTTGTTGTACCGCAAGGACTTCCCAGTGGTGAAAATCGGTTCACGCTTGGTGGCTCCCAAGGCGCAATTTCTCATTTGGGTAGAGAAACAGATAGGAGGTGATGCGAAATAATTTGCTTTGGTAAGGAGCAGAAATCAGGAGCCAGGAATTTCTTCCCTCTGCCTAATGCCATTTTTAGTTTGGGATTGTCTACTGGTGAGCTTGCTGTCTACGCCTACTTGATGTACTGAGAGGACAGAAAATCACATCAGTGCTGGCCCAGTTAGAAGACGATAGGTCAGGCGGTTGGCATGAGCCGCAACACGGTACAGAAATATGTACGGGAGTTAGAGTACAAGGCGCTGATTATCACAGAGCCTACCAAGTATGAATCTAAGAACGGGCAGGTGCAGAACGGCAACTTGATTTATACCATCCGTCCTATCCAGCCAGCGGTTGATGCCTACAATGAAGGGCAAGCAGCAAAGATTTGGAGAAGGTGAAACAGGTGCAAAAACGTCAAGGCCGTGTTAAGCCATGTGTGCCCCGTGTAGAGCAGTTTGCGGCACGGGTCGGGAAAGTAACGAGGAAAAGCCCCAGAACGCCGTGTGAGGGCATTTGTGGCGAGTTGTAAGGGGGTATAGAGCAGGAGCGCAAACCCCGGTTTTAGCAGCCAGATTCCCATGATGAAAGGGCGAAGGGCGCAGAAACCCTGCCCTTGTGCAGGGCAGGGCAAGCATAGCGTCCGGCTATACGCCGTCCGCATGAGCCGGGAAGACCCGGCTCTCCCCCTGCCCCTAAAGGGGAGTTGTAAGGGCTTCGATGAGCACTCAAAATTTGCGCCGCATAAACAAAGAAAGAGGTTTTTCAGCGGGCAGAAAAGTAAGAAAAATGTCAGTGGACTTTCGGAACGAGGTGTGGTATGTTGTGTCGTTGACGAAAGGGGGCTGACAGATGGCTCAGAAGAAATTGTTGACAAACGGAAAGGCACTACAATCACTATGAAGTACTCAAATCTTCCACACAATCTCGACACTGTCTTTCGTGGCCTTGACTTGAGCAATCAGCAGGTCAACCACGCTTCTTTTATCATCAATCGAAAGTTCGTCCCACTTTGAAAAATATCCTGTAAGTGTCTTGACATCTGTGGCTGGCGTGGCAGTGGTAATTTCACGTATCTCTTTTTGCACTTCTTTGAGCTGTGCATCCAAGTCGGACGCTCTCTGATTTATGAGAGACATAAGTGCACCATCTGCCTGGATGACCTTCTCCAGAAGCGTGTTCATTTCTTCGCTCAACTGGTGCTCTTTGACCCGAAGCCCATTCAATTTTGGACTCACTCTTGACTCTGTGGAAGAAGTAAGTGTTTCAAAAGATTTCAGTCTTTCCCGTATGGCATCCAATACGAATTTTTCAAGCTCTGGTGCGCGTAGAGCGCCAAAACCTTCGCATCCCCGGGCATTCAGACGATAGCCGCACATAAAGTAGCGCACGCCATTCTTTTTGGAATATCGGATACTTAGGGCATGACCACATTTTCCACACTTAGCTTTACCAAGCAGCCAAGAGTTCTTAACCTTTGTGGGTATGCCAACATTTCTATTGTTGAGGCATTTCTTACGAGCCGCCAGCCATATGTCGGACGGAATGATTCCCTCGTGTGGAGCAAGCACCAGCGTTTGCCCTTCCAGCGACAGAGTTTTGCGCTTGGTCTCCTGGGTTTCATAAAGATAGCATCCATTGGTCCCGATAAAGTCGGAAGGGTCATTGACTATAATGGTCCCTTGGCCTTTATAGAACTCGTAAATATCCAGGTCGGCTCGAAGATATATCGGGTTTTTGACTATCTCGGCTATCCTTGTCCTGTTCCACCCTTTGTCTCGCCGGGTGCGAATCTTATTGTCGCCAAGGTACCTCATGATGTCTCCAAAAGAAACTTGTGGTTGGGCATACATCTGATAAATGACTTTGACAACTTCCGCCTCTTCCGGGGAAACTACATACCTGGAAGTCTTCACTCCATCAATAGCACACGGTTCAATGGAATATCCATAAGGGACAGGGCCACCCATAAAGAATCCGTGCTTGGAGCGGGAAGCATAGGCATCAGCTACTCGTTTTTGGATAGTTTCTCGTTCAAGCTGTGCAAAGACGATACAGATGTTCAGCATAGCCCGTCCCATAGGGGAGGATGTATCAAACTTCTCTGTGGTGGATACAAACTCCACGCCATATTTATGGAATTCTTCCATCATTGCGGTAAAGTCCAGAATAGAGCGGCTGATTCTGTCCAGCTTGTACACAATAACGCGTTTAATTTCCCCGCTTTTAATGTCGTTCATCATTCGCTGAAAATCCGGCCTGTCAGTGTTTTTTCCAGAGAAACCTCTATCGCTATAGTGCCTGTATTCTCCGCCTCTCGTTTCATATTGACAGAATTCCTTTTGGCTTTCAATGGAGATACTGTCAGCCCGGTCTACAGACTGTCGGGTGTAAATGGCGTCAAACATATTTCAATTAAACCCCTTCCAATTATTGAAAAGGGCTGCTAACGGTACGATTATACCGCAGCAGCGCCTTTTTTTCAACTCACATATTTTGTGAACACCTGATATAATCCTTGTTCGATTTCCGTATGAGCTTTCTCTTTCTCCCGCTCATCATATTGAGGAATGGAATTTACTAAAGTGATTTCTCTTCCATCAAGGATTGCGGTCGATGTCTTTTTAGAATATGTGATGTGTTGATGTTGTGTAAACGTTATATTATTTAGGTTCATTTGTATGTCACTTTCTGAAGATGGTGTTGTTTTGGCTGCGATTTTCAACAAATCCGTAATAAACACCTATGCTCACTTTATCCTCCTCCATAAGTCGTGCTATGGCCTGAGAGGAAAGGCACAGTATTGTCATCCGAAGCAAAGCCTCGGCTTTTTTCTCTTGTCATACGTCTTCCTCACTTTCTATTTCATCGAGAGATAAGTCGGACTGTACGCTCTTTTCAACCATTTTTTCGATGAAATTTGACAGTATCGCTTGCCTATCCATTAGGAAAATGTGCGCCCAGTTTTTGGCCTCCGGATGCGAGATGCAGTAGTACGGGTTTCCCCGAACCTGCAGCACGCCTTTTTCATATTGGGCTTCTGTGTATCCTATGATGTAGGCTGCAATTTCATCCTCACGCACCGCCTGTGGTTTGACCAGATACTCGTTGCAATAATGGATTTCCACTTCGCCAGTAATAAGTATCATGTCATTGACGTACTCGAACTCATCTGTTATTTCTTCTGCATGGAACTCCATTTCAACCTGGGTTTCATCCGGAAGGTTTAGGACATCCTCTATTGTAATGCCGACAAATTCTGGATTGTCGCTCAATCGGTAGAGTGCGAGCGCCGCTCGCTCAAGGGTAGTCCGTACAGACAACGAGCCAGTGCTGTTTACTCTGAAAACCCGCTTGGTGCCCGACCAGCCTACTAATATGTTTATCATATTAGTTGCTCCTTTCTGTTTGTTTTGTGTTGAACCGTGAACCCAAACCGGAGTGGGCCCTTATCCAGATGGGTTCTTTGTTCATTGGGGCAAGTATAATCCCATTTGGCGGATTTGACTATTCCCCTCTTATGCGGGTTTCTATATAAAAAACAAAAGAGTTTTATAGGTGAGTAACGAAAAAAATAGCGTGAAATTGGCAATATATTCCAACAACACGCTGCTTTTTAGTATATATTCTGTTGTAATTTTACCGTTCGAAATTGGCGGATTTATTTTTTGAGTTTTCCTCTATTTCCCTTTTATCAGAAAGCCCCTGTTCAATCGAGGCTATTAGTTTCTTACACTCAAAAATATTATATGAACTGTACGACCTCAAAACAAAGTCATATGCCAGATGTTTCGGTGATACCGTCAGTGCAAATCCTGCCAATTCAATGAGCCTTCGGCTTAGTTCATACGGTAATTGAAGTCCTATACATAAGTAAACAACGGTATCCAATTGAATTGAATTTTTACTTTTGGGGGACAAACAATCTTGAAGTTTCCTTAAGGATACATCGCTCTTCTCTGAAAGTTTTTCTTGCGTCAAACCTCTCCATCTTCGCAAATTATCCAAAGCTGGCTTGAAGCTATGTAATTCTTTTAGCTTTTCGCTGATTAGTTGGATGTGTACTACGATTTCCTCAACAATATCGTCAACGATATCGTTCTTATTATTACCTGATGTGTTATCTTCCTTGGATGCAAACTTTGTCATAATGTTAACGATATTATCTTTTGTCTCTGTTTCGGCTCCGCTATATGCACCTTTGAGCGGAGACCAAACCTTTTCAGTCTCGCCTTTCCTGGTAGGGGAAGATATTGCCTTTTCTACCAACCTAAGTCTTACTTGGAGAGCGTCAATCCGGCACATTACCACGTCCAGATTAAGCGATTTCCACTCATCCTTCGTGCCGCCCCATACCGCCGCAAACTTCAAACAGCACTCATCCACATGAAGCCGCGCATATTCAGTCAGCATGGGCATACCGCCGCCCAGACCAAAGACATAGCGCGGGTCGTTCAGGCAGACATGGGATTCCACCACCGTGTACTCGCCGGATTGCAGGCGCTCCCTCAATTCCTCGCTCTCATCATAAAGCTGCGCCAGCTCTACCGCGCTGATAGTGAACGTCTGATTTTTCTCCAGCGCCCCCGGCGCAAAGGCATAGGGCCGCAAATACCGGCCATCCACATAATCCAGCACACCTCTGGCCTCCGGGTATCCCACTTCCAACAGGCGTATCTTAACAGCCAGCTTCGATACTCCAAACAGGTCCGCTAACTCGGCTATGACAGGAGGCAGCAGGTCGACAAGCGGCTTGTCCGGCGAGTCTTGCCGTTGTAAACGAATCAGCTCCCAGGTCTTCCTTTTGAACGCGGGATACGGCATCTGTATCTTGGGGGCCAGGGCGTTGGCCTGCCATTCTATCCCTGGAAGGCGGTCTGTCACGCCTCCGGCCATGCCGCCATCCACCAGACAGGAGATAGGCTGTCTGCCGGCAATCAGTCTGGCTAAGTAATACGCCTTTCGGTGCCTGTGCCAGTGGAGGCATTCGTGGACAATTGTGTTGTTTATAGAGCCAATGGGACGCGTTTGGGACGCCTGTTCATCAACGATAATAGTACCCGCCCGGACGTTCTCCTGTACCATAGCGTCCTCGTTGGGGCGATAGAACGCGGCTTCGCAATCGTCCATAAATACCGCGCCAAACACCCTTTTTTCTTTTGAGAGGTGCCGGTACTGTATGGTAAGGCCCATCCTCTGGGCCAGCAAGTCCGGGTCAAGTACTTGCGGCGTATGGATGCACTGGCCGAACCCAAATTCCTTCAATACCTTCAAGGCATCCCGCTCAAGCTGCCTTTCCAAAACAAAGGGCAGAATTACTTCCATGGGGCTGTCCTCGCTGCGGGTGACCGCTTCTATAAAGATGGCGCCCACAGAAAAATCCTGTAGTGATTCTTCCAGGTTTGCATGGCATTTAAGGGTGAACCATTGCTGGTACACGTTTGTTTGCAGAGAGCCCTTTTTGCTGCGTTCCGTGGCGCTGATTTCTGCCGCCGCTACGATTTCAAAACCGATGTCCATGCCCGGCTTGTCCTCTGCGTTGCCAGCCCAAGTGATGTCTAAGCCGCGCAGGCTTGCACCCTCTGTCTTTTCCACCCATGGCGGGGAAGGCAGCCGCAAAGCGTCTGGATGGGCCGAAATATAGGCGCTCAAAGCTGCCTTAACTGCGTCCTGATGTGTATGTATGATAATGCCCCATATGCTATCGTCCTGATACCTTTTCTCCGGTTTGATACGTATCGTGCGCACTCGAAAATCATCCAACGCCATGTCTTTAGACAGCGTGCCAGAGCATGATACCACAAAGGTTTGGCGGCATTCCCAAATACAATCTGGTATCAGGGTTCCGTCAGTGTCATACCGAGGCCCGGTGATTATTACTGCCGAAAGTTCCACATCAAAACCAATCCGGCTTCCACTTTGCCATATGACCGGCGGGACGCCGCTGACAGTGACATTTTTCAATTTCGCGTACTCCACTGAGACCTCTTGCGGCACATGGAGATGCAGCCTTTCCGGATTGCTGAAGACGAAACTTTTTAGAATGGCCGTAATCTTATTGATGTGTTCATCTCTGAGCAGGGCTTCTGTGTTCAACACCATTCCTGACCTCCCGCGTATAGCTTGGTATACAAGCAATTATACACACAGGGGCGCAGCATGTCAACAAAAGGAGAACCCTCTGGAATCCCATCCAGAGGGCTCTTTTTCCTGCTTTGTTTTGCTGCCGGTTACGCGACGGCATCGCGGCTGTAATGGTACGTCTCGCAGCCGCATATTTCGGGGCACTCCGTGTCATTCCAATAGTGGATGACAATCAGGCCCGGATACTTCCTGGCCAAGGCGTCCAAAACCTTATGGGGAATGCCTCCTTCCGTGGTAAATGCCAGATGCGCGGCATAGTCGAGGGTATAGACGCAGGAACAATTCTCCGGCCCGGCCGCAACGCCCCAAAGGTCTGCCAGAAACGCCTGGAAAGCCGGAGAATCCGGCCGGAAAGCCTGGCGGAACCGCTCCCTGCTGTCTTCCCACCTGGCCATGCTTATGGTGTTCCCGCGCTCTTGCAGATAGGTTCTTTCGTGAGAAGCAATGAGCTCAAGGAAACTCTCCGGGTCATGGTGGCAGCTGGCAAAGGCTTCCTCCAAACACCAGAATGCCGCGAAGCCGGAAAACGGACGCGTAAGGTGGCAGAAGTAGTAGAACCCTTCCTTGGTAACATTGCGGAAGCCTTGCAGAAAAAGCTCCTTCCCGCGAAGATACGGACCGGCTTTTACTTCCTTGTGCCTGTCCAGGTATTCCCGTTCCTCCCGCAGCATGGCTTTTGTATCCAGCCCTTTGCCGGAAAGAACGTCTTGTAGGAAAAGCCTGGCCGCGTACCCGGCATATGGCTTCATATCGGGCACATCCACCGGCAAATGGGCCGGCGCAGGCAGAATGCTGGCAAAGTCCAGCCGGGAGTTCCCGACTACGTTTTCTTTGACCGCTCTACGCACCTGGGTGACCCTGCCCGCGAGTTCAAGCCGGCTTTCCATAGTGTGGAAACCCGTGGCATCACATTCGACTGCCATAGGGCATCACTCCTTTTTTATAAATATTCAGAAAAGAGAAACCCGTTCTGCACATTGCACCAAACGATGAAAGCGTGTGGGCCATATGCCCGGCTTGCCCCTTCTGTTGTGCAATCTCGTTATTTTTTACAGGGTATAATCCCTTTTCTGTAGTTATATTATACCATAAACCGGCTCACTTGTCAAAGGTCGGAACACTTTTCCAGGGAGCAGGAAGTTCCGCTGCTGACGCATTAAGTCGTACATATATGCAAAATGTTCATAATTTTTTAACATTTAATTTTGCAAACTTTTGCAAAATTTATGCGGCTTCTCGCCGTATGTCCATACTCTTCCACCGAAGAATCTTCCTGCAAAACCCTTCCGTAAACGCCCGCACCTCTTTGGGGGCGGAGCAGTCCCCGAAGCCGTACAGCTGGATAATCCGCCCGGTGTCCGTGTCGATTTCAGCGGTAAAGTAAGGCTTGTCAGGGGCCGAAACTTTGCGGATAAAGAACACCATCTGATGGCCCAGGAGATGCCTTTCAAAGTAGGCGCTCATGCCCACACAGTGATTGAGCCGCTGGCCCTCGGTGGTCAAGTCGCTGCGCTTCATGGGGTAGGCCACGCAGTAATCCTCATTGGCGTAGTCCTGGGCCCACCCGTACAGGCCCTCGTCAATGGCCCGCTGAAAGCGCTCATCGTCCGGCCTGGACTTCAGCTCGTTGACCCTTGCTGCCAGCAGGTCATGGCGCTCTTTCAGGTCCCGAGGCTCCAGGATGGCCCGCTGGCTCATGTCGCTTTTCAGGCTCTGGGCCATGTCGAGATAGTCCCGGTAGAGCCGCAGGAAGTAGGGGAGCTTGTTGCGCCGCATCCGGCCGGTGGAAGCCTCTTTCTGCGCCTGCACGTACCGCAGGGAGCGGCCTATGGCGTTAAAGTGGGCAATTCTCTCCAGCAGAATCAGGCAATCGCCGTCCAGACGCTGGGCGCACAGCTGGCGCAGGTCCTCGGGGGCAGCGTTCCGCTGGGCAGCTATGGCCTTTATTTCCTGGAAGCTGGCCTGGCTCTCCCGCATGGCGGGAAGGAAGTGCTTGCCCAGCCCGGTCAGCTCCGGCAGGTTCTTCGCGCTGGCATCCGGCAGATTCCCCGCCGCAAGGACCGGCAGTCCGGCCTTCATCAGGTACTCGGCCTGGGGGATATTCTTGAGATTGTCCAGCAGACGGCGGAAGGAGATAGGGCGGCGCAGTCCCGCAAGCCCTGCCTGCAAGTCCACATTGTAATACCTTTCGCCAAATACCTCCCGTAAATTTGACGTGTACACATAGCTGTCCCCCAGGCACTCCGTGCCACACCGCAGCCGCCGCCAATCGTACCCGTAGTATGGGGCCTGGCACCAGGCGTAGGCGTACTCGATGGGCTTGCCGTTGACGGTCAGAAACAGCGTCTTGAAGTAGTCGGAGAAATAGTAATCCGGCTCCTTGCGGTCGGGGTAGATAATGCGCTCCACGTCCACATAGCGCAGGAGCAGCTGGCCGTCTACTTTATAGGCGATGCAGATTTTGACCTTGTGGGTAACTTCTTTTTCAAGCCAGCCGGCCCTATAGATTACCGGGTGGCCGCACTTGGGGCAGATTCCGGAGCCTCCAGGCTTGACCTCGCGCCCCACCTGAAACGACTTTCCGCAATGCCTGCACACGGCCCGCCGCTCACCGGAGACTTGGCCATTGGCCAATGTCTTTTTCAGCTTTGAAACATACAGCACCGAGGACTGGAAAACGCGGTCCTCGCAGAACGCCGCCAGGTCTGCGGGGTACTCGGGGAACATGGCAAAGTGGGCCTTTTGCAGCGCTCTTTTTCGCTCCCGGGCCCGGTCACGGCGCTCCTGATTTACACGGTATATAAACATCTGAATAGCGCAGCCAATCTTGCTATTATCGCCACGCCAGTCCGCAACACGGCCCAGTACCTCTTCCACCGCCGCGATACTCGCGGGATTCGCGGCAATATCGCCGGGCAAAGAATAGATATGGCTTTCTGTAGGATTACGCTTAGTCCAGCCGGGCTCTGTAAAGGTGCTGAAGGGGTGCTGGAGGCGGGTAATATAGTTCCTGCCGTCGGAGTAAAAGCGGTACAGGAGTTCCCGCTTGCGGCTGTATACGTCTACGGCCAGCACGTCGCCGCAGCGTCCGGCGTGGTGGACCGCCGCCCCAGCGCAGACGCCAGCGTGCCTGGGCAGGCGCTTGGGAGCGGGCGACAGAGGCAGGGCGGCCAGAATCTTCTTAATCAGCATAGATTTCCTCCTTAGAATAGCGACAATTGGATGCTCTCGGGTTTGGCCGGGGCGGGCTTTGGAGCCGGAGCAGGCGCTGCCTTTTTGGCGGACACCTTCGGCGCGGGCTTCTCCGGGAGTTTCGCCATTTCTTCCTCGGAGGGGGCCGCGCCGTTTATCTCAATGTCCATCAGGAACCGGACGTCGGCGTTAGGGAAGTATGCCCGCACGATGCCGCGGTACACGTCAATGTCCGACACGCAGTTACCGGTGCCCTTCATGACTTCCGCGCAGCAGTCGGAGAGGGTGCGCCTGGTCTTGTAGACTACTTCTGCAAACAATGGCGATTCCTCACAGAAGTGGCACAGCTGGGAGGCGGCGAACTGGGATATGGCTTTCTCTTTCTGCCCGCCGGTGAAGGTGGCCAGTTGGTTGGCAATCTTCTCTTTCGCCAAAGCAGGGTAGAGCCTGTCTTGGATGGTGATGATGTTTTCCATGTGAATCCTCCTTTTTTGGGCAGTAAAAAACAGCAGCCAACGCATAGGCGCATGGCTGCTGTTGGGCGTCAGAACGGCAGGTCATCGTCGGCGTCATAGTTTGGAAGCGCCGGGGCTGTAGCCGCATTTTTGGAGTTCCCCTTAGCACGCTTTTTAGGCTTTGGGCTGGCTTCCTGGCTGGCTTTGGGGCCGCAGAAGTCTACTTCGCGGGCGACAACCTCGGTAGCCTTGCGCGTGTTGCCGTTGCGGTCTTCATAGGTGCGGGTCTGGAGGCTGCCGACAAGGTTCATCTCCTGCCCTTTGGCGAAATACTTGCAGATAAACTCGGCTGTGCTGCGCCAGGCTACGCAGTCAACAAAAGACGCTTTCTGCTTATCGCCGTAGCCGGAGTTTACGGCAAGAGAGAAGCTGACAACAGCAATGTCGTTGGGGGTATGCCTGATTTCAGGGGCGGCGGTGAGACGGCCGTGGAGAGCTACTGTATTCATCATAGTTAGTCCATCCTTTTCGTGTTTTTGTCGGTCGGCCCATGCCGCCGGAGATTGTTTTTCAAGGATAAACTTGGCCGCATTTTGCGGCAAAAATTCACGCTGCCCATGGCGCGGACAAGGACAGTCGCAGGGACGACAACCGTGCGACCATGGTGCGACAGGTTGTGGGACATGGAAACATATTGCCAGGAAAGGAAAGCTGAAAGTTTGTCGCACTGTCTCACCTATTTTTGAAAACTTTTAAAAGTAAGGAAAAATAGGTAGTGTATAGTATTGGGAAAAAGTTTTTTTGACAGGCTGCGACGGTGCGACAATGCGACAGCCAATCCGCATATCATGGCTCTGGTGTTATCATCCTCCCCTTTGTCTGAATCCCCCATCGGACGAGGCAGGGAACCTAGGCCCTGACGGAAGCAATAGCGGTGGCACGATTGACGAAGTGGCGCCTATTGACAAATAAAATAGCCGAAAAAAAACACCCCGTACCAAAATCTGTTATGATTCGGTACAGGGTGTTTTATAAAAAATCTTGCTTAATTTAATGACATCAGCTGACATCGATAGGTTTATGTGGTATAATATGGACATAGTAAGAAAAAAAATAAGAAATACGCTTGGTAGCGTATTTCTTATTAGTTGTTGTATCAGTCATGGATGTTAATTATCTTTGTCGTACCAGTTATGAATGTTAATGTCCCTTGCACCGCAGGATGTGCAATAACTGAAGTCCGGGCCGAGGTTACCGGAAGAGTAATCATCTCTCCATTCAGGGTGACGGCATCCTGTCATCTCAACGTAAATTTTTTCATGAGTCTCAACGTTCTCAAAGTACTCAATCTCATTGTTGACCCGACGCGGGTGATGGATGGTGTCAATTAAGGTGCCTGCAGGTTGGCCATACTCGTTTGCACCAGTGAGACGGAGTTCTTCGTCCCATGCCTCGGAGATGAGAACTTCCTTGGTGTGGCGTTCCCAGACACTCTCATCAGAGATGCTGTTGATTATATGAGTAGGCACGCAGTCGCGTACGGCGTTGCACTTGGTGCAGGTCTCCTCGGAGGGCATGTCAGCCTTGTAAATCTTCTCAGACATGGTGCCGAAAGTCAGGGGTAGGCCGTTGTCAGTGCTATGGTTTCCGCCGTGTAAGCAAGGGCAGCCCGTCTCATCGCCGAGGATAATCATAGCCTCAGCGAGTTCTTTAGGGCTGGAATACTTGTCTGCATTGTCATACTTCCACTGTGCTATATTCATATTGCAGCCGTTACATGCGACGAGGTCCAGCGCGTCGGCGTGAGCCCACTCGCGGACAGTCTCAGTAAGGAGCGTGACCTTCTCAGTCTTCGTCACTTTCCATTCATGGTCGCAGGTGGTAGGGACGTCGGGCTTGTTGGCATCCAGGTCTTCTTTAATCTCAATAAAGCGCTTGAAGATGGTCGCAATCTCAGCACGGGTGGCGGAGTAGCGGGGACGGAGCGTGCCATTGGCGTCGCCGCGCATCAGGGCAGCGGACGTGGCCCACTGCATGGCCTCTACAGCCCAGGAGCTGACGTTAATCTTGTCAGGAGCGTTGTCCAGGAACTTGCTGTCAATGGTCAGCGTGTAGTCCTTCTTCAGGTAGTTGAAGAGAATCACAGCTGCCTGCTCGCGGGTGACGTAGTTATTGGGGCCAAATCTATTGTCGCCTACGCCGTTCACAATGCCGTTCTGAGAAGCCCAGGCAATGTAAGGCTCGGCCCAGTCCTTCTTCACATCGCGGAATGTGCAGGTGCCTTTGTACTGGTTCTGGTCAATGCCGGCAATGCGGCCCAGCACCGTGACGAACATGGCGCGGGTGGTGGTCTGGTTGGGGCTGAACTTGTTGTCACCGGTGCCGGACATGTAGCCGTTCTCGGCCATGTAGGTGACAGGCTCGTAGTACCAGGCGTTCTGGGGCACGTCCGTGAAGCTGCTGGCCGCCGCAAAGGCGGACATAGGGATAACGGACAGGATGGTGATGATGGCCAACAGGATAGCCATCAGGCGAGTGGATTTTTTCATGGTGCGCTACCGTTTCCTTTCATAAAATGATTCAAAGCGGCCCCCGGTGCTGCCAAGCACCGCCCCGATGGGGAAGATGGCGTGGTGTTAGAAGCCACCTCCGGCCAGAAAATGTCATAGAGCGGTATTCCCAGCGAGGCCCACAGGGGCCCCGCTTTTTCTTGGGATTTTCCGCCCAAGACAAACAAAAAAGCGGTGCAGGCTTATTACCTACACCGCATAAATTCAATATGCGAAACACAGCCCTATCCCGCGTCCCCGCCAGACAAAATTATTGCTTGCAAATTCACTGGGGATTCAGTATAATAGGGTTGGCGAAACCATGAGGTTTCTGTGTAGGAGGCGTAATCTCCTGCATAGGGTCATGGGGGGATTGCAGTCCCCTCAGACCTGCCCTTTATTTATCTTGGTATTTCTAATTATAGCACTTTCCCTGGCAAAATGCAAGAGAGAAATGCAAAAAGGCACAGGTTTTCAGCCTGGGCCTTTTTTGATGGGCTGGACGCCTTAGCAGACGCTCCCTCATATTATATTCATATAGCTCTGTTGCGCTATTCACTTTCAAATTCAGTTGCGAAATCTTTTCGAAATTAGCTGCAAAGTCGTTTCGTATTCACTATAGTGCCAACTATGTTGGCCAATCAAATCATTAGTTAATTGGTTCTGTAATAAAAGTTATCTTTTCCGGCAGGACATTATCTTCGGGTCTCGTTGCGTATTTTTCTTCTAAATCCTCGTTTTCCGGAACGCGTATGATTCCCCGGTATTTTTCCTTCGGTGTAGGTATGCATCGTAAGCTCCGGTCACCGCCAAAGTAGCGTCTGCTGTACCAGTTCTCCAATTTGTACTCCTCTATGAGGACTTCGGCGCAGTCCATATTTCCTTTTGAACGTACTTCCAGGTCCCTCCTGTTTTCATCCTGATGTACGGTCCACGCAGGGAATGAAGGAAGGTTTCGCTTTAACTCATCGATAAACCTGTTCCGCGACAGCGGCGATTTACCGGGAACATTTCTGCCATACCAGGATTTGTATAGGTCGTACAGGAACGTGTACGGCACCAAATCCCACATGAGCACACCCATGACCTCATTCATGAATTGAAGCACCGGGTCGTTCATCTCTTTGGACTTGTCCAGCTCGCACTTACACGACTCCGGCTCTGGAAGCTGGTCATAATCCATGTTCAGGACCTTGAACAAAACGTACTGCAAAACTTCTTTCCTATGCACATAGTCAGCCTTGATGTACCTGCGTTCCTCGCCGGTGAAACATTTCGTCATAGGTACGCATAGCTGCCGCCGGTTCAGTGAATCCGATTTATCCCGATAGTTGGGATAGTCGTTCAAACACTGTAACATGAATCCCCGGAACCGGAATGTGATAGGGGGCTTGTACTTGCGGTTGAGCTGAATCTGGTCGCCCGTGATGATTGCTTTCAGATTCCCAACGGAGTCGACATACGTTCCCACATCGTTTTCGTCAGTCAAAATGGCGTTGACGTGGGTGAGCGGCTCCAGCATGAAATCTTTACCGAAGTTGGTGATAGGGATGTTGGCGTAGTTACCCTTTCCCAGCAGGCTGCGCAGCAATTCGCAAAGTGTGCCCTTGCCGTTGTTCCCCTTGGGGGAAATGAGAAATACCGCCTTATCCCACGGCACCAAATACCGTACCATGGCGCCGGTAATCTTCCACAACAGCTCCGTCATTTCCGCTTTGTCGGGAAGATGGTCCACCAGCGATTCCATCCAGGACACCACATCCCACTTTGTGCCGTCCGGATTGATAATGACGGGATTTGCCGCAATCGGGTTGTAATCCGTCCCGCATTTGGATGTAAATACATATTCCGGGCTGAAAGGGATTAGCCGCTTCTTTTTGTAATCAAAAATGCCGTTGTTTACCGGAATCAAATTCGGGTCGAGAAGCCGGCTGGCTATCGGCGCGGTATCCATCAAAACCGCCTTGATTTCGCTGATATCGCTCTTGCGCAGGGAACTGTTATAGCGCCGGCAAAGCGCGTTGATGGCGTCTTCATCAATGTTGTAGATACCACGGTTTGGGCCATCCCTTTCGTAGATGCCAAGAACATAACTTTTCTCGTCATCCTCGTTATTAAGCTGAATCCGTTTGACATGATTCAGTTTTATGCAGCAAGCAGCAATCCGTGGGGGGTCAAGTGCGTCTAAAAATTTCCACTTTTCATCCTTTTCCCCTTTAGGAAGATTGTTGTTTCTGGTTCTAATTGCCGAATTTATATCCTCTACGGCTCCCCCCGCGACCTCCTCGGGAGTTAGAGAAGCGTTCTTCTTTTTCAGTTCCCGCAAGTAATCAAGTAATATGTACTGCAAAAACTGGTCGCGAGTGCGCAGCGACGTTAAGATTGTTCCAGTGGCTGCAGCATTCTGAACATCTGACGTGCTGCCATCAACGGCATTTTCAAGGTCAGGGTGAGGCTTCGGCTCCTTTCTTTCCTGGGCCTCTGGTTCCGCCCCCCACTGTGTCAAGTTGGTGCCCACTGGGAGGTCTGATTGGAATTCTGGGTGCACAAAATCACACTCCTTTAAAATATTTGGTTGTATTTCCATGGGAGGAAATTCCGACCATTTTTATTCGTGCTCTGTTGTTTTATAGGCATCCTCTCCTTGCGTTTTTGCCATATCTCGGGCTCTGATGTAATTATACCATACCGAAATCGGGAAAATCAAGGGTGCCAAACTGTCCCAATCGAGGAAAAGCCGCGTCACCATTGCAAAGTCTCACGAAAAAATTTTTTTGCGATTCGTCTTGCCAATGATTGGTTTTTGACTAAGCGTATTTTCAATCATAACCTTATCGAAGTACCGCGCACAAGCCGGAAGCCCTTGCCCTTAAAACCGAAACGATTGGCAGCTTTATCGTTTCGGCTGTGGCGGCTGTGCCGCTTCAGGGCACCCTAAGAACAGTCCGGGGGACTGTTCTTAGGGCAAGCGTAGCGCAGTAAAAGCCTCGGAGCGAAGCGGAGAGGTTGCCCGCCATTGGCGGGCAACGGCGTCGGCTATGCCGACCGTCACCCCGTAGGGGTGGCGTCGCCGCTTTTATGCCCTTTTCCCTTTTTGGGCTTCTCGCGGGCCATAAGGCCCCGGAAGGCCAAGTTGGCCCATGAATAGCGGCATTTCGGGCGGTGACAAGCTGCAAAATTTGGCCAAAATTTTGTCATCCGCTGTCACCGTTGTCATCGGCGCCGCGAAAATTCCTCGTTTCATGGGCCTTCTGTGTCCTGTGTTGTCACCGCGAATTCGTAAAAAAAACGCGCCGGTGATAAGTCAAAAAATTGGGAGCAATCGCCCCGGCATTGCGACGGATAGTCGTGAGGGACCCTCGTCCCGTTCGCAGCCTCGGGCAGTTTGCAAAACTGCAAAGCAGGCGGAGGCGTGCTGCGGGGTTGCAGGCGAGCAGCTTTGGATAGTTTGCTGATGGGCTGAGAACCTTGACGCGAGTTCCCACCCCTGGCTGTCGCTGGAATGGGGCCGCTGGCCCCCTATAAAAAGAGAGGGCTCCCGGATGGGAGTCCTCTTAACATTCGTAAGCAGGCTTCAGCTTGGGCATTGGCGGGCAGGACAGAGGCAGGGATGACAACCGTGCGACCATGGTGCGACAGGTTGTGGGACATGGAAACATATTGCCAGGAAAGGAAAGCTGAAAGTTTGTCGCACTGTCTCACCTATTTTTGAAAACTTTTAAAAGTAAGGAAAAATAGGTAGTGTATAGTATTGGGAAAAAGTTTTTTTGACAGGCTGCGACGGTGCGACAATGCGACAGCCAATCCGCATATCATGGCTCTGCTGTTATCATCCTCCCCCTTTGTCCAAAGCCCGCATTGGGGGGCTGCCTCGGCGCTGGCCCATTCGTGGGCCTTTTCGGGGCCAATTTTGGGCCAAAAGTACCCGTGGCCCATTCGTGGGCCTTTTAGGGGTCATTTTTGGCCCTTTTAGGGGCCAATTTTGGGCTGAAAGTACCCGTGGGCCTTTTAGGGGCCGTTTTTGGCCCATTTCGGGGCCAATTTTGGGTCGAAAGTACCCGTGGCCCATTTCGGGTCCACTTTTGGGCCCAAAAAAGAAGCAGCCCCAGCCAGGTTCTGGCCGGGACTGCTCTGCGTGTTAGCTTTGAATCAGGAACCTGTTGGCCTGGTAGCTGCCCTCCTTGGAGACCGCTGCCTCCCCGTCCAGGCTGTCCAGGTACTGCGCCCCGCCTTTGGACTTGGAAATGAAGATATGCAGCCGGGTCTGGGTGAAGCCCTGGGGACTGTAGTCCGCGTAATCCTGGCTGAGTACCAGCAGGATGCCCAGCTCTTCCGCCTTGCGCTTTGCCAGTTCTACCAGCGCCTGTGCCGCCTGTGTTTTGGCCTCCGGCCCTAGGCCGCTGATATATGGCCGTTCCAGGAATAGGGTCATCTGCTCGCGCTCCTGCTGGCCGGTTCCCCCAGCCTCCAGGTCCACAAAGGTCAGGCTGCCGCCCCCGGCGCTGGTCCTGCGGCACTTGGTCAGCCGCAGGAATGCCCGGCCCACGATACGTCCGTCCAGGCGGGCATACAGCACCTTCTTATTGCTGTCAAAGGCCGAGAGCAGGCACTTTCTGTACATACCGTCCAAGTAGGACAGGCAGGTCCGCTGGGGCTGGCAGCCCAGGAGCATGGTGTCAAAGAAGCCGTCATGCTCCCCGGCCTCCATGCCGCCAACCGTCACAGCAAGATTCTCCGGCCACTGGCTCTTAACCCGGCTGGGGATATTCATGTCCAGCTCCCGCCGCAGGTCGCCCTCATGGTACTTCACTTCCCGCAGGCGGCCCATCAGCTCGGCCTTTACCACCCGCAGGTACGCTTCCTGGTGGGCTTCGTCCAAGCAGCGCATATACGCGCTGGCAATAGCCGCGCCGTCCTGACTCAAGAATCCGGCAATACTTTCTCTGTGCTGTTCTATGAAATCAGCAGTCAGGCCCATGGTCTGGGCCAATGAGCGCCAGTCACTGTCTACCTCCATAAGACGCGCCTTGAACCCGTCCATAGTCTGAAACTGCCCCAGGGCATCCAGGCTGCGCAGGGCAAGCAGGACGTCGCTGCGGCTCTCCATGCCCGGCAGCAGGTGCCGAACGCCGTCCAAGTGGACCAGCAGCCGCGCCGTGTCCGCCGGGGACAGGCCGTCAATATGGCTGAACAGTTCCTGCCTCCACACGCTTAGCGGCTTTTGGTCCAGCAGGGCGGCGAGAGCGTCTATTGAACCGGCGGCAATATCTCTAAGCGCCTCCCGCTTGCACACTTCCTTGAACACCCGCAGCCTATAGTCCTGGCTTTCCGATTTCAAGGCGTGATAAAAGTCCAAATAAGGCTTCCGGACGCCGTACAGCGCCCGCAGCTCGGGGAATGTGTAACGCCTGCCGGGGACAAGGTGCTGGATATCCAGCTTTGCCCTGCGCATCCAGGCACAGCAGGCCAGGTCTTTGGCAGAAAGTTGGTTGAGGTTGAAGTGCTCCCGGTAGAGCTGCCCTTGCAGTAGGAAGGAGTAAGCGGGCAGGTCAAGGAACGCCCCCGGGTTCCCATCTACCAGACGGATGAAATGAGCCTTGCCGTTGGCCATGGCGTAGAGCAGGACGTCCTCCAGGTGCTGGGGGAGGGCGGCGAGGTCCAGGTTCTTGAACTTTACGCCGGAAATCAGATTGACATAGCCGCTGTAGCTGCAAAGGGCCTTTTCCCAATCCATATCCCCATGCAGGGCCGTGCGCCGGACCATCTGGCCCAGGGCGTTCAGAGAGCAGCCGTCGTGCTGCCAATGGTCCAGAAACCGGGCGGCGGCAGCGGGAAGCAGCTTGTCCGTCAGGCGGGCCAACAGGCGGATGTGCTCCCCCGGAGCCTCCGCAAAGCGGGCATACTCCGGCATACCCAGGTTTTCTTTAATTTGCAGGTTGTGCAGAAGCCAGGGTATCTTCCGCAGGTCCGGGCAGCGTTCCAGCAGCTCCCACACCTCGCGAAACGGCGAACTGCGGAACAGGGTGCTGCCAGGCACGTAAGGCTCCAAAAGCTGGTCCTGCTGCTGGCGGGTAAGCTTCACGGGCACATCCCGGCATTGGCGCAGGCTGTTAATGACCGTGTCGCGCTGTTTATAGGGCAGCACCATGGAGGCAAAGTTTTCCAGGTAGACCAGCCGGGCGTTGGGTTCCAGGCCGTCATATACCAGACACTCTACCAGTTCTTTCAGGCCATAGCGGGTAACAGCAACTCCGTGTTCCTGGCAGGAGGCCAGCAGGCTGTCCAAGCGGTCAAGTTGCCCCTGCTCCAGCAGCGGCAGAAGCCGCGCCAGATACCGGGCAAAGCCCTGCCTTTGAATCAGTTCCCGCTGTATGTGCGGGCCCATGGCCGCGTCCCCGGGGAGTTCCCGCGCCACGCGGCCGCAGGCTTCCCCCAGCTGGGGAAGGCCATACTCTTTCAGCCAGTCCAGCGATAAGTGACGTTCGTTTAAGTCCAAAATGGCGGCGGCCCGCTCTTTTATCCGTTTCCCCAGGTCAGCAGGCCGGACACATTGCGCTGTCATTGTCATGCTCAAAATCCTCCTTTAAATTTTGAATCTGCTCCTGTACATCCGGCCACTCTATGGCATTGTTTTTCAAAAGCAGGGCGTAGACAGCCAGCAGGGCGGTCAGTTCCTCATGTTCCAGCTGGCCAGCAGCCAGCCGGCTGGGAAGCCCCTCGCGGGCGATGCGGCAGGCCAGAGATTGCTTACTGTGGTAGTTGCGGTAGCTCTCCAGAAATTTGAGAACGCCCTGCCAGTTTTCCGCGCTGGTATACCTATCCCGCATAGCTTGCAGTTCTTCCCGCTTTTTCCGCTCCTCTGCCTCCTGCTTCCTGGCGGCGATTGCAGCGCGGTCAGCCTGCTGTTCTTGCTCTGTCAGATACCGTGATTTGAGTTCCCGGACAACATAATCTGGGACCTGTACCCGGCTGATTGCCAGGTCGAATAGTTCCCGCTGTTCCGCCGGGGAGAGCAGCTCCGGCGCGAACCCGTCCCGCAGGATTTCCGACACAAGGCCGGCGTATTTTTCCGGCTCGTAGCAGAAGCAGTAGTCCTGCAGCCAGTCCAGCAGCTGCCGGTGGCCGTCTATGTCCAGAAAATCACGCTTCAGGTGCAGGGACTCCGAGCGGGAGTAATAGCTATAGTTAGGACGATATAGACTTTCCTTAAAATCCCTGTGCTCCCAGTTCCAGAAGCGCTTCAAGCCGGGCATACCGTACTCGGAGAAGAATTTCTCATAGAACCGGTATGCCTGCGCGGTGGATATGCCTTTCAGGTATCGCCGGATATTGTCCATAGCGTCCGGGCTTTTGACATTCCCCTCGCTGTCCAGGCTTTCCTGGAAGCAGGCCCATAGGTCAACGAGGCCGTTGTTCACCAGTAGGGAAAAACAGGAACTGTACGCTTCTCCGGTACAGGCGGTTTTGTAATCGCCGCCGGTGAGCTGGTCGTAGCGCGTTATCCGGGCTGTTAAGTCCTCCGGAGAAAGACCGCTGTGCAGGTCCCGCTCAAAAAGGCCCTTGTATTTGTCCTGGTCCATAGAACCTGCCAGGGAATCCCACTTGGAGTCCAGGATGTCGAAGCCGTCCAGGGCCGGGTGCCCTATCCCCGCCAATTTTGTGAACCAGGCGAAAGTGGCAGGCTCCTGGATTCGCGCCCCCTCTTTGAGAGCGTCTGCAAGGGTCCCGCAGCCATAGCACTTGATGCGGAACCGGCTGTACTTACGAAAGAGCCATTCAAGGGCCGGGTACACTTCCTCCGGGAGAGGGACAGGCTGGCCCAGAGCCGTCTGGAACAGCCCCACCACGATTTTCTCCGTCACCAGGGAGTCAGGGCCCAGCTTGCTCTCTGGGGCCAGCGCCGCCTGCATATTCAGGCAGGCGATTTCCAGGGGCGTGTAGCCGTGGGATTCCAGCACAATATAAGGCTTGCTCCCCGGCTTGACATTCGAGGCGGGCAGGGCACATATGGCCCGGAACAGGGCCGTGTCCTTGCCCCGCAGGGTCTTGACGTGGGGTGCGGCATGGGCAATCAGCCAGGCGAACAGGCGCATATTGCCTATGGCGGGCACAGTGCGTCCGCTCCCCAGCAAAACGGACAGCTGAGGGCGTAAGGCGCGCTCGGCCTGGGCGAAGTCCGGCAGGACGCTCATGGCGAAGAGCAGTTCCTCGGTCTTGGCGCACTGTGTACCCAGTAAAATCCTCTCCCAAAGGCCGGCGTCCTTTTCGTCCTCCAGCAGATAGCGGGCGGCGGTCAGGTAGATATCGCCCCGGAACCCCTCCCGCACTTTCCGCATGAAGTCCACCCGCTGGGGGCCGACGAACATTTCATCTGTCAGCAGGCCTTTCACATAGCCAAGGGCCAGGGCAATAGCCCGCAGGTCGGGGAGGGCCATGCCAAAGCGGGATTCGTAGCGTTCCAGCAGCTCGCCCAGGTAGAGGAAGCCGTACTTGTCCTGGAGGCCGCTGGCATTGGCGGTATTATCGTAAAACAGGCAGCGCTCTTTTACAAACTCCCTCTGGGCGTGGCTGGCCCCGGCTGTTTCCAGCACAAAGGCGATAATATCATTGAGCAGGCTGGTGTTGACCTCTCCCTCATAAATTTTCAGTTGCGTCATTCTGTCCTCCTTGTTGCAGCCGCAAACGCAGCCAGTCGTTATAGTCTTTCCCCTGCGGGGGCGGCAGGTCGTAGAGCGCGTACCGGCCCCGCAGACAGTCCATGATACATTCCGCAGCCCTGCGCCCTGGGGGGTCGTTGTCCAGGTGCAGGCCGATTTTCCGGATGCCTCTCTCGTCATACAGAAACTGCCCGAGAGCGGGGGGCAGGCCGTTTCCCGATACCCCGCCCAAAGACAGCAGGTGGTCCCGCCGCCAGAATCTTCCGTCCAGCGTTTCCAGGGCGGCATAGGACAGCAGGTCGACAGCCCCCTCAAACACATGGAGCGCCGCGCTGTCCGCGGCCCGGACGCGGAACGCGAACCGCTTGTCGCTGCCCCTGGCCTCGCCCTTAAAGCTGGAGTTCACCCCTCTTAGGGCGGCATACCGGGGCTGCCCCCGGGCGTCAAAGCCTACGAACACGGCGTTGTGATAGGGCAGGCTCTCATAGAGCAGGCCAGTCCGCAGGCAGTAGTCAATTATGGCTTGGCCGATACCGCGTTTCAGCAGGTACGCGGCTGCACGTTCACTGGACGGGCTTGGGTTTGGCAAAGCTAACTTGCGCTCATGATTTCTGGGCGCAAAAAAAGACGGCATACCTGCCGCCTTTCCATGAAGCCGCTCCATAGCTGTCGTGAACGGCAGATTCTTAACCTTGATAAGATAGTCCAGCGCCGAGCAGCCGCCAAAGCCCTGGGAAAACCAGTACCACTTGCCGTTGCTGATACGCAGGGAATCGTGCTCTTTGGTGCAGAACACCCCCGGCGAGACCCGGCGCAGGTTGTCCGGCTCGTAACGCTGTAGATAGTCCAGCAGGCCGATTCCCCGGACATCCATAATCGCATCTTTGCCGTAGTACATCATGCCGGGATGGCGGCGGGGGCGGGCTGAATGAAGCCAGCCGCCAGCCATTGGTCGAAGTCCTTGCGGGATACCGGGACAGGCTCCTGTTCAGGCAAGTCGATAAAGCTGTACAGGATGGACTCCGCGTCGCTGCCCACAACGGCAAGCTCCCACCCGCCTTGCAGGGTGTAGCGCTTCTCTGGGACAGGCTGGAGTAATGCGGGCTTTGGAACGGCTGGGGCACGCTCTGCCTCGGCCGGCGCGGCCTGCATCCTCCGCACGGCTTTGGCAATCACGGACAGGCACATGGCGGCGGTTTCTGTCACGGCGCTGCCCAGAATCGTCAGGGTAGACGGAGTGTTGAAGTCCAGCAAGCCGTAAAAGTCCTCGTCTATGAAATGTGGCGAGGGGTCAAGCCCGCACCTTGACAGAAGCATATAGCCCACGCTGTTCTCTATCATGGTGCGGTAGGCGGCAAGCAGGTTATCGCTGTCCAGCTCTTCCAGCAGACTGCCGGGGCTATGGGCGGCCAGGTCATCTAAGCGGTCGTCCAGGGTGCAGGCGACCGTCTTTCTGGCAGCGGCAAGCAGGGTTTCGGCAAAGCCAGAGGCGTCCTCCAGCTTGCCGAGGTAAGACTCCAGAGCCTTACCTATCCCCTTTTGATTTTCCGGCCGGACGTGCCAGAGCGGGACCGGTCTGGACTCATCCGTTTTCCTGGTGTCGGCTATGTCGTAATAGTATACCAGCTTCTTCCCCCGGCCCTCCGGCACAGGGACGCCGTGGCAGCCCTTCTTGACAGGACGCCCGTACACGGCCTCCCAGTCGCTGGATTTCATCAGGGCGGCAGCGTCCGGGCGCTGGGCATAGGCCAGCACCTGGGCCGGGAAGGGCAGCTTAAAGCTCCGGCTGGCAAAGGCCAGAAACTTCCGCCACTCCTGCACATCCAGCAGTTTTTTCATGGTCTGGCGGCTGAGGGCGCGGAGGGAGTCATAGGTCGCGGCCATATGTGGAAACCTCCTTTTCTATATGATTTCAGACTTATACACATTGTAATCGTACCCGTCCTCCGGGACTTCATCCACCCACAATTTGCAGGCACTGTTCCCGCCGAAACGCTCCCAGGCGGTGCTTTCAGCCGATTCCCGGCTATCCGCAAAGACCACCCCGCACCTGCGCCCAATGGCGATGCCTGTCCGCATGGCACAGATTGTCATGCAGAAGAAATAGGGCTTGAGCGTGGGGGTGTTCCCCTCCAGCGCGTGGCGGGCCCGGGCGAGCAGGTCCAGCTTGGCGGCGGTAATGCTGTCAAAGTAGTGGCCCCAGCAGTAATCGTTCCCGGCTTTGCACTCCCAGGTAACAAATTGCTTGCCGTTTTCTTGCTCTCCCAGCACGAACTCCACATCCCCGACATGAACTGAATCTGTAATTGTGTAGCCTGCGTTTGTCCTCATGCAA
>ERZ777305.1680-NODE-1680-length-23784-cov-6.283619_pt1 | contig 23784 bp, 12 predicted proteins | sample MGYA00374965_ERZ777305 | MGnify/ENA primary metagenome ERZ777305 (study PRJEB29328, sample SAMD00013331) | mouse gut metagenome | study: EMG produced TPA metagenomics assembly of the Metagenome analysis of fecal microbiota from mouse which was promoted... | reverse complement strand
CGGCCCGAGGGCAGTTCCATCCTGTTAGGGTAGAGGCGGCCCTTTCAGAGTGCCCGAAGGCACCGCGCGCCACGCCTGAAGAAGCGATTCTCTATTTTGACGGTAAGTCAAAATAGAAGGAATCGCGTAAGGCGCGCGAAACGCGGCGGAGCGACAGCGGAGCCGCAGTGAGGCGAACACGGGGCGGAGAATTGAGGCGAGCTTTTGCGACCCGTAGGGTCGCGCAGTCCGACGCCACCCCCGGCGGCGGGCTGCAACTCGACGGAGCTCGTTGCGCCCTTCGCTGGCGTCGCACTGTGATGGATTTTCTGCTCGGGCGGCTTTTCGAACCGCAGGGTGTCGTCTTCCGTTTATTCCGAGAGGCAACGCAACTGAACACCGAAAGCACGGTTGGTTGTACTGCTGGGAGTGAGTTCTTCTATGCTGAAAGTCAAGAATACGACTTTAGTACGTGACCAGCTATACCCGCTGCGACCGACTCCCATCGCATTACCCGATTGTCCATAAAATCCTGCGTCGCGACAGCCCGGGGCGGGGTACAGCATGCGGAAACGGCCTCCCCGGCCCGCAAGCTCTCTCCCCGGCCCTGCCGAAATTCGAAAATCGGGCTATCTTTGTAGCAGCAAAAACCAAACTACCCGAACCCGATATGAAAAAACTCCTGATCGCAGCCGCCGCGCTGTGCACCACCGGACAAGCCGGTGCACAGAAAACACCGGCCGACTATGTCAACCCCTTTATCGGCACCTCGAACTACGGCACCACACAGCCCGGGCCCGTCGTGCCGCAGGGGATGGTCAGCATGTCGCCCTTCAACACCATCCCGCGGCCCGAACACACGGTACACACCGGCGGCTGGTGCTCCACCCCGTACGTGTGGGACAACCGGTGGACGATCGGCTTCACGAACGTCAACCTGAGCGGCGTGGGGTGTCCCGACCTGGGATCGCTCCTCCTGATGCCGACGACCGGAGCGCTGGAGGTCGACTTCCAAAAATACGCCTCGCCGCTCGCCGAGCAGACGGCCAAGGCTGGCTATTATTCGGCTAAAATCGAAGCCTACGACGTGCTGGCCGAGATGACCACCACGCTGCGCTCGTCGCGGTCGCGGTATACCTTCCCCGCCGGCGAGTCGCACATCCTCTTCAACATCGGACAGGGGCTCACCACCGAGTCGGGCGGCTATGCCCGCATCGTGTCGGACTCCGAAATCGAGGGGTTCAAGATCATGGGCGACTTCTGCTACGGGGTGCCGCAGTCGGTAATCCCGGTCTACTTCGTCGTGCGGACGAACAAGCCGGCCGAGAGCGTCCAATACTGGAAAAAACAACCCGACTTCTCGCAGAGCGCCATCAAAGACTGGAGCAGCACCAGCAACAAATACAAAGTCTACACCCGCTTCAAACAGCCCATCGCGGGGGACGATATCGGCGTGGCGTTCAACTACTCCACCACGGCCGGCGAGGTGATCGAGGTTTCGGTGGGGGTTTCGTACGTGAGCATCGAGAATGCCCGCGAGAACCTCGATCGGGAGCAGCGGGGGAAGAACTTCGACGCTATTTATGCGGATGCGGTGGCGGCGTGGAACGACGTGCTGGGCGTGGTCAGCCTCGACGGCGGGACGGAAGACCAGAAAACGCAGTTCTACACGGCGCTCTACCACAACTGGGTGCATCCGTTCGTGCTGCAGGACGCCAACGGCGACTATCCCGAGATGGAGAGCGGACGCATCCGGCGGATGCCGGAATGGACGAACCGGCTGACGATGTTCAGCGGTTGGGACGTCTACCGGCTGACGCCCTTCATGGGAGCGTTTTTCTTCCCGCAGCGGCAGAACGACATGGCGATCAGCATGATGCAGATGTATCGCGAGGCGGGCAACCTGCCGAAGTTCGAGATCGCGGGCAAAGAGTTCATGGTGATGGAGGGCGACGCGGCACTGCCGTACATGACGGCCTGCTGGTTCCTGGGGCTCACCAAGGGGATCGACACGGAGACGCTCTACCAGGCGATGCTCAAGAACGCCACGGCTCCGGCCGCTGAGAACCGCATCCGCGGCGACCAGTCTTTCTACACGGAAAACCACTACATCCCGCTGCGGTCGAAGTACGACAACTCGGTGTCGCAGGCGATCGAGTACTACGTGGCGGACTGGAGCCTCGGCCAGATGGCACGGGCGTTGGGCCGGACGGCGGACTACGAGATGCTGAATGCCCGGGCGATGGGCTACCGCACCTATTTCGACAAGAACTACGGTCTGTTGCGACCGGTGCTGCCGGACGGGACGTTCATGCCGGGCTTCGACCCGCGCGAGGGCGAGAATTTCAAACCGGTGAACGGCTTCCACGAGGGGAGCTCGTGGAACTACTCGTTCGACATCCCGTACGACATTCCGGGGCTCATCAAGCTCTACGGCTCGCCGCGGCGGTTCGTCGACTCGCTGAGCGCCTGCTTCGACCGGGGCTACTTCGACATGGGCAACGAACCGGACATGGGCTATCCGTACTACTTCTCGTACGTCAAGGGCTCGGAGTGGAAGACGCAGTACTACGTGAACCAGTGCCTGGAACGCTACTTCGGCAACCGGCCGGGGGGCTTGCCGGGCAACGACGACGCGGGGACGATGAGCGCCTGGCAGAACCTCTCGATGATGGGCATCTACCCGGCGTGTCCGGCCAAGGCGGAGTATGTCATTACCACACCGACGTTCGACCGGGTGACGATCCGGCTCGACCCGAAATATTACACGCAGAAGGAGCTGGTGATCGAGGCGGTGAACCGCACGCCGGAGAACATCTACATCGAAAAAATCGAGCTGGGAGGTAAACCTTTCCGGGGTTACTTCATCTCACATAAGGCCCTGACGGATGCGGGCCGGCTGACGATCTACTGCACGGACAAGCCGCGCAGGTAGCGGTTATTCAGGGGTAGACCCGACGGGGCGGAGGCGGCCTGTTTTTGGGGTAGAAGCCACCCATTTAAGGCCGAGGCGGCCAGTAAAACACCCTGTGGGTGCCGTTTATTCCGAGAGGCAACGCAACTGAAAACCGAAGGCGCGGTGGTACGCGTTGCTGGGGTAGAGTGCAGTCGCGTTAAAATGCAAGTGCATGATGCCATTGGTACTGTTGATTGTGGAAGCCCAGCTGTACCCGTTGCTGCCGCTGGCCGCCAACGCTCCCGAGATATCGTAGCGGAAGCCCGGGGCGGGGCCGCCTCCGTTTATTCCGAGAGGCAACGCAACTGAAAACCATGGGTACGATAAGTCGTGCTGCTGGAATTGAGCCCTGTCGCAAGGCAACGTAAATACAGACTGTTAATATCGCTGACGGTAGAAATCCAGCTATAACCGCTGTTGCCGACGTTTACCGGATCGCCCGAGATTGCATCGCGGTAGCCCGGGGCGGGGCCGCCTCCGTTTATTCCGAGAGGCAACGCAACTGAAAACCGTAGCCGCGATTATTCGTTTCGCTGGAATTGAGACCGGCCGTGTAAGAATTCAAGTATACGCCATTGGTGCCGTTGACCGAAGACGACCAGCTGTATCCGCTGCTGCCGATGTACCACAACGCGCCTTCGCTTGCACCGCGGTAGCCCGGGGCGGGGTTTGTCGGGCCGCACTCCCAAAGGGTGCCGAATCGTCGGGGGATTTTCAAGGGGGATGTGAGTCCCCCTTGAATGTGCTCTTTGCCTACTTTCTACCACATAGTAGAAAGTAGGGGCCTCCGCGGCCTAAGCGGGATAAAGGAAAGAGATTGAGATCGAAACCCAAAGACGGACAGCAGCTCGACGCTTGTCGGATAAACGGCTTCGTTCGCGCGCCTTTGGAAAATCTTATTCAAAAGCGTAACTCGCTTTTGAATGATTTCCCTCTTAAGGCGTGGCGCGCGGTACTGGCTTTGTCGCGCGCCGGGCGATTCAACTATTTCGGCTCATCGCCGAAATAGTTGAATCGCCTCCTTAGGCGTCGGCGCGCGGTCTTTAGTACTTTTTGAGTCGACCGCAGGAATTTCATCTCGATTTTGCTCACCGCAAAACGAGTGAAATTCCTCTTTAAGCGGGGCGGGCGACCGTTGAGCTTCGACTGCGCTCGGGCCGCGCGGGCCCCACGTCCCGTGGACGGGAAATGCTCCGCATTTCTGCGGCAGCCTCTACCTAACAGGATGGAACAGCCCTCAGGCCCCCACGTCCCATGGACGGGCGAAACCGCGTTTCGCTAAGGCAGCCTCACCCGCCCGATTACCGCCCAACAACGAACACTTAACAAACAACTAAATACCAACCGAAAAACTCGTATGAAAAAAATCCTCCTGAGCGCCGCTCTCGGACTGCTCGCCACCGGCGCCTTCGCCGACGAGGCTCTGAAAGTCACCTATGCCACACCCGGACGCGGCAACCGCGCTTCGGCCATGCGCGTCGTACTGACCGTCGACGGCAACCAGTGCCGCACCGGCTACGAACTCGACACCGCCCTGTTGCTGCAACAGAACCCCGAATGGGCCGAACGCATCAAAGCCGATAAAAACAAAGGCGAACGACGTCGCGGAGTCACCGAGACCCAATACATCGACTACGGAACCGGCAAATACTACGGCGTCGCCGAGATGCCCGACGGCGAGATGATCGCCACCGAACAGTCCTTCGTGCTCGACTCCACCCTCACGATCGAACCCAGCGATACGGTCATCTGCGGCTACCCCTGTAAAGTCGCCACGGTCATCATCCGCTCCAACACCGTCAAATACTGGTTCACCGACCAGGCCGGCGTGCGGGGAACGGCACAGCCGGCGGCACATCTGCCCAACGGGCTGGTTCTGATGACCTCGCGGAACGGACACATCGGACTCCGCGCCCAGTCCATCGAGAAGATCCCGTCGACCGGCGGCCCGATCATCCCGGCATTCGACACCTTAGTGGACGCCTCGATGTACCGCTACCGCATCAACAACGCCGACGTGATCACCATCCCCGTCTTCCGCGACGAATACATCGGCATCGCACAGTCGAACGCGCCGAAGAGCGTCGATTCGCTCCTCGCCGACGTCGTCTACCGCGTCAGCGGCGGGACGATCATCCTGAAAAAGGTCAAACTGCCCGAGTCGGCCAAAGGACGCGACATCTTCGTGCAGGTGGTTCAAAAGGCGGACAAGGATGCCTATGACCGCACCGGATCGGCCTTCGTCATTCCGGTCGGCAAAGAACAGTCGTTCCTCGATGCGCTGGTGAAAGGGATCGACAACCTCCCCGCCTTCGTCTCGAACAGCGGGAAATCCTACCCCGGGATCATCGCGACCGACACCTACGACACGCCGGTCGAAATGCTCCGCTTCTTCACCCCGTTCGGCGTGGGGGGCTACAACCGCGGGATCAGCGTGCCGGGTCAGGTGTGGGCCGACTCGGTGATCTACTATCAGGATGTCACCCACCTCGCTCCGCTGCTCGAAGGCGAGGCCTGGATCGGCGCCTACATCGGCAACTGGGCCGAAAAGGGGCACAAGCTCTCGCTGACCCTCAAATACCACCCGCAAGGCGGCAAAGAGGGGCGGCGGATCGTGGTGCCGGTCTTCAACTCGCTGAACCTGATGGAACAGGGCGGACAGGGATACCCTGATTTTCTGGGGAGCGACTCGCTGCGCGTGACGATCGACGTGCCGGAAAACATCCGCGGCGCACAGCTCGTCTACCTGACCACCGGACACGGCGGCTGGGGCGGCGGCGACGAATTCAACCAGAAGGAGAACACGGTCTGGATGGACGGCGAAAAGATCTTCACGTTCATCCCGTGGCGCGAGGACTGCTCGTCGTACCGGCGGCGGAACCCGGCTTCGGGGAACTTCAGCAACGGCCTCTCGTCGAGCGATCTGAGCCGGTCGAACTGGTGTCCGGGGACGGTAACCAATCCGGTCTACATTCCGCTGGGCGACCTGAAGAAGGGGAAACACTCGTTCACGATCGCGATTCCGCAGGGCAAGCCGGAGGGGTCGAGCTTCAGCTACTGGTGTCTGTCGGGGGCGATCGTCGGCGAGGCGGTGGAACAGCTGCCGAACAACGAGTTGCAGACGGGAGATTGCAAAGCTGCCAAAAAGGCTCGCAAAGCGAAGTCGAAGAGACGGTAACTCCATACCTATATAAATAAAGCGTGGCGCATATCCGCAAGTCGGATATGCGCCACGCTTTTATATTCACATCGCCCCGGTTCAACCCACCCGGCCGACGAAAAAGACGGTGGGTTCGCCCTGTATCGTCAGGCAAAAGAGATCGGTATTTCCTCCGAGCCGCACCCCCAGCGCCCGGGCCACCTCCTCGGCCGAAGCCGAAAAACCGCGCCGGTGGATATTGACCCGCCGGATGCTCCGCATCCGCAGCAGGCGGGCGATCTCTTTCGGCCGGTACGGATGCCGGAAGGTGATCCGGTAGACTTTGCCGGCAAAATGTTCCGGCGGCTCTGCAGTAAAAAGACAATCCCCCTCGACCCGCCATCCCCCGGGCACGTCGCCCAGATACTGTGCCGCATAAGCCGCCACGGTTCTGGACTTGTAAAATCCGACGTCGGGCACCGATAGGAAACGCTCCTCGCCGGGCGGCAGCGTGCCGGTCGAAGCGACGGAGTCCGCCGTCGCCTGTTCGCGCGCGAAGTCGAACCGCTCCACCCCGCCGTGCCGGATAGCGGTCACCCGTCGATACACCTGTGTCCGCTCGGCCTCGTCCGAAAAACCGAGCCAGACGAGCACCTCCTTGCACTCGCCATCGACGCTGACGACCTCCACGCCGGCCTCCGGGCCGAACAGGCGGTTCACTTCGTCGACGTCGAACAGCGGCGAGAGTTTCAGCACGATCCGCCGCGCCACCTGCCGCAACACGGGCAAGAGCTCCAAGACGTTCGGCGAGCTCTCCTCCAGCGAGTAGACGCGCCGCCCGTCGCCGCTCTTCCGCGACGGGTCGATATAAACGAGGTCAATCGCCTGTCCCGCATGGGCATCGGCCGTCCACTGTTCCAGAAATGCTTCAGCCGTACAATTCCGTACCTCGACATTCCCCACGCCCAACAAACCGAAGTTCCACCGGGCGATTCCGGCCCGCAACGGATCGCTTTCGACAGCGATCACCCGCTCGAAGACCCCTCCCAAGGCCCGCGCATCCACGCCCAGTCCGCAGGTCAGATCCACGGCCAGCCGCCGTTCATCGGGGAGCAAAAAAGCGCGCAGGGTTTCCGCCTTCATCTCCGCCGCCGCCTCGCCGCTGGACTGCTCGTAAGCGACCTGCGGCACGATGCACCGCGCGGCATAATAAGCGGGAAGCTTATTCCGGCACTTCTGCAGCATCCGGATCTGGTGCGTGACGGCCGGATTGCGCAGCGCAAAGGCCAGCCGCTCCGGATCGCTCTCCAGGTAGCGTTCGACGAGCTGCCGGGCTTCGTCGGTGACGAGTATGTCGAGGTCGCGCTGTTCCAACGGTGGGTGATTCCGACTATTGCCGTTCCTTGATCCACTCGCGGGCATTGACGAAGGCTTCGATCCACGGCGTGATCTCATCCTCGGAGCGCGGCGCGAGGCTCGGATAATAGCCCCAGTTCCACGGCCGCAGGGCCCGTTCCAGGTGGGGCATCATCGCCAGGTGCCGCCCGTCGGCCGAGCAGATCGCGGCGGCGTTGTAATCGCTGCCGTTCGGATTCCCCGGGTACTCCGAATAGAGGTACTTCATCGGGATGTGGTAATGCTCTTCGGCATACGGCAGGTGGAATTTCCCTTCGCCGTGCGCCACCCAAACGCCCAAAATCGAATTTTCGAGCGACCGCAGCATCACGCTCGGCGACGGCTGAATCGTAACCCCCAGGAACCTCGACTCGAACTTGTGCGAGTCGTTGTGGAGCATCTTCGGCCGTTCTTCGTCCGTCTTCGGCGCGATGAGCCCCAGTTCGACCATCAGCTGGCAGCCGTTGCAGATCCCGATCGACAAGGTGTCCGGCCGCGCGTAGAAGCGTTCCAACGCCTCCTTGGCTTTCGGATTGTAGAGGAACGCCCCGGCCCACCCCTTGGCAGACCCCAGCACGTCGGAGTTGGAGAACCCGCCGACGAAGGCGATCAGATTGACCTCCTCCAAGGTCTCGCGCCCCGAAATGAGGTCGGTCATATGCACGTCCTTGACGTCGAATCCCGCCAGGTGCATCGCCCACGCGGTCTCGCGGTCGCACTGGCACCCCTTTTCGCGGATAATCGCAGCCTTGATGCCGGTTTTCGTTTTGCGTTTCGGGTCGATGCCGTACTGCGACAATTTGCCGCTGAAATGAGCCGGAAAGTCGTAGTACAACGGCTGTTTCTTATAGTTCTCGTACCGTTCCAACGCCAGCTGCGGCGTGCTCTGGTTCCGATCCAAGAGGTACGAAGTCCGATACCACACATCCCGCATTTTGTCGATATCCAGCTGGAGCCGTTCGCAGCACCCGTGCCGCAGCGAGAACTTCCGCTCGCCGAGCACTTCGGCGATCCGCACCCCGGCCACGCCCATCTTGTCGAGCGACGCCACCACCGCCTCCGCCCGTTCCGCAGCCACCTGAAGCACCACGGCCGGTTTTTCGCTGAACAGGAGCTTCACCAAGTCGTCGTTCCGCAACGGGTTCAGGTCCACCGCCAACCCGGCGCGATTCCCCCCGAAGGCCATCTCCAGCAAGGCCGTAATCAAGCCGCCGCCCGACACGTCATGCCCCGCCAGCACATCGCCCCGCCCGATGAGCTCCTGCACGGCGTTGAACGCCCGTTTGAAATAGTCCGCATCCCTGACCGTCGGCACATCGGCCGACGAGCCGACCGCATTGATTACCTGTGCAAAAGCGCTCCCGCCCAACAGGAAATCCTCGCCGCCGGTCATATCCACATAAACCAACGAGCTCTTCCCGCAATATTCCTCATCTATCGCCGCCCGCACGCACTTCTTCACGTCCGAAACCTCGCCCGCCGAGGTAATGATCACCGTCCCGGGCGCCATCACGGCCTGACCGTCCGGATACTTCTGGGTCATCGACAAAGAGTCTTTCCCCGTCGGAATGTTAATCTTCAAAGCCAGTGCAAAGTCGCTGGCCGCCTCGACCGCCCGATAGAGCCGGGCGTCTTCCCCCTCGTTCTTGCACGGCCACATCCAGTTGGCACTCAAAGATATAGCTTCCAATCCTCCCCTGATCGGCGCGAAGACGATATTGGTCAAAGCCTCGGCGATAGCCAGCACCGACCCCTTGCCCGGATCGGCCATCGCCGCCGCCGGAGCATGCCCCAGCGCCGTCGCGATCCCCGCTTTTCCCTGATAGTCCAACGCAATGACCGCACAGTCGTTGAGCGGCAGCTGGAGCGTCCCCGCCGTCTGCTGCATCGCCACGCGCCCCGTCACCGAACGGTCCACCTTATTGGTCAGCCAGTCCTTACAAGCCACCCCTTCCAATTGCAGTACATCGGTCAGGTAATCCCCCACCCGGTCGACGTCGTACTCCGGCGCCCGGTAGGTCTCGACAACCGTATGGTCGGTCATCACCGTCCGCGGCGCCTCGCCGAACATCGCGCTGAGCTGCAGGTCGATCGGCCGCTCGCCCGTCCGGTTGTCCACGAAGGTGAACTGCATGTCCCCGGTCGTCTCCCCGATGACGTACATCGGCGACCGCTCGCGCTCGGCAATAGCCCGCAAGCGGTCGATGTGTTTCTCGTCCATCACCAGGCCCATCCGCTCCTGCGACTCGTTCCCGACGATCTCCTTGTCCGACAAGGTCGGGTCGCCGATCGGCAGCCGGTCGATGTCGATCCGTCCCCCCGTCGCCTCGACCAGTTCCGACAGGCAATTGAGGTGTCCCCCCGCCCCGTGGTCATGAATCGAGATGATCGGATTGTCCCGCTCTTCGCTCAATGCCCGGATGGCGTTATACGCCCGCCGCTGCATCTCCGGATTCGACCGCTGGATGGCATTGAGCTCGATGGCATTGGCATACTCGCCCGTCGCCACGCTCGAAACCGCGCCGCCGCCCATACCGATCCGATAATTATCCCCACCCAAAAGCACAACCTTATCCCCCGTCGTCGGATCATCTTTCAGCGAATCGACCTTCTTCCCGTAGCCGATCCCCCCGGCGAGCATGATCACCTTGTCGAATCCATAGGTCTTCCCGTTCTCCGCATGCTCAAAGGTGTAGACCGACCCGGTGATCAGCGGCTGCCCGAACTTGTTCCCGAAGTCGGAAGCGCCGTTCGAAGCCTTGATGAGGATATCCTCCGGTGTCTGGTACAACCACGGCCGGGCCGGAACGGAGCGTTCCCAGTTTCTGCCCCCGTCTAATCTGGGGTAAGCGGTCATATAGCAAGCCGTCCCGGCCATCGGGAAAGCCCCTTTCCCCCCGGCGATCCGGTCGCGGATCTCGCCGCCCGTCCCCGTCGCGGCGCCGTTGAACGGCTCGACGGTGGTCGGAAAGTTGTGGGTCTCGGCCTTGATCGAAAGCACGCTCTCGAAGTCCTCGGTCTCGAAATAGTCCGGCCCCTCATGCGAAGCCGGCGCGAACTGTTCGACCACAGCCCCCTGCAAAAACGCACAGTTGTCCTTATACGCACTCACCACCCGCCCCGGATTCGTGGTCGTGGTCTTCTTGATGAGCTTGAAAAGCGTCTCCGGTTTAGTCTCCCCGTCGATGACGAACTGTCCGTTGAAAATCTTGTGCCGGCAGTGCTCCGAATTGACCTGCGAGAAGCCGAACACCTCGCTGTCGGTCAGCGGTCGCCCGATCCGCACCGCCAAGTCCTTGAGGTACTGGATCTCGTCCGGATTTAACGCCAGGCCCTGCTCTTTGTTATACGCCTCGATGTCCTCGATGTGGACGATCGGTTCGGGCTGCTTGTCGATGGTGAAGACGTCGCCGTCGATCGTCCGATACATCCGGTAGAGCATCTTGTCGTACGGCGCGGCCTCGCTGTCGACCATCCGGAACTCCTCGATCCGCACGATTCCGTCGATGCCCATGTTCTGGGTAATCTCGACGGCGTTGGTGCTCCACGGGGTGATCATCTCGCGCCGGGGGCCGACGAAGATGCCGCTCACCGATGAAACGTCGAGCCACTCGGCGTCGCCGAAGAGCCAGCACAGTTTGTCGATCGCCGTCCGGTCGAGCGCCGCGGCGGTCTGTACCGCAAAAAGGGTGTCGTCTTTACGGAAGAGTTGTATCATGGGATGGTGTATGGTTTTCGATCTTCAAATATACGTTTTTCCGGGCGGAATCCCGCCCGTCTCGGGCTGTTTTTCAAAGCGGCGGCTACCTGACCCGCAGCCGCTGCCCGAGCCTCAGCGTGCTGTTGCGGTCGATGCCGTTGAGCTGGCAGATCCGGGCGATGGTCGTCCCGTATTTCGGCGCGATGCGGCCCAGAATATCTCCCTTTTTAACGATGTGGTACACCGGCGCGCCCGTAGCCGAAGCCGGCTTGGGCTGCGCTGCGCGGATCATCGTCGAGTCGTCGGCCTCGGCGAGCAGGGTATTGGCCAGGTCCGGTTCGTCGTCCTCTTCGAGGAGTTCGGAGGCACGCGAATAGATGCTGAAGTAGTCGCGGTTCAGGGCGAACGTCTGGTAGCGGAGCATCCCGTTCTCGAAGTCGAAGAGGAACTCCGGGTCGAAGCTCTGGTCGCAGTAGCGGGTCTCGAAATGGAGGTGGGGCCCGAAAGCGCGCCCGGTCTGTCCCACGTAGCCGATCACCTGTCCGGTTTTGACGTAGTCTCCCACCCGGACGTTGCACTTCATGAGGTGCGAGTGCCAGGTCTCCAGCCCGTTGGGATGGCGGATAATGACCAGATTCCCGTACCCGCCGGTATTGTACTTGGCATACCGGACTTTGCCGTCGAACGCGGCCAGCACCGGTTCGCCCGGTTTCATCGGGATGTCCACGCCGTGGTGGTTGCGCCTGCGCCGCGGGCCGTATTTCGAGAGGACTTTGCCCTGCACCGGGCAACAGAACTGGCCGAGGCTGTCGACCATGCGCAGATCGACCGTGGCCGGCAGCTCGCCGAGCTCGATGTTCCGATAGGAGAAGACCGAGGCGGTGTCCCAGTGTTCGCTGAAGACGGGCAGACGGTCGAGCCGCCGCAGCTCCGGCCGGTAGTATTCCCAGGTGTTATTGCTGAAGATGATGACTTTGGTCTCGGGATCGGCCGTCGGAATGGTGTCCATCGGCCGGCGCGGAAGCTCTTCGAGCCGGGGAGTCACCGGCGTCCCGGTGCGCCGCTGCGCCGAAGCCTCGCCCGGAGCGGCGCAGAGGGTCAGACCCAAAAAGAGACCGGCGACCAGCCGCGACCGGTGTGCAAAGATGCGAAAATACATAGGTATAATCATATAATAATAGGTGTATGCGGGAAACCGGTTACTGCAAGCGTCCCTCCTTCAGGAAGTCGGCCAGCCGGTCGAACGGCACTTCGGTCTGCTCGCCCGTGGCGAGGTGCTTGACGGTGGCCCGCCGCGCCGCCGCCTCGGTCTCGCCGACGAAGATGAGGTACGGAATCCCCCGCTTCTCGGCATAATCGAACTGTTTTTTGATCTTCGCCGGCTCGGGATAGAGCTCGACGGCCAGATCGGCCCGCCGCACGCCGTCCATCAGGCGCATCGCCTCGCGGGCCTCCTCGGCACCGAAGTGGACAAAGAGGGCGCGGACGCTCTCCGCCGTCTCGGCCGGGAAGAGGTCGAGCCCCAGCAACACGTCGTAAATCCGGTCGGCGCCGAAGCTGATCCCCACGCCCGAGGTGTCGGGCATGCCGAAGATGCCGGTCAGGTCGTCGTACCGCCCGCCGCCGCAGATGCTCCCCATCGGAAAGTCCAGCGCCTTGACTTCGAAAATCGCGCCGGTGTAGTAGTTGAGCCCCCGGGCCAGCGAGAGGTCGAGTTCGACGGGCAGCTCCACTCCGAGCGCCTCCACATAGTCGAGCACGGTGGTCACCTCCTCGATCCCGAGCCGGCCGGTGGCGGAACGGTCGCCGATAATGGCGGTAATAGCGGTGAGTTTCTGGCGGTTGTCGCCTGTGAGTTCGAGGATGGGGCGCAGTTTGTCGATGGCTTCGCGGTCGAGTCCTCGTTCGGCGAGCTCTTCGTTCACGGCGTCGATGCCGATCTTGTCGAGTTTGTCGATCGCGACGGTGATGTCCATCATCTTGTCGGCATGGCCGATGGTCTCGGCAATGCCGTAGAGTATCTTGCGGTTGTTGAGTTTCAGCACGACCCGGATGCCCAAAGCTCCGAACACGTCGCGCACGATCCGGATCAGCTCGACTTCGTTGAGCAGCGAGTCCGACCCGACGACGTCGACGTCGCACTGGTAGAACTCCCGGTATCTGCCTTTCTGGGGCCGGTCGGCGCGCCACACGGGCTGGATCTGGTAGCGTTTGAACGGGAAGACGATCTCGTTGCGGTGCTGCACGACGTACCGCGCGAAAGGCACGGTGAGGTCGTACCGCAGCCCCTTCTCGCAGATCCGGGTGGCAAGCGCGTTCGGGCTGTCGCTCTCGCCGGCGGCCAGCAGCTCTTCGGCTTCGACCCCCTTGAGGAAGTTGCCGGAGTTCAGGACTTTGAAGAGGAGTTTGTCGCCTTCGTCGCCGTACTTGCCGAGCAGGGTGGAGAGGTTCTCCATGCTGGGGGTTTCGAGGGGCTGGAAGCCGTAGCGCCGGAAGACGCTCCGGATGGTGTCGAAGAGGTAGTTGCGCCGCGCGGTCTCGACGGGCGAGAAGTCGCGGGTCCCTTTGGGTATGGATGGTTTCTGTATGGCCATAATCGATCTGTGTATTTCCGTTTTCCGCAGCAGGGTGCACTCGTCGGGCGTTTGACCGGCGGCGGGAATGGGCCGGGTCGGCCCATTGTCTCGGTTCTTTTTGGGTAGCACGTCTTGGGCTCCGCAGGACTCAGGCTTCGGGCACGCGCCTCCTTAGGCGAGCGGGATTTTTCTCGCTTTTTCAGTCGCCCGCGGCAATTCTCGTTGGCGGGCGGGCGACGGACTTCACGCGCAGTTCTTTGTTCGCGCGCCTGGGGAAATCCAGTCAAAACGTGCGAGCACATTTTGACGATTTCCCTCCTAAGGCGTGGCGCGCGAGCTTAGTTTGAGGGTACTGCGCTCAGGCCGCGCGGGCCCCACGTCCCGTGGACGGGCGAAACTACGTTTCGCTAAGGCAGCCTCTACCCCAAATGCTTTTCCCGCGCGCTAGCGGAAATCGTATTCAAACGCGAACACGCGTTTGAATGATTTCCTACTTCAGCGGTCGCGCGCGGGTTAAACTCTGTCCGCGCGCCTCGGACGATTCATTCTCTTTCGGCTCACCGCCGAAAGAGTTGAATCGCCTCTTTGGGCGGCGGCGCGCGATCGAGCTTCGACTGGCCTCGGGCCGGCCGGGCCCCACGTCCCGTGGACGGGAAATGCTGCGCATTTCCACTGCCAGCCTCTACCCTATTCTCTGCTCCGCGCGCTGACGGAAATCTTATTCAAACGCGAATCACGCGTTTGAATGATTTCCTTCTCCAACTGTCGCGCGCGGTCGAGCTTTGTGCCGGCTGGAACCGTACCTTTCTTGAAAGAAAGGTACCCAAAGAACTTTCAGTTAGCTACGCTACGCCTTAGGCTCCGCAAGACTCATTCTCTGTTCACGCGCCGCGCTTCAGGCCCGCCCGGGCCGCACAAAGATACGAAGAAATAACAATTTACAGACGCACCGGACATGAGTCCCGAACGGCTCTTTTTCCTAACTTTGCCGCCGGAAACGGACAAAACGGCATGATTATTGATTTGATTCTCGTCGGAAAAACGACCGGAACGTGGCTGGAAAACGGCATAGCGGAATATGTCGGCAGGCTGAAGCATTACGTACGCTTCGGCCTCGTCGTCGTGCCCGAACTCAAAAACGCCCGTAACCTCCGCGAAGAACAGATCAAAACGGCCGAAGGTGAGCTCATCCTCGCCCGAATCGCACCGGGAGACCATGTCGTCCTGCTCGACGAACGGGGCGCGATGCCCGACGGATCGGTCGGGTTCGCCGACCGCCTCCAAGCGGTCATGAACCGCGGCGTACGACGGCTCGTCTTCGTCATCGGAGGGGCCTACGGCTTCTCGGAGGCGGTCTACGACAGGGCCGACCGGCGCATCTCGCTCTCGCGGCTGACCTTCTCGCACCAGATGGTGCGGTTGATCTTCGTCGAACAGCTCTACCGCGCTTTCACCATCCTCGGCGGCGAACCCTACCACCACCGGTAGGCCGACGCCGCCTCCCCGCCGTTCCCACAGCACCCGATGCCTATGCGATTCTCTCAACACAACTTCGCCAATCCTTTCCGAGCAATGGGACTGCGGATCAGGGCCCGCACCGCGCCCTACCTGTTGCCCGCCGCCATCGCGCTCTTCGCCATAAACCTCTATTTCACCGTGTTCCGCGTGGGGCAGGACGTCGATCCCGGACTGAAGCACATCCGGACGGCCATCACCCGCATCGAACGCGAGACCGACCGCGTGGCGCGCAGCTGGCTCGAAGCCGAGGACGACAGCCTCTACATCGAACGGCTCTGGCGCAACGACCTGCCGGCCGAGTGGAACGAACGGGGCGTCTCGCTGCTCCTCTTCCGCGACACGACGATGGTCTACTGGTCGAACTTCCCGTTCCAGATCAACATGAACGACTTCTGGCTGACCCCGTCGCAATCGATCCGGAAGATCGGGCCGAGCCAGGGGCTCACCTTCGTCCGGGCCCGGGGCAACCGGTCGGCCGTGGTGACGATCAACCTCTACAACGACGAAACGGGAGTCTACAACCCCCATATCTTCCGCGAACAGCGCATCACCCTGCTGCCCACTTCCGACGGCCTCCACGCGCGACAGATCGGAGCCGCACGGATCGAGACCGACAACTGTTCGTTCTACGTCAAGGCCAAACCGCGCGAGGAGGTGCCGGGAGGAGCCTCGTTCTGCGGCTGGGCGGCGATTCTGCTGCTGTGCCTCTACCTCAAGCACCTGATCCGCAGCCGCACACGGCGGCACAACGCCCTGCGCCATGCGGCCCTCTTTTTCATCGTCCTCGCCCTGCTGCGAACCGGGCTCCACTATGCCGGCATACCGAACGCCAACGGAGCGCTGTTCGCCAAGGTGTACGGATCGAACAACGTCATCCTGGGATCGCTCGGCGACCTCTTCCTCACCTTCGGCATGGGGTTCGTCTACGTCGCGTTCCTGTTCAACATCCGGGCGAAGCTGGGGTGGGATTACCGACGCAGGAAACAGCCGATCCAGTACGCCGTCGTGGCGATCTACTGCCTGCTGACGGCCGTCGTGGTCGCCGTCTTCCACTACGCCCTGGTGCTCTCGATCTACACGCCGCGGATCAACGTCCAGATATACGACATCTTCGACCTGTCGTACAACAGCGTGATCTTCTACCTGCTGTTCGTACTGTTCGTCGGCATCCGTTTCCTGATGGTACAGGTGCGCCACGTGCTCTTCGCGTCGCGGCACCTGTGGCAGCGCACCCTCATCACCGGCGGTCTGATCATCCTGCTGCTCGCCCCGTTCGAATCGCAGATCCGCTACACGGGCTACATTCTGCTGCTGTTCTACCTGATGCTGGCGCTCACCGGCTACTCCCGGCCGAGGTACCGCTACCTCGGGCCGTTTCTGATCTCGCTGGCGATCTACAGCGCCTACTTCGCCTTCTTCGCCACGATGGAGGACACGGCGGCACAGACCAACGCCCAGCGGCTCTACGCCCGAGTCCTCGCCACCTCGCCGCACGACCGGATCATCCAGCAGGACGAAGAGGTGCCGGAGGGAGACCTGACGCCCGACATCCGGTTCCGGAACTTCACGTATATCCGGGTGACGGACGACTACATCCACTTCAAACACGGCAACGACAACGACTACCAGGCCCTGCTGAGCGCCGTGCCGACCGGACACGACACCATCCTGTACGCCAACGGCGAGGCCCACTACCTCTTCAACTACGACGCTCCGGGGGCGCGGCACGGCCTGCTGATCGTCTCGCGGCGCGACAGCACGATACTGGACGTGGCGGCGATGTACGCCTACACGTTCCTGATCCTGTTCGTCCTGTGCGGTCTGCTGCTCGAGCTGGCCGGATACACGTTCGACATCCAGCGGTTCAGCAGCCGGATGACCCTCAAGATCCGGGCCGTGGTGATCAGCGTGGTGCTCTTCGCCATGGTGGCCGTCACGACCGTCATCGTCCACCACACCATGGCCCGGCTCAAAGGCGACAACCGGCGGGTGGTGAACACGACGATCCAGCGGCTGGCGACCGACCTCGCGCGCTACCTGACAACCCATCCGCTCGACCGCGAGACGGCGGCACAGTGGCTCGCGACGGAACAGCACAAAGACGAGTTCGCCATCAGCCTGTTCACCCCGGCCGGCCGGCTGATCGCCTCGTCGGCCTACAACACGACCTACCTGGGCCGGATGCGGAGCCAGGCCTACCGGAGCCTGCACTACCTGAAGCGGCCGATGTTCGTGATGGACGTCGGAGGGGCGCAGTACACCTCGGCCTTCGTGCCGATCGTCTCGGAAGGCGCCCTGCTGTGCTACCTGAACCTCCAGTACTACGGGGCCAAAACGAACGGCGGTTTCCTGCAACACGAACTGCTGGCCGACGTGCTGAACCTGTTCCTGATCATCCTGTGCATCTCGGTGATCCTCTCGGAGTTCCTCTACCGGCTGCTGACCAAGCCGTTCAACCAGCTCCACGAAGCGATGCGGAACATCTCGAAGATGCAGAAGATCGGCGCCGCAGGCTCCAGTTCGAGCCGCCAGATCAGCGACGAGGTGGGGCTGCTCGTCGAACAGTACAACCGGATGATCGACTACCTGGAGGAGAGCTACCGCCAGCTGGCGCGCAGCGAACGCGAAGGAGCCTGGCGCGAGATGGCCCGCCAGGTGGCGCACGAGATCAAAAATCCGCTCACGCCGATGCGGCTCAAGATCCAGATGCTGCAACGAACGCTGAAACAGCAGGAGCAGCAGACGGAGCTGAACGTCAAGGTGCAGGAGACGCTCTCGCTGCTGCTGGATCAGATCGACCTGCTGACCAAGATCGCCAGCGAGTTCTCGGACTTCGCCAAGATGGGCGAGGGACACCCCGCCCAGATCGACCTTCGGGTCCTGCTGCGGAACGTGGCGAGCCTCTACTCGGATCACGACGGGATAGAGGTCCGTCTGGAGCCAGGGCCGGACACGGGGCCGGTATGGGTCACGGCGGATGCGGATCACCTGACGCGGGTCTTCGTGAACATCTGTCAGAACGCCGTCCAGGCGGTCGGCGACCGTCCGGACGGGCGGATCGGGATCGAGCTACACCTATCGGACGGTCGGGTACGCGTGCGGATCAGCGACAACGGAGCGGGTATCCCGGAGGAGATTCAGGCGAAGATTTTCGTCCCGAACTTCACGACGAAGAGCAGCGGGAGCGGTCTGGGGCTTCCCATATCGCGCAAAATCATCGAGCTGCTGGGCGGGAGCATCGGATTCGAGAGCATTCCGGGCGAGGGGACGACATTCGTGGTCGATCTGCCGATCGACGACGCGGAACAGCCTGCGGAGACATAGCGCGTCCACCTTTGCCGTCCGAGCCGGACAAACGCGCCGTGATTGCCGCCCCGGGCTACCGCGGTTCAGACGCAGGCGATCCGGTGTACATCGGCCACTATGGACTCAGTTGGTCTGCGACTACAGGCAACATCTACGCTCTGGACTTGAATTTCGGCGTGACGTACCTCGACCCCAGCAGCTCGAACGGCCGTGCCTGCGGTCTTCAGTTGCGTTGCCTCTCGGAATAAACGGTGCGTGTCGCACTCACAAATGGCCGGGTCTACCCTAACAGGCAGACTCTACCCTATTGGGCTGATACAGCCTTAGCGAAACGCAGTTTCGCCCGTCCACGGGACGTGGGGCCCGCCCGGCCCGAGGGCAGTTACGTCCGGTTCTAAGCTCGAAAGTCGCCCGCACGCCTAAAGGGCATATTCTGTTGGTTGGCACTTGGCCAACCAACGAGAATTGCCGCGGGCGACTCAAAACGCGCGCCGACGCCTGAAAAGGGAAATCGTCAAAACTCGCTTGCGTGTTTTGACTGGATTTCCCATGGCGCGCGGACAGAACTCAATGTTTTCGAATTAACATTGGGCGGCTGTCGGTCGCGGGAAATAATAAAGGCTCCGCGCCGTAACGCGAACGCGTTGGCCGCGGGGCCCGGCCGGCCTGAGGCCAGTCGAAGCTCGACAGTCGCCCGCCCGCGTAAAAGAGGGATTTCGCTCGTTTTGCGGTGAGCAAAACGAGTGAAATTACTTACTAGTTGGAATTTACAACTTCAGTCCTCAGAAGGGTCGGGTAGATTTTTGGGCGAGACCAATGTATGGGATAAACTTGCAGAGGTGGGTATTGTCTTGGATCGGACTATTTTCGCGAAATAGCTTTTCACTGAGCAATAAAATTTCCATCGTTTTGTTTGGTAGATTAAAAAAGAAACTATATATTTGTAATATAGACAAGGAGATTTGGAAAAGGCGCAGCCGGCTGGATTGAAGCCAAATTATGTGCCATCCAAGTCTCCTCTTTTTATTCTTTTTGTCTTTCTTCAAAAGGTGGTCTGTTACGGAGTAGAGAACATATCTTTACTCTTTGTGTCATTCTTCGTTCGCGCGCCGGGGCGATTCATTCTGTTTCAGCGCAAACCGAAACAGTTGAATCACCTCTCAAAGCGGCGGCGCACGGTGCCTGCGGGCACTCCGACAGGGCCGCCTCTACCCCAACCGGATGGAACTGCCCTCGGGCCGGGCAGGCCCCACTTAGTAAGGCAAAGACAACCCTAACAAAACACCCAACGGGTGCGTGGACGGGAAATGCTCACGCATTTCCACTTACCTGCTCTGCCCGGTTCTTTGTCGCATGCCCGCGGTAGGCAATTAGCCGTGTCGGCCCAATTCTTCGCACAGCTCGTCTCCCACCCCCGGACACCCCGCTACAACCCGCTCCGGACGAATTCGATCGCCCGACGCAACAGGTGATCCCGCGACGATCCCATCCCGTGGTTCTTGTCCGGATAGATCGCCATCTCGAACGACTTCCCCGCCCGAACCAGCCGCTCGATCATCTCGTAACTGTTCTGGATGTGCACGTTATCGTCCCCCGTCCCGTGCGCCAGCAGCAGTTTGCCCTTCAGGCGGTCGGCGAAGAAGATCGGACTGTTGTCGTCGTACCCCGCCGCATTGTCCTGCGGCAGCCCGTTGTAGAGCTCCGTATAAATCGTGTCGTAGTACCTCCACGAGGTCACCGGCGCCACCGCCACCGCCAGCGCGAAGACATCGTTCCCCTTCAAGATGCAGTTCAGAGCCATGAACCCCCCGTAGCTCCAGCCGTAGATCCCGATCCGCGCCGGATCGACATACGGCAACCCGCCCAGATACCGCGCCGCAGCGATCTGATCCTGCACCTCGAGCCCCCCGAGATTGCCGTAGGTGCACTTGCGGAACTCCGCCCCCCGGAGACCCGTCCCGCGGCCGTCCACACACGCCACCAGAATCCCCTCCCGCACCAGCGCCGCCTCCCACGACCATCCCCAGCGATCCGCCACCTGCTGCGACCCCGGCCCGCTGTACTGGGTCATCAGCACCGGATAGCGCCGCGTGGAGTCGAAATCGGCCGGTTTCAGCCAATAACCGTTCAGCGTCGTCCCCTCCGGCGTGGTGAAGGTGAAAAACTCCTTCCGCGGCAAGGTGTACTCCGTCGCAATCCGTCCCCTCAACGCCGCGTTGTCCTCCAGCACCCGCACCGCACGTCCGTCCGCCACCCGCCTGAGCGTCACCACCGTCGGCGTTTCGGCGTTCGAGAAGTAGTCGATCCAGTACCGGTATCCCGGCCCGAAAACCGCCGTATGCGTTCCCGACTCGTCCGCCGCCGAGAGCCGGCGTTTCCCCCGGCCGTTCAGCCCGATGCTGTAAATCTCCCGCCGCAGGGGCGAACCCTCGGCAGACTGGTAATAGACCTTTCCGTGCTCCGCATCGATCCCGCAGAGGGCCGTCACCTCCCAATCCCCCTCCGTAATGCGGTTCAGCAGCCGGCCGCTCATATCGTACCGGTAGAGGTGCATCCATCCGTCGCGCTCGCTCTTGACCACGAAGCCGCGGCCTTCGGGCAGAAAAGTCACCGTCTCGTTATCGATCCGTTCGATGTACCGCGGGTCGCGCTCCTCGTAGAGCACAGACGTCGCCCCGGTCGTCGCATCGGCCAGCAGAATCCGGTAGCGGTTCTGCAACCGGTTGAGCCAGTGCACCGCCAGTCGCGCCCCGTCGCCGCCGCGTCCCGCCGCCGTCCACTCGATCCGCGGCACATAGATGTCCGTCGAATCGGCCCCCGAGGCGAGATCGACATCGACGATCGTGTCACGCTTCAGGTCATAGACCTTGATTTCCACCACCGAATTGGTCTCGCCCGCCTTCGGGTATTTGAAGTCATAGTTCTCCGGATACAGCCCCCCGCGGAAGGTGTTCATCGAGTACTCCCGCACGCCGCTCTCGTCGAACCGGTAGAAGGCGACAGCGTCCGACCCCGGCGCCCACTCGTAGGCCCGCGAGAAGCTGTACTCCTCCTCGTAGACCCAGTCGGGAATGCCGTTGATCACGGAGCCCCGCACCCCGTCGTGCGTGATACGCCGCTCGGCGAAAGTCCCGTCGGCCGCCGGGGCCGAGAGATCGGTCACGAAGAGATCGTTGTCGCGCACGAACGCCACCCTGGTTCCATCCGGCGAGAAGGTCGCCTCCTGCTGCTTCCCGCCCGCGGACAACGGCCGCAGGTCGCCCGTCGTGCGGTCATAGACATAATAATCGGCCCGCGAAGAGTGCCGGTAGATCGGTTCGCGGCCGGTGGTCAGCAGGATTTTCGTCCCGTCGGCCGAAAGTTCATAGCCCGCCACCGCTTTCGCGAGTTCCGCGGGCGCACGGAACAGGGTATCCACCAACGTTCCGTCGGCATACCGCCACCGCAGCACATCTCCGTTGCGGCTCAGCGTGGTGTAGTGTTCGCCGTCCTCCATCGCCCGCAGCCCGTACACGCTCCGTACCGCCAGCCGTCCCGCCGCGATGTCGTCGTAGCCGATCTGCCGTTTCTGCCCCGCCGCCTGCACCGCGCCCAGCAAGGCCGCACCGAGGATCATATATCGTATCCGTTTCATGCTTCGACCGCTTTAAGACTCATATCCAGGCTCTTGATCTGGTGGGTCAGGGCGCCCACCGACACGTAGTCCACGCCGCACTCGGCATAGTCGCGGAGGTTTTCGAGCGTGATCCCGCCGGAGGACTCGGTCTCGGCACGCCCCGCCACCCGGGCAACCCCTTCACGGGTCTGCTCGATCGTGAAGTTGTCGAACATGATCCGGTCGGCTCCGCCCGCGGCGAACACCCGGTCGATGTCGTCCAGCGACCGCACTTCGATCTCGATTTTCAAATCCTTCTGCTTCTCGGCCAGGTATTTGCGCGCACCCCGGAGGGCGTTTTCGATCCCCCCTGCGAAGTCGATGTGGTTGTCTTTCAGGAGAATCATGTCGAAGAGTCCGATACGGTGGTTCTCCCCTCCTCCGATCCGGACGGCCATCTTTTCGAGCATCCGCATCCCGGGGGTAGTCTTCCGTGTGTCGAGCACTTTGGTTTTCAGCCCTTTGAGCCGGTCGGCATAGACGGCGGTCTGGGTGGCCACGCCGCTCATCCGCTGCATGAGGTTGAGTATCACGCGTTCGGCCTGCAGGAGGGAGATCAGGTTCCCTTCGACATAAAAGGCGATCTGGCCGGGTTCGACCCAGTCGCCGTCTTTCAGTATCCGCTCGAACGCCACGGTCGGATCGAGCCGCCGGAAGACGCGTTCGGCCACTTCGACGCCAGCCAGCACGCCGGCCTGCTTGATGAGGAGTTTCATCCGCCCGCGCCGGTCGGCGGGAATGGTGCTGAGCGAGGTGTGGTCGCCGTCGCCGATGTCTTCGGCGATGGCCAGTTCGATCAGCCGGTCTACATAGGGTTCGTAGGATTTTTCCATGGGGTGTATGTTCGTAGGTGTGGTTACTTTCTCGCCTCCATATAGGATTGGAGGATGATGACGGCGCTCACCCGGTCGACGAGTCCTTTGTCGGTGCGCCGCCGGTTCCGGGGGACTCCGCCTTCGATGATGGCGCGCTGGGCGAGCACGGAGGTGAAGCGCTCGTCGTGGAAGACGACAGGTATCTCGGGCAGGGCGCGCCGCAGCTGGCGGACGAAGGGGTCGATGTATCTCCAGGATTCGGATCGCTCGCCGTTCATCTGTCGCGGATCGCCGACGACGAAGAGCCCGACGTCGTTCGCGGCAGCATACCGGGCGAGCCAGGCGACGGCTTCGTGTGCCGGGACGGTCTCCAGCGGGGTGGCGATCAGCTGCATGGGGTCGGTCACGGCCAGCCCGACGCGCTTCCGTCCGTAGTCTATGGCGAGGATTCTGCTCATTTCCGTTCCACAAAAATAGGGAATTATTTGTTGTGTACCCCGCCCCGGGCTATCGCCATCGGGATACGGGTGCGCTGGGCAGCGGCGACAGCGGCGGTTACAACTGGTCTTCGACGGTCAGTGGTATCAATGGCGTGCACTTGCATTTCGGCGTGGCGTGGCTCGTTCCCAGCAACGCGAACGACCGCGCCTTCGGTTTTCAGTTGCGTTGCCTCTCGGAATAAACGGGGCAGACACGGCCAATTGGGAGTGCGGCACGCACCGCCCGCCCGGCGTAAGGGCAGTAC